>Ga0255354_1000550_pt1 | contig 23619 bp, 23 predicted proteins | sample HBST50metaG_FD_189942 | JGI IMG/M metagenome (GOLD analysis project Ga0255354, IMG submission 189942) | Peat soil microbial communities from Stordalen Mire, Sweden - H.B.S.T50 | ecosystem: Environmental > Terrestrial > Soil > Wetlands > Peat | place: Sweden: Norrbotten County, Stordalen Mire...
CCAGAAAAGCGTCGCCGCGGTGATTCCGTGGTTGAACATCTGGAAAATCACACCGTTAAGCGCCGCGGTCTGACTGTTGATCGTAGCTGCTCCGGCTGCCGGAACCGCCAGCGCGAAGATGCCCAGCAAGCAGTAGCCCAGGTGATTGACCGACATATAAGCGAAGACGCGCTTCAGATCTTTCTGCGCCGCCGCGGCCCATGCGCCCATCACGACCGTAGCCACGGCCAGCACCAGGAGCGGCGTGCGAATTTGCGCGATCTGATGGCCGAAGAGAGGAAGCGCAATGCGCAGCAGGCCGTAGACGCCCATCTTCGACATGGCGCCTGTCAGCAGCATCGTCACCGGTGAAGGCGCTTCAGCGTAAGCCGCGGGCAGCCAGGTGTGGAACGGGATCATCGGCACTTTGACAGCAAAACCGGCCAGTACGCCGATGGCCAGCCACAGCATCACCGGCCCCAGGTGCGCCGTGACCAATTGCTCGAGTTCGCCGGTCGAGGCGAGCAGCGTGAGATGAGGAAAGTCCATGCTGCCTGTCGAAAGAAAGACTGCCAAAAACGCGACCAGCAGCGCAGCCGATCCGGCCATGGTGTAGATGAAAAACTGCGTGGCCGCCGGGCCGCGCCGCGTTCCGCCCCACAACTTGATGAGGAAGAAGGCAGGAATCAGGCTCAGTTCCCAGAAGAGAAACCAGTGGAAAAAATTCAGCGCCGTGAAGGAGCCGAAGAGTCCAGCTTCCAGCGTCAACACCAGCGCGAAGTAAAGTCCCGGCTGATGATGCACGCGATGCGCGGCATCCACTGACATCAGTGTGACAATGGCCGAGAGCACCAGCATCAGAGCGCCCAGGCCGTCTACGCCGAGATAGTAATGAATTCCCAAGGACGGCGCCCATGCATGCTGCTCGATGAATCCGTAGCCGCCGAAAACGGGCACCCTGCTCCACTCGGTCCATACCACCAGCGCCAGAGCCAGGCTCAAAAGCGTCATCACAAGGGCCACGGCGCGCGCGTGTTTGCCTGCGCCGAGCGCAATCACCGCCCCCACGAGGGGCAGCACGGTCAACAGCGACAATATCGGAATTCCGCTCATGCCCGGCTGCTCCAAATCAGAATTGCCGCCAGCAGGACTACACCCAGCGCCAGCAATCTCAGATAAGTCTGCACACGGCCTGTCTGCACGCGTGAGAGCAGACCTCCGCCCACGCCTAACTCATCGCAGCCTTTGTCAAAGGTGCCGTTGACAATGTTGTTATCGAGAAAGCGATTCAATTGCGCCCACAGGCCGAAGGTCCACGCAACCCCGGTCACGACGCCACCCCAGACGCGGCGGTCGAGCCAATCGGAGACGCGCGCCCAACCCTCATAGAAAGCGATCACCGTCACTCCGTAGAACTCGTCCACATATAGCTTGTCGCGCAGCCAACCCCAAGCTATGGGAATAACTCGCTCCAGTTCATCCGGCTCCTGAGGGCTAGGAGAGCGATCGCTGTAGAAATGCCATGCCAAACCAATGCCGAGAAACACGACGAACGTCGAGGCTCCCATCAGTGTCAGCAGCCCCGGCTCCAGGAAGCCGCTCCACGCAAAGGCCGCCGCGTGGCCATCCAGAAACGCTCTGAACCACGGCCATGCGGGAGTTCCAATTAGTCCCAACGCCATGGCGAAGAGGGCCAGAATCGCCAGCGGCACGGTCATCACCGCAGGGCTTTCAAGCGCCGGCTTGCCGCCGCGCCAATAGCCAAAAAAGACGTATGCCACCTGCCGCGTCATGTAAAACGCCGTCAGCAGCGCGCCAAAAACCAGCATGTATAACGGCGCTTTGGCAACGCTCCAGTGCTGCGCAGCTTCGAGAATTCCGTCCTTGCTCCAGAAACCCGAAAACAGCAACGGAAAACCGCACAACGCCAACATTCCTATCGCATAAGTCAGAAAGGTCAGCGGCATATCGGATTTCAGCCCGCCCATTTTGCGAATGTCCTGTTCCTCGTGGCAGCCGTGAATCACCGAGCCAGCACCCATAAACAAAAGCGCCTTGAAAAAGCCATGAGTTATCAGGTGGAACATTCCGACGGCCACTCCGCCCATGCCAAGGCCAGCCATCATGTAACCCAGTTGTGAGACGGTTGAGTAGGCCAGGACGCGCTTGATATCGTTTTGCGCCACGGCAATCAGTGCGGCAAAAACAGCCGTAAACGCGCCCACCCAAGTGACTACAGTGAGAGCTGTTGTCGTGCCTCCGGCCAGCGCGCCGGCATGCATCAGCGGATAAACTCGCGCGATGAGATAAACGCCCGCGGCCACCATGGTCGCGGCATGAATCAGCGCGGAGACGGGCGTGGGGCCTTCCATCGCATCCGGCAGCCATACGTGCAGCGGAAACTGGCCGCTCTTGCCTGCCGCTCCAGCAAAGATCAGCAAGCCAATCGCGCCCGCGGCTGTAAGCCCCAGTGCGGCCGGCGTTGCGAGCAATCCGGCCAACGCGGAAGGTTCCAGCGAGCCCGCGCCGTGGTTATAGAAGAGTAGCGTGCCGGACTGCGAGAATAACCAGACCATTCCCAAAAGGAAAAAGACATCGCCGATACGAGTAGTAAGAAAGGCCTTTTTTGCCGCCGCAGCAGCCGAGGGTTTCTGATACCAGAACCCGATCAATAAGTAGGAAGTAAGTCCAACTAACTCCCAACATATAAACAACAGAAGCAAGCTATTGGAGATCACCACGCCTAGCATTGCCCCGGCAAAGAGCGACATAAAACAGAAAAAGCGCGTGTAATTTTCGTCGTGCTCCATATAGCCGGTGGAGTAGATGAAGATCAGCAGACCGACAAAGCTGACCATCACCAGCATCACGGCCGAAAGCGGATCGAGCACCCAACCAAGGTCCACATTAACGGCGCCGGTCTGAAACCAGGTGAGGTTGACAACTTCGCGGGCTGCCCCATAAATCGCCCACGCGCGCACCACGTGTGCAAATGCGTAAAGCGAGAGTAGAAGTGAGAAGCTCAACGAGGCAATAGCCAAAGTCGCGGAAGCCTTGCGGCGCGATTGCTTCAAAAGCGCGGACAGACCGGCGGCGACGATGGGCACGGCGGGGATCATCCAAAGAATCTCCGCGATGGGAGAAGCCGTCAATTGCGGAGTGAATGAAATTGCCTCTTGCATCAACCCTTCATCCTGTTCATCTGGTCCAGATCCGTCGTTTTGGCGTGGCGATGAATGGAGATGACCAGCCCCAACCCAACCGCCGCCTCGGCCGCCGCCACGGCAATCGAGAAAATCGCAAACATCATTCCCGTGAGCGCCTCGGGATGCGGTCCGTAACGCCAGAAGGCAATCAGATTAAGATTGGCAGCGTTCAGCATTAGCTCAATTCCGATCAGCACCAGAATCGCGTTGCGGCGTGTGAGCGCACCCGCAAGACCGATTGAAAACAGAAGCGCGGCAACGAGAAGATAACCAGCCAAAGGAGTCACTTGGTTCCTTCTTTCTCGTGCATGGCTACGATAACTGCGCCTATCAAGGCCACCGTCAGCAGGACCGCAACAATCTCCAGCGGCAAAACGTAACGGCCGATAAGTGCCTGACCAATCTGCCGCACGGTGACAGTGGGCACGGGTGTGGCTCCGGGCAACATGGACGCGGTGTGAAGGATAGCCCAGCCGAGCATCGCAAAGACCGCTGCAGCTATCGCGAGGCCGCTCAGCCAGGTGCGGCTGAAGACTCCATCTTTTGGGGTTTCAGAGCCCTTAGTGAGAAGAATGGCAAAAACTACTAGGATAGCTACCGCGCCGATGTAAACCAGAATCTGCGCAAATCCCGCAAACTGCGCGTCGAGATTTAGAAAAAAGAACGCCAGTCCGGCAAAGGCCACCGTGACCGCCAGCGCGCAATGCACGGTATTCTTCAGCAGCATGGACGCTAGGCCGCCTGCCACAGTGAGCGCCGTAATCAGATAGAAAACCAGGCTCATCGGCGAACCCCCACTTCCCTTCCGCTATGAAAGCACTTACTCCACATAGCGATAGCTCCTCGGCCCGATATTTTTCTTTCGCAGTTCCGCCATGCCCAAGCCCTCATAAGCCAATAGCAGAATCGCTGAACAGACCACCCACCGCAGCCAGTAATTGTCCATGAAGCGCCAAACCGCGGCAACCATCAGGTTGAGAAGGCACATGGGCAGAACAAACTTCCAGGCAAAGTTCATTAACTGGTCCTGCCTCAGCCGGGGCAGCGTTCCGCGCATCCAGATGAAGACAAAAATGGAAAGCATCAATTTGGAAAAGAACCAGATCCACGACGGAATCCAGGTCAAGAAGGAAAACGGCGCGGACCATCCGCCCAGAAACAGCGTGGTGCCCAATCCTGAGATGGAAAACATCGCCACGTATTCGCCCAGAAAGAAGAGCGCAAATTTGAAGCCAGAATACTCGGTGTGATAGCCGGCCACTAACTCCGACTCGCCTTCGGGCAGATCAAAGGGCGAACGATTCGTCTCCGCCGTGGCTGCAATAGCGTACATGATGAAACCCGCAAGGCCCCACGGCGTGAAGATGTACCAGTGCGGAAAGCCCCACGTGTATTGGTTCTGCGACTCGACGATTTTGGTCAGCGAGAGTGAGCCGGCCATCATCACCACCACCACGCTCGACAGCAGCAGCACCACTTCATAGCTGATCATCTGGGCCACTGCTCGCATGGCGCCCAGCAGCGAATACTTGTTACGGCTCGACCATCCGGCCATGAAGACTGCTAACTCAGAGGACGCGCCCATGGCGTAGTAGAAGAGCAAACCGGCGTCAAGGTCCACCAGCACCATGTTGCGCCCCATGGGAAGCACCGCAAAGCCCATGAAGGCGGCGACCACCAGCAGAACCGGCGCCAGAAAATGCACCGCCCTATCCGCGCTCAGGGGAACGATGTCTTCCTTGGTCAGCGACTTGATGCCGTCGGCAATCGGCTGCAGAAGGCCATAGGGACCTACGCGGTTAGGGCCAAGCCGGTTTTGCATGCGGCCCAGCCCCTTGCGCTCCAGCCACACGGCAACAGCAAAGAGCGCCGGAAACACACAGACGATGGCCGCCGCGCTGATGAATGCCCGCGCAGCGCCCTGCCACGCCGCAGGCAGAAAACTCGCCAGCCAGTGCTGGAGCAAAACGAGGATCTGGTCAAGATTTTGGATCATCGATTATGCTCCTTCTCCTGCCGCTGCTGCCGCAATGGAAGTGGCTTTGGCCGCGGCAGCTCCGGCAGCAGCCTTCGTTTTCGCTTCGGCTTTGGCTTTCTCCGCTGCCAGGCGCGCGTCGACTCCATTCGCTTCAGTGAGATGAATCTGATGGTAATACTCGTTCGATTTTGCCAGTTGCTTGCGATCCAGCAGAAGCCCGCCGAAGCGGTCGTCAGTGCTCAACTCAAACTCCGTGTCCATTTTGATCGCTTCAAACGGGCAGACCTCGACGCAAATCTGGCAGCTCATGCAAACTGAAATGTCGATGTCAAAGCGCGCCGGATAAAACTGCGGCTTGCCGAGAGCGTCCGGCTTCTTGCCTGTTGACTTCTCGATGTAGATGCACTTGGGCGGGCACTCCTTCTCGCAGATCTGGCAGGCCACGCAACGCAGCCCCGCCTCCCAATCGGCGGCGTCCCCTGGGTTTTTGGCGTCATAAACCAGGAAGGGAAAAACGCGCGCCGCCTCGAACGGGGCGATGCGCTGCTCCGGATACTCAACCGTCGTCATCCGGTCGGCAGAGAAATAGCTGCCGAAGAAATTCCTCGCCGTCTCCGCCATTCCCTTCAGTATGCCTTCACCTAACAACGAACCCTCCCTACTCCCTATTCCCTGCTTTACCTGTCCACTTCTCCCAACACAATATCGACGCTGCCAAAGATCAGCACTACGTCGGCCACATTTTGTCCCAGACACATATCCTCAAGAATCGTCAGGTTGATCAGGCTCGGCGGGCGCACGCGATAGCGATACGGATTCGGCCCGCCGTCGCTGATGAGATAAAACCCCAGCTCGCCCTTGGGCGCTTCGATCCGTCCATAGGCTTCGCCCGGTTTGGGACGGAAGCCGCGAATCTTCGCTTTCGGGTCCATCACCGGGCCAGCGGGAAGGTCTTTAAGCGCCTGACGCAAAATGGTGAGCGACTCCCGCATCTCCAGCAAGCGAATCATATAGCGGTCGTACACGTCGCCATGATCGCCCAGCGGCACGCGGAAGTTGAAACGGTTGTAGATGCCGTAGCCGTCCACCTTGCGAATGTCGTAATTCACGCCCGAAGCGCGCAGCATCGGCCCGGTAACTCCGGCGTTGACCGCCAATTCAGCGGGCAACATCCCCACGCCTTGAGTGCGCGCCATCAGAATCTCATTGGAACTGAGCAGCCGGTCAAACTCGTCCAGAAACTGCGGCAGGCTCTCGACCACTTGGCGCGCCTTTTCGAGCCAGACCGGCGACGCATCCACACGGCAGCCGCCAAAGCGCATGTAATTGACCATCATGCGCGCGCCGGTCAACTCCTCAAATAAGTCCAGAATCTTCTCCCGCTCACGGAAGGCGTACATGAGCGGCGTGCCGCTGGCGCCCATCTCCTGAATCAAAAAACCGATGGACGAAGCGTGATTCTGGAATCGCGTCAGCTCGCCCAAAATTACGCGCAGGTACTCGGCGCGCTCGGGAACTTCCTGACCGGTGAGCTTCTCCACAGCCAGCGCGTAGGCCCAGTTGTTGGTGATGGGGCAGATGTAATCCAGCCGGTCGGTGTACGGCATCGAGGCCAGATAGCTGATGCCCTCGGCAATCTTCTCGTGGTTGCGATGGAGATAGCCGAAGACCGGCTTGAGCCGGATAACCCGCTCCCCGTCCAGCGCCACATCCATGCGGAAGACGCCATGCGTCGAAGGGTGGTGCGGTCCCATGGCCACTTCGAGCAGTTCGCCGTCGCCATCGGGCGCAATCATCGCAGGACGGTTCCAGCCTTCGAGTTTTTCTGAATCGCTTGCGAAATGGGTTTGGAAGTCGCTCATTGGCTCGCTCCCATTTCTGGACGACCTTCTTCACCGGGCTGACCGGTAAGCGCGGCCTGATGCAACTGCGCACGCTTCAGCACAGCGTCATGTGCCGTGGGCTCGTACTCGAAATCGTCCGGCTCCACGTAATCCCGCCGCATGGGGAAATCCTTGAAGTTATCCCACATCAGAAGCCGCCGCAGGTCCGGGTGGCCTGCGAAAATAACTCCGTAGAGGTCGAAAATTTCCCGCTCTTGAAACTCCGCCGAGCGCCAGATGGGTGTCAGCGATGGCAGATCAGCCTGGTCGGTCCGGTTTACTGTGCGCATCCTCAGGACCACCGGCCCGTGCTTCTTCTCCACCGAATACAGGTGATAGACCACTTCGAGAAATCCCGGCTCAACGCGCTTCCTCGTCTCTGAGACCGTCTCCTCCACCTGCTGCTCGACGCCGTCCACGGTCTTCGCAACCGTGCGGGTCACCATCACCTTCTCGGCAACTTCCTTGTCCGGCCAGTCAACGCCGGTAACATTCGAGAGGAAATCGAGCTTGAGTTCAGCGTCATCGCGCAAAAACTTCGCCACATCGAGCACGTAGCCGGGCGCAAGCCGAAGCGAGTGCTGGCCTGAAACGCTGGGGTTTGGGACAATCTCCACCGCCGCGCCCAGTACAGCCGCTTCGATCGCCGATTTGATCTCTTCAACTGTCTTCATGCCCTGCTCCATCGTGTCGAGATCAATTTCGACTGGCAATGAACATAATCGCGAGATACACGATTAGCATCTGGTTTCGGATCCAAAATTCGCAGTTCTTGGCCACTCTTTCACTAAGGAGATCCTCCTTCAACGCATTCCTCATATACCTGCTGAATTGAAGGGAGACAACAAAGGGAAAAAGAAAAACGAGAGGAAGCATTATGGCTTGGAAAACGGTATGGAAGGACAATCCATTCACGTGAATTTCCGTCCACGCTTTAGCCAGTATTACGAGAAAGCCAACAAACAGAAGCCCGTACAATATCCATCTATTGATATTGCAATTGCCATACTCATCAAAATCCCTATCCACGCTCTTCATCCGTTCCTCCATGCCATAGTTCCCTGCTGTTCACTTGATAATCACCGGTACGGTCCACACGCCCTTGTTCGATGTGGGTTCCAGATCGTGCTCCCCAAAAACAGGTACGGGAAACTCGCCTTGCGCTTCAGCGTTCAAATGCCGCGGCCTGCCTTCGCTGGTCAGATGCTGGCCGTCAATCTTCTTTTGCAGCGTCATGAAGGCCTGTATCAGCGCCTCGGGACGCGGCGGGCAACCGGGAATGTGCACGTCCACGGGAATATAGCGGTCAATTCCCTTCAGCACGTTATAGCCCTGCTTGAAGGGCCCTCCGCTGATGGCGCAGGCTCCCATGGCAATCACGTACCTTGGCTCGGCCATCTGGTTGTAGAGGCGCACAACCTGCGGCGCCATCTTTTTCGTCACCGTGCCGGAGATAATCATCAGATCGGCTTGGCGCGGCGACGGTCTGAAGACCTCAGCCCCGAAGCGAGCCAGATCGTAGCGCGCCATGGTGGTGGCAATCATCTCGATGGCGCAGCAGGCCAGGCCAAACTGCATGGGCCAGACGGAATTGCGCCGGCCCCAGTTATAGAGCTCCTCGATGGTCGTCACGAAGACCCCTTGCTTGCCCAGCTCGATCTTCAATCCCGCATCTACAGCCATCGTTTACTCCGCTTCACTCCAGCGGTCAGTGGACAGTGTTCAGTGGTCAGTGGACTCATCGCTCTGCCACCCATCTGATCTCCGCCGGCCTCTACTCTTGCCGCTCCATTGCCTTCACCGTAAGGACGAAAACCAATTCACCTTGTTCCCGGCCCTCTGCTCCTTGTTCCGCTCAAAAAGGCTGACCACTGTTCACTGACCACTGTTTTTACGCCCACGTCAGCACGCCCTTAGCCCAGGCCCAGGCCAGGCCTTCGATGAGCAACAGTACAAAAACCAGCATGGCCGTGCAAGCCGCTGCCGCCAGCCCGGAGAATGCAACCGCAAAGGGCAGCAGAAAGACCGCCTCCACATCGAAGATCAAAAAGATAATGGCATACAGGTAATAGGCCGAGTGAAACTGCATCCACGCATCGCCCCTGGATTCGAGACCGCACTCGTAGATGGCGTTCTTCACGGCATTCGGCTTCGGCGGCGAAAACACCTTCGCCCACAACCACGCCAGCCCCAGCGGAGCGAGGCCAAAGCCCAGCGCCGCCACAAACAGAACTGCGAGAGAAAAGTACGGATTAGAGGCCATCTTCGAAAACAGAACCTTTCTGAATCAAGCTACCAGTTTGATGACAGGTTTCGCGATAAGGCGCGCACTTCCGCCCTGTCTAGCTCCACTTCCGCTCTGTCTATCTTATCCTGTGAAACGCTCGCCGCGCTTCCCTGCTTTCTGGCTGGACCGGAGATGGCGCGAGCCGCCATCAAGCTATAACCGGCAAATTTGCCACGCCTTCCGTTCCGAACGCACGCCAGTACCGCTCTACATCGCCCTCCGCTCCCAGCGTCTTCGCATAATTATCCGAGAGCTTGACTGCCGGTCTGCCCTCCACATCGCTCAGCTTGCACACCAGGCTCACCGGGTTGAATTCCTCATCGCCTTGAGGATTGCAATCGCGAAAATCGTTGGTCAAAAATGTGCCCCATCCACTACTGAAGCGAATACGCCGCCGGGGAATCCATTTGCTCTCATCTCTGAAGTCGCTTGCCCTCTGAAAATCCCCCGGAGCCGCTCCATTGCAAAGCGTCCCGCCAAAGTAGGCATGAAGTCCAAGAATCTGGCCCACATCCAGAGCATCCGACGCAATCAGCAGCTTTTCGCGCGGATTGCGCCCCCGCTGCTCCAGCCAGGCAATGTACTCGTCGCCTCCCGCGTAAGGATCTTTGCTGTCGACGCGCTGGCCCGTCCAATTCGCCACCCACTCCGGCGCATTCCGTAGAAACTGCGTGGTCCCGAAGGTATCCGGAAGCAGAATCAGCAACTCGCCCTGATAAGTCTGCTGCCATAACTCCAGCAGCCTGTATTGCGCCGAGCGCAACTCCTCATCGTTCGTCGCCATCGCCGCCAGCGCCATGGGCAGCTCGTGCCCATTGGTGCCGATCGCTTCCAAATCATGCTTGTACGCCATGTAAGCATTCGAGCTGCCCGCAAAGTTTGCGCCCAGCACATCGCTCATGGCTTTGACCACATATTCATGCCAGAGAAAGCTGTGCCTCCGTCTCGTCCCGAAATCACTTACGTTCAACTGCGGAACCCCGCGCAGTTGTTCCATCTTTTCCCACAGCCTGGCCTTGGCTCGCGCGTACAAAATGTCCAGCTCGAACTCGCTGAGCCGCTTCAGGCTGGCGCGCGTCTTTAGTTCATCAATGGCCGAAAGCGCATAAATCTCCCACATCGTCGTCTCTGCCCAAAGGCCGTGAAAACTCAGCGACAATTGGCCATCCCGAACGGACAAATCGTAATCGGAGAGATGGAAATCCCGTTCCAGCCACTCCAGAAACGCCGGCTCAAAGATTCCACGCCGCCCATAAAACGTATTGCCCGCCAGCCAGATCAGTTCGGACTTATGGAAACGCAGCTTTCTCGTCGCTTCCAGTTGTTCCCGCAATCGCGCCACGTCCACAATTTCGCCCAGCCGCACTGACTGCGAGCGATTGAGCAGGGTAAACGTGGCATGGACCGCCGGAAAGCGCTTCCAGATGAACTGGAGCATTAGCAGTTTGTAGAAATCGGTATCCAACAGCGAGCGCGTAATCGGATCTAGTTCCCAATTATGATCGTGCGCGCGCCGGGCAAGGTTAATAATCACAATACTCTCACTCTAACTGAATGCCCGCCCATCGTGCTGCTAACTGCCTCCCGGCTCAACCCTCGATTGCCGCGGCAATCTCCGCGCGCACTGTCTCCGGCAACGCAGGCATGGCGCCGGATTGTGAAGCCACCCACGCGCCCCAGCGGTTGCCCGCCTCGTTCAGTGTGGCCAGATCGGCTCCGCGCAGCATGTAGTGGGTCATGGCCGCTGTAAACGCATCTCCCGCGCCGATGGTATCCGCCACCTGGGCGGGAATTCCAGGATGCTCGTGCCACTCCTCGCGCGTCACCAGCAGGCTGCCGTGGCAGCCGCGGGTGATGGCCACCATGCGGAGCAAGGGGAACTCCTCTAGAAGCCGCTCGGCGGCCAGCCGCAATAAACCGGAAGCCGACTCGCCCCGGACCGGCGAATCTTGACGCGCAGGCAGCCCCAGCAGCGCGAGCACCCGCGGCGCTTCGTCATCATTCATCTTCAGTACCGTCGCCAGTTCCAGAGACTCCTGCATCACTTCGCAGGAGAGAAACGGCGCGCGCAGATTCACGTCGAAGACGCGCACGCATGAGGGCGAGGTCTGCGCCACCAGCGTCTGGATGGTCTGCCGCGACTCATCCGAGCGCTGCGCGAGCGAGCCGAAGCAGAGCGCGCTGGCCCGCTCAGCCAGTTGCACCCAGTCGCCGGTCAGCTCCATGAAATCCCATGCCGCCGGCTGATGGATCGTATAACTCGGCTGCCCGCCCTCGAACTCGACCGCCACCCGGCCCGTCTCATACGTTGGATCTTCCTGAAGATAACTGGCGTCCACCGGCAACGGCTCCAGCAGCTCGACGGCCTTGCGGCCCAGTTCGTCGTGCCCTTTGCGGCTCAGGATCACGGCGTGATTGCCGAGCCGTCCGGCCATCACCGCAAAGTTGGCCGGCGCGCCGCCGAGTAACCCCATCGACAAAGACCCGTCGATGGGGACCCCGCCCAGCCTCGACCCTCTGGGCAGCATATCCCACAATAATTCGCCAATTCCCAGGATCAGATGCGGTTCCTTCAAGTTCAACCTCCGCAGTGACGTTTGAACCCGCTATACCAGAGCCGGATATCCGCAATCCATAATATCTCTGCCCATCCCTAGTCCCTACGTCCCTAGTCCCTGCTTCATCCCACCCAGCGCCACATCGAGCAGTCCTCATAATTCGCAGCGGCATACTCCCCTTCCGGCTGGTTAGCCATGATGCGATGGTCAGCAATCGCATCCGCCGGCGAGCGCCGCACCTGGCCCGAAAACAGCCTGACAAATCCGCGCTGCCGCTCCAATATATGCTCCTGCTCGTTGTTTACATAAATCAGATCCAGCTTTCCAGCGTGCCCAGTGACGACCCTGGACAGAGTCTTACTCCATGCCGCGAGCAGCCGCCTCATCACGGGCGCGCCGAATGGATTGAAGAGAAACGCGAGGCACGGCCCCTCGGGAAGCCGGAAATCGACCGCATCGCCGCAGATGATCTTCGTGGGTGCTTGCGCTCGTCCCGATGCCCTCCAGGCGGCAAGATTTTTCCGTGCAATCCGCGCCAGCGTGGGGTTGAGCTCAACTCCGGCCACCCGGCGAAAAGGCAGTTCCGCGGCCAGCAGCATGGCCCGCCCCATTCCCGCGCCCACATCAAGAAAGCTATAGTCCTCTATCGCCCCAGCCAGCCAGTTCCTCTGCCAACGGCGCACGAGCGCGTGAAAGACCGAGGGCGCAACCGCGAAGTAAGCCGTCGCATGGCGGTCATGCCGGTGGCCGCTCTTCAAATGCCTTCCGGCCACCAGCCCGCTGGTGCGCACGCCAAACGCTTCGTCGAACGGGTGCCGCGTAAACCCCTCGCCCACAGTGAGTCCCGGCAGCCGTCGCCTTCCCGCACCTTTCGCGGTTGTCATTGAAACAATCTCCAACGCGCATCAAACGCGCAAGAGCCTCCCGGATGGGGAGGCTCTCATGTTCTTGGCTCCGGAATTTATTCTAGCGCAGGCGCAGCGATCTGATTGCCTCGGGCAGCCGCTCTTCGAGGATCCTGGCGCGCTCTGCCGCGATGCCGCCCAGGTAGGACGGCGCTGGCGTGGTCGTCAGCACCACCGCCAATGCAATCACCGAGAAACAAAGCCCCGCGATACCGGCTGAAACCAGCATGTGGTAAGTGTCGGCGACATCCAGGCCGAAGATGTTGAATGCCATGTGCTCCAACGGCTTGATGTGTTTGAGAACCGCCAGCGCGAAGAGGAAAAAGAAAACCGCCAGCGAGGTCAAAACAGCCAGCGTGACATCCAAACTGCGGTGGAAGCTCTGCCGTGCTCTGCAGTGCGGACACTCGGCGAAATGCTGTTCATAGTCCTTGCGCATCTCCGGAGAAATCCCGGAAATGTCATAACGCCAGCTCGCCAGGATCGATCCTGCGACTCTGTCAGTACATTCGGTTCTTGCCATAATTGATTAGACTCACTTTGCAAAGGATTTGTTTAGCCGCCCCTAACCTGCACGGCCCGCGTGGCAACCGAAAGCTATATTCGATTGATGCAAACGTCAGGGCCGGGCTCGGTCGTGCTGCCCAGTCCCCTTTTGCATCTCACAGGGTGGAATGCCCTGGAATCTCCCTTGCCAACTTACCTGCTACAGAGTGAAGCCATACTCTTACTATTGTAACTCATAGTAATTAAAAGTAAAGAGAAGAAAGCGGCTCATGCTGCGCGGCGAGCAGTAGACGGTTCGCAATAAGGCTTGCCCGGCCGTTCAAGGCGCGCTCGGCGGTTACCCGGGCCAGTTCAGGAAGATTATTGCTTTCAGAGAGATGCGCCAGAATCACATAGGCTGCCTGGCCGTCGTAGCCGTCTTCCAGGAAGCCCGCCGCCGCCTCGTTTGACAGGTGTCCCACGCGCGACAGTACCCGCTGCTTCACCGCCCACGGGTAGGGGCCGTCGCGCAACATCTCCAGATCGTGGTTGGATTCGAGCAGCAGCAGGTCCAGGTCCTTTAACTGCGCTTTCACGTTGGGCGAAATATAGCCCAGATCGGTGGCAAAGCCCATCCGCACGCCCTCGGCGCAAAAAACAAAGCCCACCGGGTCGGCGGCGTCATGCGGAGTGGTGAAGGGGCTGATACGGATGTCGCCAATCTCGAACGGCTCACCGGCGGCAAAGTACTGGACCGCCGGAAGCCAGGTAGGGTCCTTTGCTTTGGCGGTCTCGGGCTTCGTCTGCACCTCGACCGGCCCGGAAGCGCTTTGTGGATTGACCGGCTCACCCGCCCGTGCCCCATCCTTGCGCTTTTTTCCTCGCGTAGGGGTATGAATCGCCCGTTCTGTGTCAGCTTGATATGCGTCAGCCTGGTTTGCGTCAGCCCGGTTTGTATCAGTCTGATATGTGTCAGCCAGGTTTGTGTCTGCCTGGTCTGTGTCAGGGCACGACTTTAGTCGTGCCATTAATGCCTCACTATCGACGTGGGCTTTAGCCCCTGATGGATTCTCTTCAGAAAAGTCTTCCGCCTCCACCAGATCGCTCTCGTCCAGCTCACCTTCTTCGGCTGTCGCGCAGGCCTCGGCCTGGCGCTCGGCGGCCTGTTTGCGCGTCTGCTCCAGCCACTGTGCATAGGTCATCTGCTTACGCGGCGAGAGCCAGCGCATCCATGCGCGGTGCGTGCCCTCAGTAAAATAAACCGGAATACCCAGCTTGCGCGCGGTCACGGCCAGCCCGCCAACGTGGTCGGAGTGCTCATGGGTGATGATGATGGCGTCCAGCGTCTCCGGCGCCTCGTCCACCAGCTTCATGCGCCGGAAAAGCTCGCGGCAGCTCAGCCCGCAATCGACCAGAATCCGCGTATGCCCGCCAGAGACAACTGCGCTGTTGCCCTTTGACCCCGACGCCAGCACCGTGAATCGCACCATGACTTGAGGATACCGCGAGAGGCTGTGCAATACAGGACCCTTTGAAAGAGCGCAGCCTCAGCCGCGCCTCTTTCAAAGCAGCAGAACCCCAAGCAGGCCAAGGTCTGTCGTTCCCCGCCCTTCGCATAAAACGCAGAGGACGGGGCGCGCAGCAGTAAAGTCGCCGCATTCAGCGAATCGATAGTTCGAGGCCATCATCGAGCGGAATCTCACAGGAGACATAGCCGTTGCTGACGTTACGGACATAGGCAAGATACGGCGCTAGCTCCTCCGCCATGCTAGTGACATCGTCGGCAACAACCAGGCAACCCGGAGAGAGCACCGGTTCCAACTGGCTTAGCAGCGGCAGGTAAAGCGGCTTCCATCCGTCTAATAACAGGAAGTCAATCCGCTCTACACCCCTTAGCGTCTGGAAGGCGTCGCCTTGCCGAATCTCTACCAGATCCGATAACCCCGCCTGCTCAAGATGCTGCGCAGTGCGGTGAGCCTTCGTTGCGCTCTGCTCGGTCGTAATCAATCGACCGGCGCCGTTGTCGTGAATGGCTGACGCTATGTGGATTGCAGACAATCCAAACGAAGCGCCAAACTCTACGATGAGGGCCGGACGCCGGCTGCGCACCAGCAAATAGAGTAGCCTGCCAACCTCTGGAGCAACCGCCATGAACCTGCGATTGCGGAGAGACGCAAGAGTCTCCTCGCCGATGACGCCCCCGGCGGCTGACGCGACGGCTTCCTCTTCCGCGTGAACACTGGAATCGTTCGCCTTCGCCTCGGCATAAAGCCTGGACAGAACTTCCTGGACTTGGGATTGGGCAAGAGTTGTCATCGTTCACCGCCCGCGGCGAACGATGAAAGCGAACCTTGCAGTTTTGGCGATGGAAAGGAATGGAAAGTTCGAGAATTTACAAGCATACGCACCTCTCTACTGGCGAACAGATATGCTCGCCCAGCTTCAAATAAGGTGCGTTGATTAACGGAAACGCTTACGGCGGCAAACCTTATGTCTGCCGTAACTCAACTGTGCTGTATCTCCCACAATTTGTCAAATCCGGGCGACGCAAACGACGCCGTCTGCCCCAACGCAGGTGGTTGCGGATAATATCCCTTCCACGGCGCACAATCAAAGAATGAAGGGGAACCAGAGCCGCGTGCCTCTACTGTCCGCCGTCCACTTTCCACTATTCAATGGGTACCCCTACCCCCCTATATTTATTTTCGAAATCTTGTAGGTAATTTTCTCGTCAACACCATGAAATGCCGAATCAAACCTTAATCAATACAAAATCAGTAGCTTTCAGAAAATTAACTGGTCGCGCAGAGATGCGCCGGAAAGGGCAGGTAACCATTTCAATCGGCGGTTGACTACGGCAATCGTCCGAGACGTTCACTGCACATCCGGCAAGCTACCTAAATCTCAATGGTGTCCAATGTTTCCGGCTCCTCGCCAATCAGCCGTATGCGCCGGAAAATCCCCCTGGACACCACGCCACACTCTTTGAAATCGATTGACACTCCGGGCCTGGGATGTGATTATCATTGCAACAAAAATCTTGAATGCGTTCCGTGAGGAAGAGTTCTTGCCTCGCGGGAGATTGGATTCGGACGACGTGAATAAAGGCGTGCGAACGTTGGTCTATGTACTCTGCGCCGGTCTCGGATATCTGGCGGGACATTTGTTTCTGACGGGCGTTTGGGCGGTCTTTGTTTCGATTCTGGTGGCTTACCACCTCTTCCTCGGATTCCTTGTGCTCACCGCCGAGCATAAAACAGGCTTCTCTCTGCCTATTGTTTCGACAATCATGACTCACTCTGCCTGTTTAGTGATCATCGTTTGCCTGGGAATCGGAGGCCGCTATGTCCCCTTCTTCGGATTGATTGGCCTCTTTGTTCCCGCTCTTGCGCCGTTTGAGTGCAACTGGCTTTTCAGTTCGGGCAAGCCGGAGCAGGTTGCTAAGGCAGCCGCGCCATTGAACACCGCTTTTGCCGAGGCCAACCGCGAGGATTATGCAGAGTGGATGAGCTTTGTAGTGAAGCAAAAGCCGCCGTTTCCCAGGCCCGGGAGCAACCTACCGGCGGAATACGAACGCTGGCTGATTGCACGCAACAAAAGCCGCGCTGTCACTCAGTAAGGCCGTGGACACATATAGCAGCGGACGCGCATCCGTCCTGGCAACTCTGTCTACTGATTCTCCGCCAGATTCGCCGGAATCTCGATAGAGACCAGCGTGCCGCGTCCCGGATTGCTCTCCACGCTAAACCGGGCCTGGTTGCCGTAAAGCACCTCCAGCCGCTCCTGCACATTCTTCATGCCGATGCCGGCTCCGCTGCGGCTCAACGCCGAGGCTGGCCGGTTGCCCATGCCAACTCCGTCGTCAGCCACCTCGATCAGCACGCGATCCCCCACAAGCCGGCTGCGCAGGGTGACGGTTCCACCTTTCAGGCGCGGCTCCAGGCCATGCTTGATGCTGTTTTCAATTAGCGGCTGCAAGAGAATGCTGGGCACCAAAATCCCCAGCGTGCGCGGATCGATCTCCTTCTCGACGTGCAGCTTGTCGGCTCCGAAACGCACCACCTCAATGTCCAGGTAATCGTCAGTAAAGCTCAACTCCTCGCTCAGCGGCACATAGCTGTCGTGGTCCTTCAGCAGCGCGCGGAGAATGTTGGCTAGCTTCACCGTCATCTGGCGGGCCATCTCTGGCTTCATGCGCACCAGCGAGGCGATGGAGTTGAGGGTGTTGAAAAGGAAGTGGGGATTGATCTGGCGTTGCAGGGCGTCGAGCCGGGCTTCGAGCAACAACCGCTTCTGCTCTTCAAGTTTCATCTCGATGCGCAGCGCGTTCCACACCTTCAGCGCGATGCCGACACTTATGGGCGCGCTTAGACACACCAGCGCCTGGAGCCACCATTGGCTGGCGAGCAGCGCAAAGAGCCGAAGCGGGAATTCGTGGGCGATCCAGTCCCGGGCCATCTCCATGGCCGCGATGAGAACCAGCATCAGGATCTGGCGATCAACGCGCGGCTGGGGCAAGTTGCGGCGAATCCAGCGGTAGACACTGAGGTCCACGAAGGGCGTAAAGGACCAGATCTCCTCCTTCTCGACGGAAAGGCCGAGCAGCCCGGCGGCCAGCCCCAGCACAACGTTGAAGGGCAGCGACAGAAACTCATGGTGATAGAGTGCTGGCGCCGAGAGCACTGCGCCACCCAGCATGGCCCACTCCGGCCCCACCAGCAGCCCCAGCAAGATGATTGTCTCGAAGGAGATGTCGGCGGCCAGAAAATTGGGCACCGCGATGCGCACCCATACGCCCAGGGTAAGCGGCACCAGAAAAAACGTCAATAGAGCCAGGGTCTGGCGGCGACTGCGCCGCTCGGCGAAGAAAAGGTGCCGGAAGGTGCTGGCACGCGCCAGAATGCTCGCCACGGAGGCCACCACCCCCAGCTTGACGAGCAGCGTAATCAGAATAAGCTTGTCAGTCACCGCGGCGTGTCCCGGTGCAGCGCCTTCACCTGATAGCCAGCCCGCTTGAGCTCTTCGGCGATCTCCTCGACCATCATTACGCTGCGATGCTGGCCGCCGGTGCAGCCGAAGGCCACGGTCAGGTAGCTCTTGCCCTCTTCCACATAATGCGGCAGCAGGTAAAGCAGCAGATTCGTGACCCGGCGAAGAAACTCCTTGGTCTGCGGAAACTTGCGCACATAGGCAGCCACTTTGGGGTCAAGGCCGGTCAGCTTGCGAAACTCCGGCACAAAGTGGGGATTGGGCAGGAAGCGCACATCGAAGACCATATCCGCGTCCAGCGGCACACCGTTCTTGAAGCCAAAGCTAAGGCAGGAGACCAGCAGGCGCTTGGTCTCCTCTTCGTGGCCAAAGCGGTCCTGGATGTGGGCGCGCAGTTCATGCACGTTGAAGTTGGAGGTGTCGATCAGCGTGTCGGCAACGTTGCGGATGGGATCCAGCAGTTGCCGCTCCTCGACAATCGACCGTGAAACCGTCTCCTGCTTGCCCAGCGGATGCGGCCGCCGGGTCTCGGAGTAGCGGCGCACCAGCACCGCGTCCTGCGCGTCCAGAAAAACCACGCGCGTGTGCAGCAGCGTTTTCACTTGTTTGAGAATCTGGGGAAGGCGGTCGAGGGTTTGCCCCTCGCGAACATCCACTACGATGGCCGCGCTTTGAAACTCGACCGACTTCTCCAGCAGGGAGGCAAAGCCGGGCAGAAGTTCCAGGGGCAGATTGTCCACGGCATGAAAACCCAGATCCTCGAATGCCTTGAGGGCCGAGGCCTTGCCCGCGCCGGAGATTCCAGTCACGATGACCAGCTCTTTGGCCAGAGCTTTCTTGGCGGTTTTTGCGGCCTGGCGCGCAGAACTTGCACGCGGCGCAGGCTTGGAAGGCGTCATTGGCACATCCTACACCGAAAAGGCTGGGCCAGGCACAAGACAGCGGTGCTCATCCCGGAGATACCTTTGCGGAAAAACGTGGCTTGCGGAGTTAGCAGCGCTTCGCGTGTGTTAGCGCGTGTTTCAAAAACTCGCATTGTGTCAGGGCACGACTTCAGTCGTGCCGAAAAGAACATCAAAAGCAAGGGGTTTTAACCCCTGAGGGGTTGCAACCGTAGCACGGAAGTCATTTTGAAAACATGCTCTAGCCGCTAACTTCGCTTGCTCTAGTGCTAGGGAATCTCGACAAGTTCCATCTGGCCGTCGCGACGGCGGTGGAGCACAAACAAGTCTCCCGACAGATTGTGAAAGACCAGCAGGTCGCGGTCACGGAACTCGGCATCCTTGACGGCTTCCTCGATGGTCATGGGCTTGAGGGAAAAAGCCTCGCCGTTGGCAACGACATGCGGTTCGACGACCGCCTTGCGGGCCGGGAACGAGTGTACAGCGATAGCCGCGTGGGCCTTTGCGCCGGAGCGTGCCGGTCTGATTTCCTCGTCGCCATCTTCTGGTTGGACGGCGGCGCGGGCTTTGGGCCGGACCACGGGAGGCGCCGCGTGTACCTTCTCCTCTTTCGGAAGCCTTTTGCTCCCCATCCGCCGGTCGCGGTGGCGGCGCGCCTGGTTTTCAGCGCGTTCAATGGCCTGGCGCAGCGCCGACTCCTGTGTTTCGCCCTCACCCGCGGCAGCAATCGTCTGCATCCGGGCCTTAATCGTCAACTCGGCAATCTGCAGACGCTTCTGTGCGCTGAAAACAATGTTGGCGGTCGCGTTTCTGCCCAAAAGACGGGCAACCCGTTCCATACCCTCCTCGGCCTGCATACGCAAAGCCTTGGAAATCTTCACTTGTCTGGCGGTGTACTCCACTTCCATGGTCAGCCTCCGCTTCTTCTTTATTTTCCACAGCCCAAAATTCAAGCTGGGGAACTTCGGATTCTATAGCATTTGACGAACTTGTGCGCAAAAAGCAGGGCTCAGAGATCGGGTTCCTAGTCCCTATTCCCTAGTCCCTGATCCCTGGCTTTCACGCGTCCCGGCGTCTGCGCTGATGAGTGCTGGGGATATTCATGTCCTCGCGATACTTGGCCACAGTGCGGCGCGTCAGTTGGATACCCTGGCTATGGAGCAGAACGGCCAACTGGTCGTCGGTGAGCGGATGGCGCGCATCCTCCTCTTCAATCAGCTTGCGAACCTTGCGCTTGATCACCAGCAGCGGCGTATCGGCGCCTTCCGGCCCGCTCGACCCCTCGGAGAAGAAGAAGCGCAGTTCGATGACCCCCTGCGGGGTGTGCGCATACTTGTTGGCCACCGCGCGGCTGACCGTCGACGGATGAACGCCGATCTCCTCGGCCACTTCCTTGATCATCATCGGCCGGAGGGCTTCGATGCCTTGCTCGAGAAAGTCCTGCTGGCGGCGCACAATCACTTCGCAGGTCCGCACAATGGTACTCTTGCGCTGGGCTATATTGCGCATCAATTGCAGGGCGGAGCGGAACCGTTCCTTTACATACTCCTTCACTTCTTTGTCGGTGCCTTCGGCGGTGAGCATCTGCCGGTAGCGCCGGCTGAGCCGCAGGCTGGGCAGGTCTTCCTCGTTCATCGACACCACCCATGTATCGCCGCGCTTGATGAACATTACATCCGGCTCAATCAGCCGCGATTGCTCACGGTTGTACTGGCGCCCTGGGCGGGGATCCAGGGTGCGGATAAACTCGATTCCGGCGTGCGCCTCGTCAGGGGTAATCTGTGCTATCCGCGCGAGGTCCTTCACGTCCCGCTTCTGCAACAGGTGCAGGTGCTGGTCCACAATCAGCGCGGCCACTTCCATGCTGCGGCGCCGCTCTTCGATGTGCGCCTCGGCTTCCGCGCGGAAGCTGCGATGGACGTCCTCCTCTGGCGTGTCTCCGTCCGCTGCTTGCTTGGCAAATAACTGGGCAAACTCCTGCTGCTGAGCCGCGATCTGCATCAACAGGCACTCGCGCAGGTCGCGAGCGCACACGCCAGCCGGGTCAAGCTGACGCACCACTTCCATGCCGTGCCGTAAAAGCTCAATCGCCGTTTCAACCGCCGGCTCCGGGCCCTCCTGGGATTTGCTGAACGCCTCCGCCAGTTCCTCTTCGCTGCCGGAAAGGTACCCGTCCTCGTCGAGATTGCCAATGATGAACTCCGCCGCCTCGTACAGGCTGGGCTCCAGTGTCAGAGCTCCCAGCTGCCACGCCAGGTGATCGGTGAGAGTTGTAGGCTGGGAGAGAAAGTTTTCAAACGAGGGCTTTTCACTATCTTCATACTCCGGCTGCGTGCGATAACCGGGGTCCAGATAATCCTGGAAGTACGACCCGAAATCGATTTCGTTAAATGGGTCCTTGGGTGGGGATGCAGGCTCCTCGGCGCTGTGCTCCAGGCGCTCCTCGGCTCCGCGAGACAGGCTTTCCTCGCGGCCCGCAACCTCATCCAGCATTGGAACCGTCTCGTCAATCTCCTCCAGAACGGGATTCTCCACCATCTCGGCATCGATCATCTCCTTCAACTCGAGCTTATTCAGAGCAAGAACGCTCACCATCTGCATCAGGCCCGGAGTGAGGATCTGGCGCTGCGATACCTTGAGGCTCAATTTGGGTTGCAGAAGCGCCATAAAGGAACTCGATTCCCGTTCAAACTCACCGCCAGTGTACTCGGGTGAGAAAAATGCTGAAGTTCAAAATGCCGCACTCCTATACAGTCGTTCCGGAATGGGCAGCAATCACTCTGGAAATTTCTCTTTGGAATTGCTTTACAATTTCGGTCTACGCGGGGATTGACGAATGCTAATCTGCCCGCCTCCGCCTTGCGGCTCTCTGCAAGGAACCCTTATCAGCTCAGCGTGAAACCCTCCCCCAGATAAACCCGCCGCACCTCCACGTCGTTGCCCAACTCGTGTGGCGTTCCGGCGCGGAAAATCTTCCCTTCGGCGATGATATAGGCTCGGTCGGTCACGCTCAATGTCTCGCGCACGTTGTGGTCGGTAATCAGAACTCCGATGCCGCTGGCCTTCAGGTCGAAGATTATCTTTTGCAGTTCCAGCACGGCGATGGGATCAATGCCGCTGAAAGGCTCATCGAGCAGAATGAAGTTGGGTTGAATGCATAGCGAGCGCGCAATCTCCACACGCCGCCGCTCGCCACCCGATAGCGCGTAGCCCAGCGTAGTGCGGATATGGCCCAGATTGAGCTGGTGAATCAGCCGCTCGGTTCGCGTCCGGCGGTCGCGCCTGCCCAGCGGCTGCGCCTCCAGCACCGCCTCGATGTTCTCTTCGACCGTCAGCTTGCGAAAGACCGAAGGCTCCTGGGGAAGATAGCTGATGCCGAAGTTGCGCGCACGCAGGTACATCGGCGTCTGCGTGATCTCGGTTTCGTCCACCAACACGCGCCCGCCATCAGGCGCTATCAGCCCCACGATAATGTAAAAGCAGGTGGTCTTACCGGCGCCGTTCGGCCCCAGCAGCCCCACCACCTCGCCGCGGGAGATCTTCAGATCAACTCCGCGAACCACTTGCCGTCCCTTATAGCTCTTGCCGATTCCTTCGGCTATCAGTGTGTCCATCGAGCTCGCTTTCGCCGTTCCTTCAGAATCTCTCATGCGCTCATCACTTCGGCGCCGTGGTCTGCGTCCTTGTCTTCTGTCCACCGCCTCCAGATTCGACACTGACACTATCATCGCGCCCCCGGAAAATCAAAGCCTCGCCGGAGACAGTTCCCCGCGCCGCATCGGACATCTTCGGCGGCACAGTCGCGGTTCCGGTCAGTACGTACTCGCCCGTTGCGCCGGTATAAACCAACTGTTCCCCGGTCCCGCGCCGGCCTTCGCTGGTCAACACCACGTGGCCGCGCGCCGTCATATGGTCCACTTGCGCTTGCCCCTGCCCAGTTTTGCCCGCAGGCAGCAATACCACTTCAACTTCATCCGAGGTTGAAGCCGCCGTTCCGGTTTCGGCGGTAACCGCGCCCAGAACCCCCGAGTGCATCACGGCCTTGCGCCCGGTATCGGAATACTTCAGGTCGCCCCCGCGCACACGAATCACCGACGGCTGATTGGCCTTCACGGCGTCTTTGCCTGGCGTCGCCCCACCGGCGCTCACCAGGACAGCCCGCACCGGGTCGGCTGCATCCGTGGTGTGAGCCAGCAGCGTCTGGTGTTCACGGTCAAGCACGATCACCGGCGCAGCCACTGAATTGCCCTGCTGCCACAGCCGCGCCTTCCCGCGGAAAGTGGCTTCGCCTGTCGGTTGGTGCAATTGCGCCTCGGCGGAAACAACATGCGACGGCCCTTGCCCGCCCAGAGCCACACCGCCTGCCGGCCTTCCCTGCTGGCCGTTGCTTCCAGCGCCCGCATCCATCCAGCTAGCCTTCACGTTGCCATGGGCAAAAGCATCGCC
>Ga0255354_1000560_pt1 | contig 23415 bp, 23 predicted proteins | sample HBST50metaG_FD_189942 | JGI IMG/M metagenome (GOLD analysis project Ga0255354, IMG submission 189942) | Peat soil microbial communities from Stordalen Mire, Sweden - H.B.S.T50 | ecosystem: Environmental > Terrestrial > Soil > Wetlands > Peat | place: Sweden: Norrbotten County, Stordalen Mire...
GAGAGCATATGAAGAGCTGAAAAAAATTTAACAATACGTCATCGTCCGCGGAGGCGGACGAATCGCGCTTTCAAAAAATTTTAAAAGCACGGACCCTCGTCTTCACGAGGGCGACCAGATAATATTCATGGAACCACTTACCGATAAAAAATTGAAAGATCTGGAATTTATGGCGAACCGTCTGCGCCAAGACGTGATCGAGATGGTCTCGCGTGCGGGCTCCGGCCATATTGCCGGACCGCTCGATATGGCGGAAATCTTTGCCGCAATGTATTTCCATATTCTCCGGCATGATCCGAAAAATCCGGACTGGCTGGACCGCGACCGTCTCATACTGTCGAATGGCCATATCTGCCCCGTGCAGTATGCGGCTTTGGCGCATGCAGGATATTTCCCTGTCGAAGAATTAAAGACCTTGCGGCAACTGGGGACCCGTTTGCAGGGTCATCCGCATCGCGGGGTCCTGCCGGGCATAGAAACGACATCCGGTCCGCTTGGTTCGGGAATTTCGCAGGCTATCGGGGTCGCACTTACGGCGCGGCTTGACGGCAAAAAATGGCGTACGTATTGCCTGACCTCCGACGGCGAACACGAAGAAGGGAATACCTGGGAAGCGATCATGTTTGCGGGGAAAAATCGATTATCGAATCTCACGGTAATAATTGATCGCAATAATATCCAGATTGATGGATTCACGGAAGACGTTATGCCGCTTGAGCCGCTCCGTGAAAAATATGAATCGTTCAGCTGGCATGTGCTTGAGATCGACGGCCATAGTTTTGAGGAGATTGCGGCGGCTGTTGCGGAAGCGCAGGCAATTCATGAGATGCCGACCGTGATCATCGCGCACACGATTCCGGGTAAGGGTGTCGATTTCATGGAAAATGATTATTTATGGCATTCGAAAACATTCAAGCCGGGCGAGGCGAAAAAAGCATTGCATGAACTCCGGACATTGCGGGGGAAAATAAGGAGCGAACACGAATAGCTATCATTCCGAGCTTTGCGAGGAATCTCAGGGATTTTTCACAAGAATCAATATGAATACTTGCATGAAATAATCATTCAATAAAAATCATGTCCCTTGTCCGTAAGATCTATCTTTATCTTTTCTCGTTTGTCGGGCTCGTGCTTGTGGTGATCGGTTGTGTTCAGCTTGTGAATCTGGGGCTCGATGCATACGTCTTCACGGCTGCCGATCAGGTTTATTCTTATCCGACCGCAGCGGAATCCACCATGAAAGGAGTAACATCCTCGATGCCGGCAGGTCCGACCGATGCCCAGCTTGCAGCATATCAGAATGAACAAACTAAAAGTGCGCATCAGCGAACCGCCGCCGGAGCTCTTGCTATGATCATTGTCGGTATCCCGCTTTATCTTTATCACTGGCGTGTGATAAGAAAAGATAAGGAAGCGTAATAAAAAAGACGACGCATGTGCGTCGTCTTTTTTGGTATCGGTTTCAAACCTGGGGGCAAAGTCCCTCGCAAAAAGGAAAGGATGAAAACTCTTTCATCAAAAGATGAAAGAGGTTAGAATTACTCAAAGGATGGGACCAGCCGAAACCGATCCGTCCTGGGATTAGAGATAATTCTCACCCCCAGATGTGAAACAGCTACCTTGACCGAACCTTTATAACAGTGGCTATCTTAGCATATGACAATTAGGTTGTCAAGTGCTCTCCAGAAGCCATGATTTACAAGGGTTTTCGCTGATATGTTTTGGAAAAGAACCAGCGGCCTTGCCGCTGCAAGAAAGAAAACGAAAATTGCGTAAATAAGTTACACTGAAGGAACCATTATGCCGAAATCAAACCCAACTCAGAATCCTAACAACGAAGATCATGCCATTGACCTGACGCTTCGGCCGGAACGATGGGATGATTACGTCGGCCAGGAGAAGATCAAAGATAGTTTAAAAGTAATTCTCGCGGCAGCGAAACAGAGGAAAGAAGTTTCCGACCACCTTTTGTTTTCCGGTCCTGCGGGACTCGGGAAAACCACCTTGGCATATCTCGTCGCGCGCGAACTTGGCGGCATGATTAAAACGACATCCGGTCCGGCCCTGGAAAAGTCCGGCGACCTCGCAGCTGTGCTCACGAATCTTACGCCGGGCGAAGTGCTTTTTATCGATGAAGCACATCGCATCAATCCGATGATCGAAGAGGTTCTCTATCCTGCGATGGAAGCGAGAAAGTTGCATTTGGTCGTCGGCAAGGGACCGTCCGCGCGAACCTTGAGCTTGGATCTTCCGCCATTCACGTTGATCGCCGCAACGACCCGCGAGAATCTGTTGTCCCAGCCGCTTCGTTCGCGATTCGGCGCGACGCTAAGGCTTAATTTTTATGACGTGGGCGATATTACGAAGATCATTCACCGTTCGGCGAAGATCTTGGGCGTCGAGGTTTCGCCTGAGGCGATCGCGATCCTTGCGCGCGCGTCGCGCGGCACGCCACGCATCGCGAATCGCCTCCTACGTCGGGCGCGGGATTTCGCGGAAGTGCACGGCAAAGGTATCATTGATGAGATATCCGTATTGGATACGCTCAATATGCTCGAGATCGACGAGGCGGGTCTTGAACCGCAGGACAGGAGACTCCTGCTTACTATCATTGAGAAGTTTAATGGCGGTCCGGTCGGGATCAATACGCTTGCGGCAGCGCTTTCCGAGGATCGCGGCGCGATCGAAGATATTTACGAGCCATATCTCATGATGCTCGGTTTTCTCCAGCGTTCGCCGGCCGGCCGCGTCGCATTGCCGGCGGCATACAAGCACTTGAAGATAAAGCAAAAAGACGAATTGTTTTAAAGAATTAGTTATTTCGAATCCCGGCCTCCCATAGTAATCATTAAAAATTTATTAAATCAGATTTGACTTACGGTTTGTGTATTATAATATTGGGTTGAAGGCGGCGTTTTGTTCAACTATAAAACGAAAATCCCCGACTTGGCATAAGAACAGCCCTACAACAAGGGCTGTTTTTATATTTGAAAATATTTTAGAAAATTTTAATTATTATTTTGCTACGATACTTTGGCCCGTGCATAATGGGGCTGTCGTTTATATAGTAAGATGCCGCCTTTGCCAAGTCGGCGAAGTGGGTGCGAATCCCGCCAGCTCCACACGGGCGCAAAAGAAGAAAAAGAAAATGATCTTCATTAACGAATGGTTGCCAAATCCTATAGGGGCTGATGCGAAAGGGGAATTCGTGGAGCTTTTTAATAACGGCGATACGCCGTTGAATTTGAGCGGATGGAGCTTAAATACGGGTGCGAAGAAGAGATTCAAATTGTCGGGAGTTATTCGTGCGCAGGGATATTTGCTTTTGCCGCGAAGCGAAACGAAACTTGCGCTGAAAAATACGGATGGCAATATCTTTCTCTATGGTGCGGCGGGGGAATTGGTCGATAAATCTACTTTTGTGGGCACTGCGACGGAGGGAAAAAGTTTCAATCGGATAAGCTACAACGCTTACGATGCGTCGAGTGTTTACGCTACGATCCAGCAGTTCGTGTGGGGTAAGCCGACGCCGGGAGCTAAGAACGATGCCGTTCCGGGAGCCGGTATTTCCGAGATCCAATATCCGACGAATGTTTCTTTGAATGTTGCCGGGTCGGGCTGGTTCTCTGTTTTTGGATCCGCCGTTTTTGCGGGAGTTATTTTCGCAATAATTCTGTGGTACGCTATGAAGCATGATGAAAGCATTTCACAGCTTTTCTTCAGAGGAGACCAAGCGATTCGGTAGGGAGATCGCTGAATCGTTGCTTGGCGACGAACATCACAAAACGAAAGCGGCGACCGTGATCGCGTTGCGTGGCGATCTTGGCGCGGGCAAAACGACGTTCACGCAGGGATTTTTCCGCGGCCTTGGGATTCGGCGAAGTCCGACGAGTCCGACGTTCGTTTTGATGCGCCGCTATGCCATGCGCCGTGCCGGTTTTTTGAACGTCTATCATGTCGACGCCTATCGTCTTTCGGGGGCCGCCGCCACGGATGCGCTTGATATGGATGCCGTTCTGAAGGATCCTCGCAATATCGTCCTCGTGGAGTGGCCGGAAAAAATAGAAGGCATTTTGCCGCGCGATGCGATGCGATTGGATTTCGCATATGGAAAGAAGGAGAATGAGAGGGTTATAAAAATGAAATACGGATTCCCGGCTGAATCGGGAATAACCAAAGCGTAAAAAATAATATGAAAAAACTTCTTCTCATCGACGCGAATTCAGTCATTCATCGCTCGTTCCATGCGCTGCCGCCGTTCACGGGGCCGTCGGGCGAACCGACCGGGGCGCTCTATGGTGTTGCAAGTATCTTGCTCAAATTGTGGCGCGAGGAACGGCCGGCATATGCTGCGGCACTTTTCGATCGGCCGGAGCCGACGTTCCGGAAAAAGGAATATGCCGCATACAAGGCCCAGCGGCCGCCGGCGCCGGACGAACTGATCTCGCAGATCATCGAGGCGCATCATCTTTTTGAGGCGTTCGGAATAAAAACGTTCGAGAAGCCGGGATTCGAAGCGGACGATCTCATTGCAACCCTCGCGGAACGGTTCAAGGGTGAGCCGGATGTGCAGGTCGTCATCCTGACTGGTGACCGCGATACGCTGCAGATGATCGAGGACGATAAGATCGTTGTCCGCACGTTCAATAAAGGAGTAAGCGATACGACGATCTACGACGAAAAAACGGTGATTGAGAAATATGGTTTCGCGCCGAAGTTCATGGTGGATTATAAAGCGCTCGTCGGCGATCCATCGGATAACATCAAAGGAGTGTTGGGCGTAGGGCCGAAGACGGCAACGGAACTGATCAAAAAATTCGGAACTATCGAAAATATCTGGAAAGCGGTTCCTGACGATCCAAAGCTCACGGCACGTCTTGGTGGGCGCGAGGAGGAAGCGAAGTTTTCAAAGAAGCTGGTTATTTTAGAGCGACATGTTCCTGTCGAACTTTCGGATATTTCGGATCTCGGTATTACGGGCGACATGCTCCCCGTTGAGGCATATTTCGAGAAAGAAGGATTTGCGACGCTCCTCAAACGGTTTGAACAGGGGAATGGTTCTGCATTCGCGTCCGACAAGGATACGAAAAAGAAAAAAGAGAAGCCGCCGAGCCGCCAGCAGTCGATGTTCTGAGTGAGTAAAACTCCAGATTTTTGGCAGTGGACGTACGGAGAATTGAACTCCGCGAACCCCGATTACCAAAGTCGGGATAAGCTCGTGTTCGAACCCCGTAAAAGACCCAGCAATGGGTCTTTTACTTTTATCCTTGATCTGTCTCAGCTTTAATTCGTGCTAAACTAAAGCCAATGAAATCGCGGGATGGTTTTGCGGCAGCGATCGTCATTTTGATCGTCTTTGCCTTGGTCGTAACTGGTGGAATCGCTTATGTCCACTATGTGTATTTGCCGCGTATGGCGGCACAGAACACGATTCCTTCAGTGGAGATTGAGGCGACGACAACGACGCAAGCCACCGCAAGTACCACTGTTATGATAGCTCCTCCGAACGCAACTTCGTCGCCCGTGACAAAAAAGGTGGTATCCAATGGTCCAAAGGCTGCCGCGCCGGCCGCATTCTCTTGCTCATATGACGATGGTACGAATGTCGGCATTGTCTTACATGCGTCATTTCCTTCATATATGGATCCCGCAATAGTGGAGGTTCCTTATAGCGGGGGAGATAACGCGATCATCAAAGAAGATCTATCGCAAGATCTGTTCTGCGTGAAAGCAAGGAAGGCGTACGTTGACGGACTGTTTCTTGTTGAGAATAAGAAAAATGGCAACGGCCTTTTGACGGTTGTGGTGAACCCCGCAAAAGGAAAGGAGTACGCGATCGATGCAAATTCTACGGCGGTCGGGATGATGTTCATGAACTTTTATTTTTTCAACTCGAATCCGGCGAGGGCAACGGTTATTCTCTCGGCTATTTCGAACACACAAGGTATTTCAACGCTCGCGCAATTTATCCAATCCACGCCTAACTTTGCCGACCAGATCAATAGTAGCAGTAGTCAAATTGCCGCTACCTTCCAAGCGATAGCCACCTCGGTTTTGAAAACTCTCACTGCGACAAGCACGACCGTGGTCACTCCGGCCGCGATTCAGATTACTTCGCCAACTGGTGCTGATACTTGGAGTGCGAGCGCGGCAACTCAACATGAGATTGATTGGAAGTATCAAGGGCTTGACCAAAATGATCAAGAAAATCTTTATCTTTATTTCCCCGATGGAACTCAATGCAATTTTGAAAGTGGCCCAGTGGGCGGTGGCGTGGCATATGTTATTCTTCCCAGTATGGGATGCATTGGCTCAGCGCAAAAACCAGTTTTGAGTTCCGGCCGATATTCCATAGCGATCGAGGTTGAGGATGTCACTAATAACGTAGTGGCTGCTGCGCAAAGCGATTGGTTTAATGTTGCATTATAAAAATAACTTAATATTGCATTAGATTTTTATGGGAAAGCCGATTGGCAGGCTTGGTTTATCCACTATTCCTGATTCGCCCTCTCCCTGATCCGTGTTATATTTAAAGCAATAAATCGGGCTCCCTTGTCCGGAGGAAAATATAAAAATTTATGTCTAAAAAATATAAACTGGTCGCAACCTTCGCGTTCGCGGCGTTTTTTACGGTTGCCGGGCTTAAGGTCGTAAATGCGCAATCTGCCGCTCCGGTGGTATCGTCAATGAACCCGACGTCGGCAGTTCCGGGCGCGACGATCAACGTTGCGGGTTCTGGCTATGACAACACCACTTATGTCTCTATTGATAATGGTGCGTGGGTGCTGGATCCTTCGGTGTATGCTCTGGGAACAACGTTGAGCTTCGTTCTGCCATCGAACATCACTGCGGGCACGCATACGGTTCAGATTGGAAACAAGGGGAGCGCCTATTCCGAAGTGACCGCTGGCTCCGTGATGGTCACCACGCAAGAATCTTTTATGCCAAAAATCTCGTCAATTAGTCCAACCGCGGCGCAGCAAGGTGATACGATTACGGTTTATGGTTCAAATCTCTATGGTGACGGTGTTATTTTCGATGGTATCGAACTTTCGACTTCAATGACGACATATGGAACTTCTGATACATCGGGCAATTCCCTGACATTTACCGTTCCTGCGACAGCAAGTGTCGGTTCTCATGCTGTTCAGGTCGAACAGAGGATTGTTGGCGGATTGAGTAATTCGGTAACACTGAATGTTGCCGCTATGCCCGCGACACCGATCCTGACTTCTCTTTCGGTAGATCCTACTTCGCTCACCTCCGGTCAGACGGCGGCGATCAGCTATGTCGGTACGAATTTGACGACGGTCAATTTATCCGTCACGTGTCCCTTCGGCGTGAGCTCTCCCGATGGCCATGGCGGAGATGCGTGCGGCAGGACTTCCACCTTCGCGGACGGTTATACCAGCACACAGCTTGAGTTTGTGAACAGCAACCAAAGCAGTCAGCAATTAGAAATTACGGTCTCTGCCTATAACGCCTCTAATTCGCTAGTGGGAACGAAATCTGCGTACGTTACGGTTGCGCCTGCAGCCGTGACAACGATGCCGGTAACGTCAATGACAACTTCAACGCCGACCACGGGAAGCGGTACGGCCGGTTCATCTTCTGATGTGGCGTTACAACAGGAATTGACCCAACTGCTCACGTTGCTTTTGCAATTACTTCAGCAGGCTGCCGCGAAAGGGCTTTTGAGCGCAAGCCAGCTTAATGCAGCATGGGGTTCACTATCGAAATAGTCTGATCGGCCGGTTTTTCTATTCAAAAAACACTCCGCCATTGAGGAGTGTTTTTTGAGTTACTCCAGTAATCTATCCACAGTTATTCTCACGGGGTCTTTCGTGATAAGATTAAGGCATGGCATGGAAGAATATTCGTGGAGGCATGATCACGGGAATCGACATTGGTACATCGTCGGTCAAGGTTGCGGTCGGCGAACAGGTCGGCAGCAAGATATCGCTTGTTCATGCCGCGAAGGAATCCTGCAGCGGCCTGCGCCGCGGCGCGGTCATTGATGTGGTTGAGGTTTCGCGCACGGTGAATCGCGCGCTCGCCGATATCAAGAAGTTCTCGAAATCCGCGACGAAAAACATATATCTCAGCATCGGCACCTCGCAGGTGAACATGCAGGTCTCGCGCGGTATCGTCGCGGTCTCGCGCGCCGATGCGGAGATCTATCAGGATGACATTGATCGTGCGGTGCGGGCGAGCCAGGCGGTCAATTTGCCGCAGAACCGGATGATCGTGCACACGTTGATGCGCGAGTTCGTGGTGGATGGCGCGGGTGACATCACGGATCCGCTTGGTCTTTCCGGGAGTCGTCTCGAAGTGCAAAGCGTCATCGTGGATGCGTTCTCGCCGCACGTGAAGAACTTGATCCGGTCGGTCGAGCTTGCCGGCGGCGAGATCGGCGGTTTGGTCTTTGCACCGCTGGTCGCCGCGCGTGCGGCGCTCGCAAAACGTCAGCGTGATCTTGGCGCCGTTCTTGTTGATATCGGTTTCGGGACGACCGGCATGAGCGTGTATGAAGAGAACAAGCTTTTGAGCGTGATGAAATTTCCGATCGGTGCGGGGAATATTACGAATGATCTTGGTGTTGGTTTGAAAGTTCCGATCGACGCCGCGGAAGAGATCAAGCTGGAGTACGGCAACGCGGTCGCGCGCGACGTGAACACCAAGGATCTCGTCGACATCACGAAGCTTGTCCCCGACGCAAAGGGACCGGTGTCGCGCAGATTCATTGCCGACATCATCGAGTCGCGGATGGGGGAGATATTCGATCTTGTAAATGCCGAACTGAAGGCTTGCGGGAAATATGCTGAGCTTCCCGGGGGTGTGGTTATCGTGGGCGGTGGTGCGAAACTTCCCGGTGTAACCGATCTTGCGAAGCAGGATATGCGTCTTTCCGCGCAGATCGGATCAACGATCGCGGAGGAATGGGTGGATGAAGGCGGTGCATTCAAGGAATATCTCGAAGATCCCGAGTTTGTGAGCGCTCTCGGATTGGTTCTTTGGGGTGCGGATGCCTCAGGCTGGGATAAAGGTGGCCGTACCGGTAGTTCGCCGCTCCGCCGGATACAGGGTGTTTTCAGGTATTTTGCTCCGTAGGGACTGTCATCATTGAGCGTTGGCCCCGTGTGCCGACATAGGGCGAGAGATACCAGTATCCTTCACGGGGCTAAGGATGAAAGAATATGGAATGTGGTCTTTCTTTCGGAGATTTGATAAACTATTTACATGACCAAGAAAAAATCGATAGTGCATGCGCGGCATGCTGCAATCAAAAAAACAACGTCGGGCAGCGGGTTTCAGCCGCTTGCGGCGAACGTGAAACTGATCGGCATCGGCGGCGGGGGCGGACATGCGGTCTCGCGCATGGCACGCGATTTTTTCCGGGGAGTCGATTTTATCGCGATCAATACCGACCATCAGGATCTCGATCATTGCGACGTCAAGCAGAAATTATATATCGGTAAAAATCTGACGCGCGGACTTGGAACGGGAATGAATCCCGACCTCGGTAAGCAGGCGGCGGAAGAAAATCGTTCGGAGATAGCGGAGCTGGTGAAAGGCGCGGACCTCGTTTTTCTCGCAGCCGGTTTGGGCGGGGGCACGGGAACCGGTGCGACGCCGGTCATTGCCGAAACGGCGAAACAGGCGGGAGCTTTGACGATCGCGGTCGTCACGCGTCCGTTCGGGTTCGAGGGTGTTCAGCGCGAGCGGATCGCGACCGAAGGGCTCATGAAGTTGAAAGATAAAGTAGATGCGTTGATCGTCGTACCGAACGATCGCATTTTCAACGTGATCGGAAAGGACACGCCGATCCTCAAGGCGTTCGAGGCGATCGACGATGTCCTCCGGAATGCGTTGAACGGTCTGGTGGAGATCATTGCCATGCCGGGGATCATCAATGTCGACTTTGCCGATGTGAAGAACATCATGGCTGACGCGGGGATGGCGATCGTGGGTGTCGGTACGGCATCGGGCGCGAATCGCGCCATGGACGCCGTTAACATGGCACTTCATTCGCCGCTCCTGGAGACAAGCCCCGAAGGCGCGAAGGCCGTGCTTCTCGGCATCTCGGGCGGCAGGGACCTGAAGATGACGGAGATCAATGAGGCGGCGAAACTTGTCGCGCAGACGGCCGATCCCGGCGCGCGCATCATCTTCGGCGCGTATTACGATAAGAATTTAAAACCGAATCAGGTGAAGGTCACGATTATCGCAAGCGGTTTCAATGGCAATGGAGGCCAGCCTTCGATGCTTTTCGGTGCGCAGAGCGGCCATTTCGGCGAGCGCCATACGGTGTTTTCGAGTGGATCATCGGTCAACGAGCCGCCGCTCATCAAAAAAACCTTTGTTTCTTCTGCGACCGAGACAAAGAACGGAACGGTAAATGGCATTTCTTCACGGGAGTTTCTGGAAAAGGATGGTTCCCCGCTCAATTTTGGCGGAAATTCACCGAAGTCGTCATCTGCACTGAATGATGACAAAAAGAAAGAGGCAAAAGAGATAAGGGAGGACAAGGATGCGAAGGATGAAGATGCGTGGGATATTCCGGCGTTTTTGCGAAGGCGGAAAAAGTGACATTAAAAATCACGATTGTGGTCGCGGTTTTTAATGTCATCCCCGTCCTTCGGCGAATCTCAGGATAAACTCCGGCGGGGATCCGGGGTTGAGCAAGAATCACTATGATCGAGGTCGAAAAAAAATTCAAGGCAGAAAAAAATGAGCTCGCGCGTTTAATCGTGGGAGCTCATTTTTTACGGGAAGACAAACATACGGATGTTTATTATGACACGGCGGATTATGCGCTTACCAAAAGGGACATCTGGCTCCGGATGCGTTCAGGGAAGTTCGAATTGAAATATCCGATTGGTGCGGCGGATGCCGTGCATGATGTGACGGTCTATGACGAGATCGAGAATGATGCGGCGATCGCCGCAAAACTTGGTATGCCGACCGATAAGTCGCTTCAAGGCGTCCTTGTATCATTGGGATATGTGCCGTTCGCCACGATCACGACGACACGCGCAAAGTACGAGAAAGATGGTTTTCATATTGATATCGACGAAGCGGATTTTGGCTATAGTATTCTTGAGATCGAGCTGATGGTTTCCGATAAGAATGAAGCTGACTCTGCGGGAGGACATATTCTTGATTTTGCCGCGAAGAACGGAATTTCCGTTTCGGAGAAACAGGTCCGCGGAAAGGTCAGGGAATACATCAGGCTCAATAATCCTCGGCAAGCCCGCATTTTGGAAGAGGCGTGGGGGATCGCCCTCTAGCGCTTGTCTCGGACAGTTCCCGGATATTATAGTATGTAAATATTCATGTCGTCCTTGCTTCTGTTTCATCCTAACTATTATCTTTTTTTCGAGATCCTCGGGATCGCTGCATTTTTTATGATCATTGTTCGCGAAGCGGTTGCGCGCCATTTCAGGCGCGTTTTCGAGATCGTAAGCTGTGCGGTTTTCGGTGTCGTGCTTGAAATAGGGGATACCTATCTCGCGCATACTTATTCATACAGCAGCAATTTTCTGATCGAGGTCATGCATGTGCCGCTCGTTATCGGCGCCGGTTGGGCGACGATCATTTATTGCGCGATGCTTTTGAGCGACGAATACAATGTGCCGTGGCAATTGAAGCCTTTTCTTGATGCCCTGACGGCCTTGATGCTTGATCTTTCAATGGATACGGTCGCGATACGTCTGGGGTTCTGGCATTGGGTGATCCCGCTGAACCAGGAATGGTACGGCGTCCCTTTTGAAAATCTTGCAGGATGGATCTTTGTCGTTTTTTCGTTTTCGTTCCTTATGCGGTTTCTCCGGACGCTCAATATGGATCGGTTATCGACGAAGATGCTCGCCATATTCAGTCCTGTTATCGCTTATGCCGCGCTTACCGTGGAATTCGCGATGTTCGATATACTTGCGGTTTTGCCGTACGGGATCAACCACTGGACGACGTTCCTTTCTTCAGGTTATCATCCCGATCTCAGCGTACTGTATGACCCGCAGGTGCAGATGTGGAAATTGATCGTGCTTATCGTTCTTGTGACCGTTATGGCGCAGGTGAGCATCTGGGCGGTCGTAAAATACTGGAAGAACGACAAGTGGCATTTTGACTCCTTGTCATTTACGGTACTTGCGGGCATGCACCTCTTTTTCATCATCGCGCTTTTCACGAGCGGCATCTATCGCGAACTGCCGATCCTGGCCGTTATCGGGATCGGTCTTCTGTTACTGCATTGTTTTTTGCATCTCGTTCCGCATTTCGTAAAGCATACGCCGGGCTATTTCTTCCGGGGGATAAAAGAATCGCTCGCCATTCAGAGCGAACATGCGGAAAAGATCGTCAAGACGATCTTCAAATAGAACCTATCTTTTGTCATCCCCCGCCCCTCGATGGACTCGGGATAAACTCCGGCGGAGAAATCCGTGCTTCCGGTCTTTATTTTCTCCGATTGTTTCCCGTACAGAAGGAACCTAGTCTTTCTGTCATTCCGAGCCTGTCGAGGAATCTCGGAGAAATTATGGAAAAATCAAGATTTTTCACCGCTCGAAATGACGTACGGGATAGATTCTTGAGAGAGGTTCTGAAAAATATTTTTATCGGGCGTCAAAAGAATTTCTTGATCTGCACCGATAGTTCTTCCTTCATCATTTTGTTCAGCTTTTTTCCGGAGAGAAGCAGGAAATTGTAGTTCGAGGGATAGCCGGCGAGTTCCATGAATCCTTTGCCGCTTACTTTTTTATTGCCGATCGTTCCAGTGATCGTTATCGAACCTTCCCAATAATTGATGGCCCCGAAGATCATTTCTCCGTCGGGCAGAAGGGCGGAGGCTTTGAGCTGAAGATCGTATTCGGGTATGGCTATCATCCATTCGAGGGGATATTCTGCCTTCGTTGTTTTGCTTTTGAACGTTTTACTGCCTTTTAAAAGCACGGCTTGCGTGTAGTGTAAGGATCTTCCGTGAGCGTCGATGATATCCGCAAGGTAATCCTTTGCTTTTCCATCATCGTATTCCACGCACATGATATCGGTTCCGTTATCAAGCTGGATCGAAAACCATGTCCATTTGTCGTTCGAGTAAGAAACATCGGCCCACTGATGGTCCATCCATGATCTTCCGGTGACCGCGATCCATTCGTTACCGAGCCTCACAGACCCAATTGTCTTGAGGTCGGTGAGCGAATAATAGAAACTTTCCCGGTCGCGGACCGTGATAAACCCTTGTCCGCCTTCGAGCAGGGGTTTCTTTTTTGATTCCATGATGAGATCGATCCATTCGGTCTTGATGTGAAAAATTCCCGGTTTTCTCTCGGCGATCTCATTGACAAGAAATCCTCGCGCCAGAGAAACGGGATCGATGTAATTGGCATAAAAGAGCGGCCGCGTGAAACTGTCGCGCGAAACGAGAGAGATATTCTGAACGTCCTTGTAGCTTTTTCTTTCTGCGATGTTTTCGAACACCGAATGCGCGAAAGCGACATATCTTCCCGTTGTTCCCCGTCCGAAAATGTTCTTAAGATATGGTATTTTTACACGATTTATATCGGTCCGGAACAGGCAGTCCATGAAGGCGTAGTTATTTCCTTCGGCGTCGGCGAGATGGCCGTTGAAATACCACCACTCAATGACGGCATCGTGCGGCTTCATGTCGTCCGGCAATCTTATGGATCGTGGTTTCATGACATTTCTTGATCTTCCTGAGATTTTTCAAGCGTCGCTGGTTCGTCGGCCGGCGCGATGCGCATGACGTCCTTATTGATCTTGCCGAATTCCCTGGTGGCGATCGTATGGGCGTTCATGGTCGTCGCAAGATGCGAGCCGATCTTCTCGAGATATTCCTCATAGCGCGCAAGATGTTTTTGGAGTTCGCCGACGTTCTTGCGGATGACCTCGGTCGATCTGTTGATCTCCATCTGGCGCAGCCCTTGGAGCGCCATTTGAAGATAGACATAGAACGTGGTGGGGGAGACCGGATAGACGCGCTTTTCGGCGGCATATTGGATAAGGTCGCGCTCGGCGGCGGTGCCGATCTTGTTCACGAGGAGATCATAATAGAGCGCTTCGGATGGGATGAACATGAACGCGAAGTTCGCAGTGTCTTCCTCGGTCTTGATGTATTTTGACGTTTCGTCGATGCGCGTCTTTATGTCGTTGCGGAACGATTCCGTGAAACGTTTTTTCTCGTCGTCGGAAACGGCGAGCGCGAGGCGGTTGTAATTTTCCAGGCTGAACTTCGAATCGATAGGGATCACGCGGCCTTCATAGAAGATGACGGCATCCACTTTCGTGCCGTCCTTGAAGGGATATTGCAGTTGATAGGCGCCGGGCGGCAGGACATCCTTGAGTACGGTTTCGAGATAATATTCGCCGAGCACGCCGCGCGTTTTGGTATTTTTCAGAATATCGTTCAGATTTTTCAGTTGATCGTTCAGTGTCACCATCTGTTTCTGGCCTTCCTGCACTTTTGTGATCTCGCTTGTGATCTCACGGACGATCTGCACGCTCCTGTCCGATTGTGCGAGCATGGTCTTTGTTGAGTCGCCGAGCCGCGCGTCGAGCGTCTTTGTCAGTTCGCCGAGCTGGGCCTGGAGCTGTTTCTGCTCCGCCTGCATCTGGTTCTGGAGGATCAAAAGTCCCTGGTTGTCCTTCTTTTCCGGAACAACAGGCGGTTTCCAGAGCCGCCACGCGATCAGGGCGAGAATGACTATGATGATCGCAAAAAGTATGACTTCCATATAGCCTTATATTATCACATGCCACATAACTGTGCAGTTTGTTTTCTCTCTGTGGCGTTTGGTATGATGAAATAATGATTAAAAATCGCTTGCCTGTTCGGAAATCATTGAAGGTGCTGGTTGTCGGCGGGGGATTGTCGTCGGAGCACGAGGTTTCCCTGAAAACCTCAAAGATGATCGTCGAGAATCTCGACGCCGGAAAGTACGATGCGCGTCTCGTGATCATCGGAAAGGACGGGAAATGGAGATTCGGAAAAAACAAACCGGTCGATATCGGTGCCGCCATCACGAAAATAAACCGCGCGAAATTCGATTTTGTTTTTATCGCACTGCATGGCATTTTCGGGGAAGATGGCCGGATCCAGGCGCTTTGTGAATGGCTGGATCTGCCTTATGACGGCTCGGGCGTTCTGGCGTCAGCGCTTGCCATAGATAAGCAAATGACAAATGTCATTTATTCGGAAAGCGGTCTGCCGGTCCCTCCTTACATTGTCGTCGATAAACGGAACGTCGAGTCGGTCAAGATGTCTTTTCCGGTCGTAGTTAAACCGGTCGATGGAGGATCGAGCTTCGGCATATCGATTGTAAAGATCAAAGAGGAGATGACGCGCGCATTGAAAAAGGCATTTCAGGAAAGTCAGCGGATCATGGTTCAAAAATATATAAAAGGAAAGGAAATTACGTGCGGGATCATCGAAGACAATGAAGGGCGTCCGTTCGCTTTGCCGCCGACCGAGATCGTTCCCCAGGACGCTGTATTTTTCGATTATCATGCAAAATACGCCACTGGCGGAAGTTCTGAGATCACGCCGGCTCGGATCCCTCTGTCGCAGATCAAGGAAGTTCAAAAACTCGCGCTCCGGGCGCATAATGCGCTTGGCTGTCGCGGCATGTCCCGATCGGACTTTATTTTAAATAAAGGAAAGTTCTACATTTTGGAAACCAATACGATCCCCGGCATGACCGATGCAAGTTTGTTGCCGAAAGCTGCTGCGGCCGCCGGGATCTCGTTTCCGGCGTTGCTCGCTATGATTATCAATGCAGGACTGAGGAAATAATTTTAAAAGTGAGGCACTCAAAATCCTGTATCGTTTGTTGGGATTTCCTGGCGCTCCAGGACGGATGGGCGTCTATTTCGTGCGACTGTGAGTTTGGGTCGCACGAAATAGACGCCCATCCGACTGCATACACAACAAAAATCCCCTTGCTTTCGCAAGGGGATTTTTGTTGTGCTGAACGGCAGCTTACCAGCTGCGGCGCTGGCCGTAGCCACCACCATCGTTCGAGCGGGGAGCACGGGGCTCCATCGGTTTCGCTTCGTTGACCGTCAACTTGCGGCCGCCGAAGTCCTGGCCGTTCCACATCTCGATCGCCTTTGCGGCGTCCTCGTCGTTCTCCATCTCGACAAAACCGAAACCGCGCGAGCGGCCCGTCATTTTGTCCATGAGGATCGTGACGGTGGCAACAGCTCCGGCCTTCGCGAATGCTTCGCGAAGCTCGTCATCTGTCGTCGAGTACGGCAAACCTCCCACGTATAATTTTTTAGCCATTCTAACTTATTGCTAATTTATGTAAGGCGACCTTCCTTCTCCTCTGCTTCTGAACCCTCATGTCCCGAAAGACACGCAAGCGGAAACCTACTAAGAAACACTTACATTGACAAAATCTTACCATATAATTCTTTATTATGTCAAGCGTGTTGGAATCTAACCCAAGATTGCTCCGCTCGCGGCCTGGGGCGGGTTTTCATAAAAAAGCGGCTCCGCTTGGTGCGGAGCCATGAATTGTTGGGGTTAAGCTGATAATCCGCAGAGGCGATCCAGCTTTTTAGTAAGCCTTTCGATCGTCATCCGGACGGCGGGTATGCTGGTTTGGTCTGCCGGACATCGCTGAGCGCGTAGCCATGCCAGTTGGTTTTCTGCTGTCCGGAGTTTGTGTGTCACTCGTTTCAGACGGAATTTCCGGAAGATCATGATGACGTCCTCGCTTCCTTCTTTGGAAAATATAACCCTCCATGCGAAGCTTATCAAGTCTGGAGTATTTTTGAGATAGGTTCTAAGGTTAATCTATGCAGGACGCGCGGAATTTCAGGAAAAAGATAAGAACATTCTATCGGTTGCAAGGCCGCGACCTGCCGTGGCGGCGCACAGATGATCCCTACCGGATCTTGGTTTCGGAGATCATGCTTCAGCAAACGCAGGTGGATCGCGTAAAAACTTTTTATGAAAATTTCATAAAAAGATTCCCCGATTTTATGTCACTTGCGCATGCAAAAAAAAGCGACGTGTTGCGCGCATGGCAGGGGCTTGGCTACAATCGCCGGGCGCTTTCCCTGCGCGAAACGGCGCGGATCGTTGCAAAAGAATATGGCTGTGCATTGCCGCGGGGGCGCGACATATTGGAATCGCTTCCGGGTATCGGGCCGTACACGGCCGGCGCGATCCGTGCGTTTGCGTTCAACGAGCCGGAAATTTTCATTGAAACGAACATTCGGCGTGTTTTTATCCATTCTTTCTTTCCGGGGCGCGCAAAGGTGAACGATCGCGAGATCCTGCCTCTTATTGAAAGAACGCTCGATCGCAAAGATCCGCGCGCGTGGTATTTCGCATTGATGGATTATGGCGCGATGCTTGGTGTGACGGAAAAAATGAATCCGAACCGGCGCAGTGCCCATTATGTCCGCCAGAGGAAATTTAGCGGATCCGACCGCGAGATCAGGGGGAAGATAGTGCGTCTTGTGCTCGCACGAAAGAAAATAACGATGGATGAACTGGTTGATATCATTCCTCAACCGAAAGACCGCGTCATGAAGATCGTCGCCGCGCTTTCACGGGAAGGTTTTTTAAAGAAAAGATCGAACGTGATCTCATCATGAAGCAGGAGAAAAAATGGATCATTGGCATTGATGAGGTGGGGCGCGGTGCGCTCGCGGGGCCGGTTGTCGTTGCGGCGGCGCTTATGCCGGCGCACTCCGTCGTCATTCCGAGTTCCGGGGGGAATCTCGAAAAAAAGATTTCTCGCTTCTCGAAAATCCTCGGGACAAGCTCCGTCCGGAATAACAAGCCGCTCCTCCGCGATTCCAAGAGGCTTTCCCCGAAACAGCGTGAAGCGTGGTTCGCTTATTTCAAGATGACTCCGGCGGTCGATTTTTCCGTTGCACGCGTCTATCCGCGCCGGATCGAAAAGATGAACATTTCCCGTGCGGCGAATCTTGCGGCATTCCGGGCGTGCAAAAGATTGATGGCGGATCGCGGTCTACGGGTTGCGAACGTGAGCATCTTTCTCGACGGCGGATTGTTTCTTGGCCAGGGCGCTCAACCAAAGAACGCAAAGACCGTTATAAAAGGAGACGAGAAGATTCCGGCGATCGCCATTGCGTCGATCATCGCCAAGGTTCATCGAGATCGTTTCATGGTTCGTTTGTCGAAGAAATATCCGGCGTATGGCTTTGAGCGACACAAAGGCTACGGGACAAAAGCTCATTATAAAGCGCTCAGACAATATGGATCGAGCGATGTACATCGGAGGACGTTTTTATAAAACCATCGGTGCATTGCAATATACTTATATTTTTCCAGAATGATTTTATGAAAAAACGCGGATTTATCCGTTCGATTGAATTAACAAATGGGAAAGAGGTATCATTGATGCTAATTTAAGCCTTAAAAGTCCATGCTCATCAAACCGATAAAAACAAAAATCCTTTTGCCGCCGCAGGATGATCTTCTGGGCGTGATGAAGGAATCGCTTCCCAAACTTCACGAAGGGACCGTTGTGGCCGTAACCTCAAAAGTGGTGAGCATCTGGCAGGGAAGATGCGTGCCTCTTGAGAAGTATCCTGATCGCGACGAGCTTGTCAGGGAAGAAGCCGACCAATATTTGCCGAGAAAATATATTCCCGGCGCGTGGTGCATACAAACCATCAAGAACAATCTCCTGGTTCCATCGGCAGGAGTCGATGAAAGCAATGCGGATCGACATTACATTTTGTGGCCTCGCGATCCGGATGCCGCCGCGAAAAAGATATGGCAGTGGCTCAGAAAGACATATCGCGTGAAAAAAGTAGGTGTAATTATCACGGATTCCCATACGACCCCTTTGCGCCGCGGCGTGCTCGGCGTCTCGCTTGCGCATTATGGATTTTCGCCGCTCAAAGATTATCGCGGTATGCCGGATATCTTCGGAAGGGAACTGCGGATGACGCAGACGAACATCGCGGATGGCCTTTCCGCGGCGGCGGTCATGCTGATGGGAGAAGGTTCTGAATGTACGCCGCTTGCCGTGATCGAGGATGTACCGTGGATCAAATTCGTCGACCGTCCGTTAAGATCGCGCAAACCGTTCTCATCGCTCGAGATAAGGATAAAGGAAGATCTCTATTGTCCGTTGATCTCCGCGGTTCCGTGGCGCAAGGGTGGCGGCGGGAAGAAGCAGCGATAATTATCCGCTTTCTTTGACGCCGCTTGATGGCATGAACGAAATAAAAGATTCCATGGCTATCTTTGAATGTGATTTGACTTAACTTTTTCGTAAAATATGTTATACTCCGCAATATGATTATTACAATAATTTGGGTTGTGGTCGCGGTATTGGTTATTTGGCTTATCGTGTCGTTCAATGGGTTGGTGCGTACGAGAAATCAGGCGCAGGAGGCGTCCTCGGATATCGATGTTCAGTTGAAGCGCCGTTATGATCTGATCCCGAATCTCGTCGAGGCGGTGAAAGGGTATATGACGCACGAGGCGGATGTTTTCGAGAAAGTGACAGCTGCGCGGTCGCAGGCGATGCAGGCAACGGATGGCGCGAAGGCTGAAGCGGAGGACAATCTTTCGGGGGCCCTCAAGTCACTTTTCGCGGTTGCGGAGAATTATCCTGACCTCAAGGCAAATCAGAATTTCCTTAGTCTCCAGAGTGAGCTTACCGATACGGAAGATAAGATCCAGGCGGCCCGCCGGTTTTACAACGGCATGGTTCGCGATCTCAACACGAAGATCCAGGCGTTCCCTTCAAATATCATTGCGGGCACGTTCGGTTTCAAAAAGATGGATTTCTTCGGCGGCGACATGACGGACGCGGAGAAGCAGCCGGTGCAGGTGAAATTCTAAAGAGCATTGCATTGTCATGGTCCGTGCAAGCGGGTCTCCGTGCCTCCGATTTTAAAGCACGGGTTCTCGCCGCGCGAGAATGACACTATATTTTCATGGCGAATCTCTATCAATACCAATCTTCGAATATCCGGCGGACATGGATGCTCTTCATTGTATTTTTTGTGGTGGTCATCGGGATCGGCTACATATTTTCGATGGCATACGGCGATCCGAGCTATATGATCTTTGCTGCGATCTTTAGTATCGTCTATTCGTTGATCAGCTATTATTCTTCGGCGTCCATCGCGCTGTCTCTCGCGCGGGCGCAGGAGATCCAGAAGAGCGATAATCCCGATCTGTGGAACATCGTCGAAAATCTTTCGATCACTGCGGGTCTGCCGATGCCGAAGCTTTACATCACGCCGGAAATGCAGATCAATGCGTTCGCGACAGGACGCGATCCGAAACATGCTGCTGTGGCAGTAACTGCGGGCGCCCTCCAACGTCTCAATAAGACGGAACTGCAGGGTGTTCTGGCTCACGAACTGTCGCACGTCGGCAACAGGGACATCCTAGTCTCGACGGTGGCGGCGGTTCTTGCAGGCATCATTTCGTTGATCGCCGATGTTTTTCTCAGATCGCTTTTCTTTGGCGGCATGGGTGGTCGCCGCGGCAACAACAATGAGAGCGGAGAGATCTTTTTCCTTGCCGCGATCATCCTGTCCATTCTTGCGCCGATCGGCACGATGCTGATCCAGCTTGCGATATCGCGCCGCCGTGAGGCGTTGGCCGACGCGTCGGGCGTGCTTCTCACGCGCTATCCCGAAGGTCTTATTTCCGCATTCCGCAAGATCGAGGCGGATAATGTTCCGATGGCATCCGCCAAGGATTCCACGGCGCATATGTGGATCGATAACCCGTTCAAAGGGAACAAGACTTCGTGGTGGCATACGCTTTTTATGACGCATCCGCCCATCGAGGAACGCATTGCGGCTCTCGAAAAAATGTCGGTCTAAAATATTCGATAAGAAATGGACGCCGCATTACTAAAAAAAGAGCTGGCCAGTTGGGCTGGCTTTCGGGTTTCCGGCGGCTATTTCCCGGGTTGCGTCATCGGTGTGGTGTGGCGTAACGGCGATAGAATAATTGTTCCCGCGGGGAAATTTACCTATGAGCCGGACAGCCGATTTGTAACTGCGGATTCGATCTATGATATGTCTTCCGTCACGAAATCGATTCCGACGGCGTGCCTGCTCCTGAAACTGATTGATGATGGCTTGATCGGTATGGATGAACCGGTTGTTTCCTATGTTCCTGAACTTGCGATCCACGGCCGCGAGAGTCTTTTGATCAGGCATCTTTTGAGGTTTATCTTGAACTACAAGAATCCGGAAGATTCCCTGGAGGGAATAAAATATCGGTCTACCGACGAACTGCTGAATTTTCTTTTTTCTTCGGAAAATAAACAATCTTCCGATGTTTCTTATTTTTATACGAACGCCATGGCCATTCTCATGGGGCTGGTGATCGAGCGGGCAGCGGGTGCGCCGCTCGATGTTCTTGCAAAAAGGACGTTTTTCCATCCGCTTGGTATGGAGAGCACCGGTTTTTGGCCGGAGAAATTGCCGTGCGAAAAGATCGTTCCTACGGAAATCGACACCTGGCGCGGCCGTGAGATCTGTGCAGTTGTCCGCGATGAAACAGCGCAAGCATCACGACAGGCGAAGAAACCGTGCGTGGAGTCCGCCGGTTTATTTTCTTCTGCGGAAGATATGCTCATCTTCCTTGAAATGTTGCTTGCGGGAGGCGTCCTGAATGGGCGGCGCTATTTCTTGGATGCAACCGTAAAAAAAATGCACACCAATCAGCTTTCCGAGATCGGGGCGTGTCAGGGACTTGGATGGAAGATGAATCGGCCCTGGATGGGTGCGCACCATGGCCCGAATGCATTCGGCATGACCGGATTTACGGGAACTGCCGTTTTTTGCGACCCGGATCGCGATGTCGGCGTCGTTATTTTATCCAACGGAATTTACTCCTCGCATGAAAAAGAAAATAATGAAGATCTCAGGGACAAATTTCGGGCAGAAATTTTGGACATTATCCTAAAAAAACAATCATGAACTATAAATTTTCAAAAACGGTGGTGGTCGCTCTCGGCGGGTCGATCGTGCATCCGGACGGGATCGATACGCGATTCTTGAAAAATTTCAAGAAGTTCCTTGTGCCGTATCTGAAAAACGGTACGCGATTCGTACTGGTGCTTGGCGGAGGAGCCTTGGCGCGGCGTTTTCAGAATGCGGCTCAAGAGGTCGCAAAAGTGAATGACGAGGACAAAGATTGGATCGGTATCCATGCCACGCGGCTGAACGCGCATCTTTTGCGTACGGTTTTTCGCGATGTCGCGAATCCGGTGATCATCGATGCGAGGAGCAAGATCGCCCGGTTGCGCTATCCCGTAACGGTTGCCGCAGGTTGGCATCCGGGCTGGTCGACGGATTATGTCGCGCTCCAGATCGCGGCGGACCTTAAGGTGAAAGAGGTGGTCATTGCCGGGAAGCCGGATCATGTTTATGAAAAAGACTTCGTGAAATACCCGGACGCCAAGAGCTTCGCTTCTTTAAGCTGGAGAAATTACGGCAAGCTTATTCCGAAGAAGTGGAAGCCGGGACTTCACGCGCCGATTGATCCTGTCGGAGCTGCGCTCGCCGCGAGGGAAAATCTGAAAGCGATCGTTCTTGACGGCCGCGACCTCAAGAATTTCGACGCGCTCTTGAAAGGAAAGGAATTTAAAGGCACAATAGTCGGGTAGGTTTTTTCAGGAAATGTACTTTTGCCTCCTGCGAAGACGAAGTCAGCAAAAAGTACATTTCCCGCAAAGATCAGAAAGCAGCGGGATAAATAAGGAGGGTTCGCATAGCGGTCTAGTGCGCACGCTTGGAAAGCGTGTGTGGGGCAACTCACCGAGGGTTCGAATCCCTCACCCTCCGCAAATGCAAAACGGGCAGTCCATTGCGACTGTCCGTTTTGCATTGTGTTGATAGTGTGGATTCGAACGCCGGAGCAGAATTTTTCAGCAAAAAAATTCTGTGAGGCGGTGCCCAGACCAAATGCGAGCGGCGGCGGGCATTTGAGTCACGGGCGAATCCCTCACCCTCCGCCCAGATGTCCAAATAAGGATATAATTAGGGCAAGACATGAGCCTATTCAAAAAAGTTTATGGTTTGCTGTTGGGGATTGTTGCTTGCGTGATTGTTTTTCAAATGGCCAGCACGGCACGCTTTTTCGGAGTGTTTGTAAATCGATTTTCTCCTTGCATACAAGATCCTGCGAGTTCATTTCCCTGCTATGGAATTTACGACATTGCCGTGATGGCCCTTGCTTTCATTGTCGGATTTATTTTGGGTATGATCGTTATTTTTCGATTGATTCAAAGTTTTAAAGGGAAAGATTTTTAACGCCCAAGAGATAAGCATCTGCGAAATAAGTCGAATATCCTCTGTTGCTTCTCCGCCATAAGAATGGTGGCGCATGGACGATTCCATTGTATGGATATGGTATACTTTATCTATGAC
>Ga0255354_1000565_pt1 | contig 23275 bp, 16 predicted proteins | sample HBST50metaG_FD_189942 | JGI IMG/M metagenome (GOLD analysis project Ga0255354, IMG submission 189942) | Peat soil microbial communities from Stordalen Mire, Sweden - H.B.S.T50 | ecosystem: Environmental > Terrestrial > Soil > Wetlands > Peat | place: Sweden: Norrbotten County, Stordalen Mire...
TCGACCAGAGCGCGGATACGCCGCACCGGATGATCGACCGCAATCCGCTGTTCCAACGTTACGTAACTGAACATCGCCGCTTGCTGCCTGTCGGCTCCACGCATTTTTCTTTGATAAATAAAACAATCAAAATTCGCTGTGACGCACATCAGCCTCAGAGTTTTTCCGCAGCCTCTGCAGTTGCCCTCTTTGGGCAGACGGATATGTGGGACCGAAGCGTGAGCTTTGGAAATCGCTAGGTACTAGAGAACTGGCGCGTGCACGTAGGAAACTGGCTGAACTGACGTCCTCCGAAGTGCAGGTTTTCAAATCAATTACTGAGGCGGTCGTGGAGTTTACAAGTTACTGCAGAACTGACGGCTTGGAATCCTCAACCCTGAGGAAGTACAAGAACACTCTCAATCACCTCCAGGAATTCTGCGAGAAGGAGAATATCGATTCGATTGGAGATCTCAAGGTCGTTCATCTCGATGCATTTCGCGCAAGTCGCAAGTTGGCGAAGATTACAAGCTCAAAGGAGCTTGAGCTACTTCGTCAGTTCTGCGGCTTTTGCCGGGATCGCGATTGGTGTAAGAACAATGTCGCACGGCGAATCAAATCTCCGCGCGGTATTGAGCCAAACGAGATCGAGCCCTTTGAACTGGCAGAGGTCAAGGCGATTATCGAGGCTTCATGCAAAATTGGCCGTGGCCTATACGAGCGACTGCGCGCAAACGCCATGGTCCTTACCCTCCGCTATACCGCACTGCGAATTAGTGACGTGGCAACGCTTCGGCGTGATCGTATCAGCAAGCTCGGTGGCCGCTGGCAGATATTCTTGCGCACGACGAAGAACAAGAAGCCAATCTTCATGCCAATCCCGAACAAAATGAAAGCCGCATTGGACAGAGTGCCGCTACCGAGAAGCGGCAAAGGGGGTTGCCCATATTATTTCTGGAGTGGTTTGTCGAAGCGGCGAACTGCAGTAGGCGTTACTGAAGAGTGCCTGGCAGCTGTCTTCCGAATGTCGGGTGTCACAAAGGCGCATGCGCATCGTTTTCGGCACACGCTTGCGACGGAGCTTCTTGGCCAAGGAGCAACGTTTGAGGAGGTCGCCGACATCCTCGGCAACTCGCCGAATATTGTCCGGAAGCACTACGCAAAGTGGTCAGTGGCACGGCAGTCGCGAATAACGAATCTGCTGGAACGTGTCCATCTCGATGCGGATTGGACCATTTCACAAACGGATGAGCCCTAACGAGGGTGACGCGTTGGGCACATTTTGGGCACACGATAAAAATGCACCTGTAAGTTGTTCATTTTAAAGTATTTTGTTTGGTGCCGGGAGGGGGGGTCGAACCCCCATGACCTTGCGGTCGGCGGATTTTGAGTCCGTTGCGATATTTCCGCAAGCTCCCTGTTTTCTTTGTTTACAAGGAGATACGCGACGTGCGAGGTTAGTATCCATAGAGTTTTGTACGGGCCTGAAGGGGTTGTTCGAGCATAGTTTGAGCATAGCAATTGCTGCTGTCCCGCCCGCGCATTTCTCCTTCAGAATACACTCTGCCCCTTGGATGGAGCCTTCGAGCTTGCTCGATCGGTTGAAAGAGAGTGGTATTTCCGCGCCTCGACTTCAGCGAGGTTGTGCTCTAAAGCTGAAGTGGGACAAAATCCGGAGGGTAACCGTAGGGTGACTGTTTAGTTTTGGTCTGAATTTTAGTCCCACCTGATAGATCGTTCAAAATAAACGATCTAATAATGGAGGCGGCGGGAGTCGAGCCCGACACCAGTGTTGAAAACACTCAACTTACTGATTCTGGGAATGCCAGCTTTGCAAGAAATGCAATGACTTCCAAATCTACTGTACGGTCACTGTACAGTGATTGACAGCAATTCCCAGAACTCCAACCTTCAGATCTTTTATTGCAAATGAGAAGCGCTCTGAAGTCTTCTTGAGACATTTATACATCAGACAAATCGGCCAAAGCTATGCTGGAATGAGGGTGTGCATGGGGAGACCCCGAATTCGGGCGAAGGTTTGTCTTGAGGATCCATCCCTGTTACGCTCCAGGAACGGCTAAACCTCGCAGTGCGAGAAGTGAATCCGAATGGCAGCCTGATTTGGACATGCCTTTAGCGCTTTCGCTTGACAGCGTCCGACTACAGCCGCGGTTTGACAGGCACGCTTTCCAGCACCAGTACGTCGAAGACACACTGGAGTGCTTCTGCGACAGCCATGCAACAATTTGCTTCCAGCAGCAGCGCGATTCGAAATTCATTCTCCGCGAATTCTACTTTGTCGGCAACTGGCTCACGTCCCAACCTCCACCTAATGCACGGACGAGTTGAACACTGGCAACGAGCCTGCGCATGGTGATATCGGCCAAAGTACGCTCGTCTGTCAGTTGTAGCGTCTGCGCAGTCAGAACCTCCAGATAGGTGGTAGCTCCTCCCTTATAGCGGTTCGTGCTGAGAAGCAGAGAGCGTTTGGCTGCCGATACCGCTCTGGTCTGTGTTACCGATTCCTCATCAAGGATGCGAAGCGCCGCCAAATTATCCTCAACTTCCTGAAAGGCATTGAGCACGCTCTGGCGATAGTTTGCCACTTGCATTTCATACGCCTCCCGGCTCTGTACCGTGACAGCATGACGTCGTCCGGCATCGAATAGCAACTCGACGCCTGACGCGCCCAACGACCACATCTCGCTAGGGCCCTGAATCCACGTACCGGGATTTCCGCTCAGTAACCCGCCACTGCCTGTGAGTTGAATATTCGGATAGTAGGCCGAGATGGCAATGCCGATCTGCGCATTCGCGGCATCGACACGCCGTTCAGCGCCGGCAATATCGGGCCTGCGCTCCAGCAGTTCAGAAGGCAGCCCCGCCGGGACTTGCGGAATACGCTCTTCTTGCGGCATGCGCGGAAGGCTAAAAGCAGAAGGCGGAACTCCGATCAGGGTTGCAATGGCGTGTTCGTACTGCGCACGGGCGACTCCCACGTCGATATCCTGCGAGCGAGTCGTCTCCAGTTGGGCCTGCGCCATCGCGACATCGGAATCGGTGGCCACGCCGCCCTTGTAACGTATCTGGGTTAGTTGCAGGTAGGCTTCATAACTTGCGATGGTGTTATCGAGCAGCTCTTTCTGTGCGTCAAGGTCGCGCAACTGAAAATAGTCTGCCGCCAACTCGGCGCGAACGCTCAGCTCCGCATTGGCCAAATCCGCAGCGGAGGCTTGCATGTCGGCGCGAGCCTGTTCCACGCTGCGCTGCACCCGACCCCAGAGATCAGGCTCCCACTGCGCCTCGCCGCCGAGACTGAAGGTGTTGTACTGATACTCGGTAAGATTTCTATTCGTGTTGGGCTGATTATTTGACAAGCGCGTGCGCGCAACAGATGGCCCAATCGATAGTGTCGGATAGTATTGCGCACGTGTGACACTTACCTGTTCATGCGCCTGCAAGTATTGCTGCACAGCTGCTTTCAAGGTCTGATTGGATACGGTAACTTTGTCTTCCAGCGTGTCAAGTTGCGGATCGCTGAAGAGACCCCACCACTTGCCACGGAGTGCCTGATCGCTGGGCTTCGCTTCTTTCCATGTGCCGTTGGAGGGTTTCGGTGGCGGCAAAGCCGCATCCTCTTTCCACGCAGGTGCGGTAGGCGCATCGGGGCGATGATAGTTTGGACCAACCTTGCAGCCGGCCAGAAGAAAGACTACGAACGCTATCGCCAGAAGCCGAACTTGTCCTGAGCCCATGGACGCATGACTGCCATGCTGGATGTTGCGAATTAGTTGAGCATGATCACTGATCATCCCCGGTCCTCCTGGCTCCAGAACACTGACGTTTGGGCTTGCCTGAGAATGCAATTGTTGATTTCTTCTTGAGCTCATTGCGCACCTGCGGCCGCAATCTGAACCTTCTGACCAGCGGCAATCGAATCAGGAGGATTCACCACGATCTGATCGTTCGCACTGAGTCCAGAAGTTACTTCGAGCGAATCGCCGAAATCGCGGCCAATGGTGACCGGAACAATCGCGATTTGGCCATTTTGAACAACGACAGCGCTGATTCCTTCGGACCGGAACAGCACCGCATTCACAGGAACAATCACGGAGCTTATTGCAGTAGGCAGCTTCAGGTGGACTGTTGCTAGTTCACCTGGAATCAGAGTGCCACGAGGATTATCCACATCGACTTCCACGCGCAATGTTCTCGATGCGGGATCCATTGCATTCGAAGTTCGTGCAATCTGTGCAGTAAAATGCTGGCCCGGCAGTTCAGGAACGACCAGGTCCGCCTGAGTTCCCGGCGTAGCAGCGCGCGAGTTAGCTTGCGGCACTTGGACATAGACACGCAGCCGGTTGACCGCTTCCAGATGGAATAGCTCTTTGGCTCCTCCGTTGCTGCCTGCAGTGATCAAGTTGCCGACATCGATATCTCTAGCCGTAATGACTCCATCAAACGGCGCATAGATTTTCTCGAAAGATTGCATTTCGCGTAGTCTGCGCACGTTCGCTTGCGCGGAACGCACAGCAGAGCTGGTGGCTGCAGCCTGATTGACGAAGGTGTCGGTGTCCTGCTGGGAGACGGCGTTTTGCTTGATCAGGCCGGAATAACGCTCTGCATTGGTGCGCGCGTTATTGGCATTTGCTTCCGCCGTCGACAGGTCGGCCTGTGCTTGAGCTAGTTGCTGATCGAGTTCCGGCGTCTCGATCTCAGCCAGCAGTTGCCCCGCCTTTACGTGGACGCCGATGTCAGCGTACCAACGCCGCACATAGCCATCTGCACGCGCATAGATCGGTGTATCCGAGAAGGCTTCTATGTTCCCAGGAAGCACCAATTCCATCGATGGCGAACCCAAGTGCGGATGCACCGTGCGCACAACAATGTCGGCGTTCCGCTCGGTGGCTTGTGCCAAACTCGCTTCCGCATGGGTACGGGCCAGGATGCCGCGCGCGACCAAAACTACCAGAAGCGCGACAACAACGAACAGCAATGTGGGCAGCAGTCTTCCGGAGGACCGCCCCGACGTAGCCTTGGGGGCAGAGTCGTTGTTTTGAGGTGTTTCAATTTCTGTAGTCATAGATTCGGCTCCTGTGTTGCTCCGCAATTACTCTTCGATAGCCATTCTCACGGCCTATTTCCTCAGAGCGCTCTTGCTAAAGAAAACGATGATTTCTAACTCTGAAAGAGGCAAAAAACTGGGTATCGCGCTCGCGATTACGCTTCTTTCGGATGAGCAGGCTGATGATTCCTATGCAACAGGCTGAAGACCACCGGGACAAAGAATAGAGTCGCGACGGTCGCACAAATGAGCCCCCCGATGACGGCTCGTCCTAATGGAGCGTTCTGCTCGCCGCCTTCGCCCATGCCGAGGGCCATCGGGACCATTCCGATAATCATGGCGAGTGCGGTCATCAGCACGGGACGGAAGCGCGTTGTGCCAGCCGCCATTGCCGAGAGAACAGAATCATTGCTCTCTGCGAGATGCTCCCGGGCGAAAGAAACTACCAGGATGCTGTTGGCTGTCGCCACCCCCATGCACATGATGGCGCCCATCAAGGCCGGTACGCTCAGCGTAGTGTTTGTGACAAAGAGGAACAGAACGATGCCGCCCAATGCGGCTGGCAGCGCGGTAATAATGATGAATGGGTCAAGCCATGACTGGAAATTCACCACCATGAGTAGATACACGAGCACGATCGAGAACAGAAGTCCGACCAGAAGGCTCACGTACGAATCGCGCATCGTCGAAAGTTGGCCGCGAATCGTTAGGCGGCTTCCGGCTGGCATCTTCGACCGGTTTGCATCCACGATTTTGGTAATGTCACGCCCCACTGCACCGAGATCCCGGTTCCGTGCAGCACCGTAGATGTCGACAACTCGCTGCACATTATAGTGAGAAACCACACCCATCTCGTTGGCCCGCTGAATCGACGCCACATCGTCCAGGATTTCGGGCTCCTGTGCGTTCGCTCCGGTAATGGGAAGATTTTTGAGGTCGCTCATCGTCTGGATACGATACTGCGGCGTCTGTGCGACAAGGTTGTAGCTGACACCGTTCTTGCGATTCAGCCAGAAGGTCGGTGTCGTCTGCAGACTTCCGCTGAGCGAGATGAGCAAATTGTCTGCAATGTCACGCTGCGTAAACCCGCCCTCGATGGCCTTGGTTCGGTCGACTTCAAGATGAAGCTTGGGCTGATCGAAGGCCTGCTGAATGCGCAAATCGGCTGCGCCGGGAACATGCCGCAACTGCGTGAGCAAATTATTTGCAAATTTCCGGTTGCCTTCGGAATCCGGCCCCGCGATCTGCACGTCGATCGGTGCGGGCATGCCGAAATTCAGAATCTGACTTTCCATGTCGGCAGGAAGAAAAGCGAAGGTGGCGTCAGGGTACTGCTGCCGCAAGTGCTCGCTGAGCGAATCCACATACTCTTTTGTTGGCCGGTGGCGTTCGCGGAGACTTACGAGTATGTCTGCATCCTCACTGCCGATCGGTGCGGAACTGCTATAGGTCAGGTTGATGGGACTGAGCGGGAGACCGACGTTGTCCAAAATTCCATCGAGATCCCGTGACGGAATCGTTTGTCGAATTGTCCCTTCCACCAGATCGCAAAGCCGCGCCGTCTCTTCAATGCGGGTCCCGGTGGCCACACGCATGTGGAGCTTGATCTGTCCGGTATCCACATCTGGAAAGAAGTCTTGCCCCAGCCAGGGGACAAGAAGCAGCAGCGAAACAAAGAACAGCAGGAAGCCAGGGAGAAAGACTTTGCGATGCTGGACCGAGGTCGTCAGGATGTTCGAATATGCGTCGCGAACTTTCGTAAACCCGCGATCGAAATTCCGCTGGAACGCGTAGAACACATTAAAAGGATTCCAGCGGGCACCCTGGGGTGAGTCATCTTTCCGGTGATCTTTGAGAAGGTACATTGCCATTGTTGGCACTAGCGTTCGGGAAAGGACATAAGACGCCAGCATAGCGAAGACCACGGCTTCTGCCAGCGGTACGAAAAGGTAGCGCGGCACCCCGTTGAGAAAAAACATGGGAAGAAAGACGATGCAGATGCAAAGCGTTGAAACCAGAGCCGGAATCGATATCTGAGCCGCGCCTTGAAGAATGGCCTCCTTGAGCGGTATCCGTTGCTCGAGATATCGCTCAATATTCTCGATCGTCACCGTGGCGTCGTCGACCAAAATTCCAACAGCCAAAGCGAGACCGCCGAGCGTCATGACATTGATCGTTTCGTGCAGGCTCGCAAGCACCAGGATCGAACTCAGAATGGAGAGCGGAATCGATACAGCGATAATGAGTGTGCTTCGCCAACTGCCTAGAAACAGCAGTATCATCACGCCGGTGAGACAAGCCGCAATAATCGCTTCGCGGACAACGCCGCTGATGGCGGCGCGCACAAAGATCGACTGGTCGGCAAGCGGCGTAATCTTCAGGCTCTTGGGCAGCGCGGGCGCCATGATGGGAAGAAGTTGTTTGATTCCTTTTACAATGTCAAGCGTCGAAGCGTTGCCGGATTTGTAGACGATCAGCAGAGCGCCGCGGCTCCCATTCTGGCGCACAATACTGGTCTGCGGAGCGAACCCATTGCGCACGCTTCCGATATCGTGCAGGTAGAGCGTTGTTCCATTCTCGGCCTTTAGGGGCAGGTCCGCAATTTCTGGAACCGTGAGCGGACTGGTGTTCATGTCAACGTTGTATTCGAACGCGCCGAGTTTCGCAGTTCCCGCCGGCAAGATCAGGTTTTGTGTCCCCAGCGCACTCACAACGCTTTGTGCCGAGACCCCGTTGGACTGCATCAATGAGGGATTCAGATCGACCATCACTTGCGGGTTTTTCCCACCGTAGGGCCATGGCACGGCCGCTCCCGCAACAGTGGCTAACTGCGACCGCATGTAGTTCATACCGAGGTCGGCGAGTTCCTGCTCAGACAGGGTCGGGCTGGACAATGAGAGTTGAAGAATGGGCACAGTAGAAGCGTTGTAGCTCATCACCAGCGGTGGCGTAATACCGGGAGGCATCTGTTTGAGCACCGTTTGTGAAATTGCCGTCACCTGGGCGATGGCGGAGTTGATATTCACATTCGGCTGAAAGTAGATTTTTACAATCGACATTCCGTTTATGGTCTGGGATTCGATATGCTCGATGTCGTTGACCGTAGTAGACAGGCTCCGCTCGTAGGCGGAGACAATTCGTCCTTCGAATTCTTCCGGAGCCATGCCGGTGTAGATCCAGTCCGCGGCCACCACCGGAATATTGATATCGGGGAAGATATCAGTGGGCATCCGCTCGATTACCACCGGGCTGGCAATGAGGATTAGAATTGCAAGGACGATGAACGTATATGGCCGGGTGAGGGCTAGCCGAACAATCCACATGGGCGTTTTCCATTCTGAGGGGAAGCTGGCATTACGAAACGATACCGAATCGTTTTTATGATAACCTTAATTTCGGCATTATGAAAGGGACGATGGAAATTCAGCCGCCAACCCGGCCGCCAGGACGGCCGCGGGACGAAACCTGCTGTACCCGTATTCGCGAGGCCACGATCAGCCTTCTTGAAGAAGTTGGGTTTGCAAATCTGACCTGCGATGCGATTGCTCAGCGCGCGGGAACCAGCAAGGCGACGATCTATCGCTGGTGGCCCAATAAGGTTGCCGTCGTCATCGACGCCTTTACAACAACTGTCGCTCCCGCGCTGCCGTTCCATGAAGCAGATACGCTGGAAGAATATGTGACAGTGAACTTACGGCAGTTTGCGAAGGCAATCTCTGGCCGTAACGGCCGCCTTCTGTCCGCGATCATTGCAGCCGCACAGAACGATCCTGATGTGGAACAGGCCTTTCTCACTCATTGGATCAAGCCGCGTCGCGTCGTGGCACGCAAGTCGCTACAGGAGTTTCAGGATGCAGGCCGCATTCCGCCGGAGTTCGACATTGAACAAGTGCTAGACGCAATGTATGGTCCGTTCCATTTTCTGCTGATGGTGAAACATACCAAGCTCAGCGCGGCCTACGCCGAGAAGCTGTCTATAATCCTGCTCCACGGACTGACGCCGCGAGAGAAGTAGACATACCGATCCGGCATTAGTGGACCGCGACTTTATGTTTCTTCTACCTGTTTGGGTTAGTGTGGAGCCAACAGACCAGTTGAAGAGAAGGAGCTACGCGTTGCGAGCCCGTTAGGAGTGTGCAAACTGGTTCTGTGCTGATATGAGGTTTTTCCGGTGGTTCGTGCGGGTGGAAACTGCCTCAATCGCTGGGAGTTTACGCTGCAAAGGCTTTTGAAGAAGGCTTATGAGTAGTCAAAGGCAACTTCATGGTCATGCCTTCGGAGTGCTTGTGGAAGCTATGCCTACTCGCCCGCTTTGCTGGTTCCCTTTTACTTCGCTTTTGACAGGTCGGAGTGCTGGTTGAGAAAGAGGCCCAAATTGCTACGCAGAACAATATATGGGGCCAGTCTTGTCGCGGACACCGGCCGGACGCCCTCAAGTAGAAAGCGAATAAGAGTTCCAAGTGCCAACTTGCCCTGGGTGAAGGGGCGCTGGTAGAGCGTTGCAAGGACACCGCCGGACTCGATCATCGCCGCAAGTTCAGGGAACAAGTCGGTTGTCACAACCCGGATGTCATCCAGCAGATGACGTTCTTCGAGCGCCTGCAAGACGGGCATGCTGTTCGCGGTGCCGATATATATGCCCAGAGGAAGGGGTTTGCGCGTAAGCATATCGAGGGTGGCGTTATAGGCGTCTTTTGGGGACTCGTGCGACTCAATTGCCGGGAGCAGGGTCAGATGGGGCGCGAGGGTGGCCAAAGTCGCCGCAAAACCGCGCAATTTTTCAGCGTGATCCGGGGTTTTTAGATCGCCTGTCATTGCCGCGACGGTGCCTTCGCGTTGAATGCATCTGGAGAGCAATTCTGCTGCGATTCCTCCGCTCACCGAGGCATCCGCGCAGATTGAGGTAAGTCGTTGGCAGCGCGGGGTATCACTTGCTACGCAGACGACGGCAGTGCCCTGATGGGCAAGGCGTTCCAATATGGGGCTGATCTTGGCCGGGTTGCCTGGCACGAGAATGATGCCGTCATATTGTCCAGAAACGTCCGCTTCCAGTAGTTCCTGCCGATTGCAGATCGAGAGGTCTCACTCTTGGAAATACGATCAGCACTCGGACGTATCGCTCAAAGCATCCGCAAAGCGATCCCAGGTAGTGTCTCTATGGCCGCTTTTAACCCGATCACGTATGGCCGGATTTAACCTGATCACCGAGGGTGTCGTCACCGAAAATGCACCTTCTGACGGAACTCGGATCGTAGTTCGCCACCGGTCAGCACAGATCAAGATTGAGGTCACTCCGGTACTTCGAGGTACGGTCCATCCGGTTGAACTGAGAGCTGTGCGTCCAGCCGCTGAAGAACGATTCGGCTTTGCCGAAATACAGGTGGTCTCGTTCCCCGATTTGTACGCCGGGAAAATGGTCGCTGCCCTCGACCGTCAACATCCGCGGGACCTGTTTGACGTTCAACTCCTGCTGGAAAATGAAGGAATCAACGATGTCCTCTTCCAAACTTTTCTCGTATACATCCTCAGCCACAATCGGCCGGCACACGAAGTCTTGCAACCTCGATTGAAGGATATACGGCACGCATTCGAGCAAGAATTCGTTGGCATGACGACCGACGAGACTTCCCTTGATGCTCTGATTTCAGCGCGAGAGCAACTTGTTTCGGAAATTCGTTCGCATCTGGACGAACGCTCCAAGCAGTTCCTACTCTCGTTCCACGAACTGAAACCTGGCTGGGCGCTCTTCGGGACACCAGAAATTAGCAACCTTCCGGCCATTCGCTGCAAGTTGATGAATCTTGAGTTATTGCGATCCAAGCAGCCTGAAAAATATCAGAAGAGAATTCGTGAACTTGAGGTCACTCTTTCCAACTATTGAGACCTGCTGGATGGCATATCCTTCTCAACCATGCAAGCGTCAAGATCACCCTGAAGCACTATTTGCTATAGGTGAACCAACTTACTCTCTGTTCCGCCTTTCCTCTCTGAATCTGATTGTCAAATAACAGCGGCTCACTAAGCAGAGATAGAGACCGCGCTCCGCCTCACCGTCAAATCCGCCTGATTCCGCAAGCATCATTTGGGCAAATTGCTCTGAACGGCGTTTTCGATGCGCCCGTTTTGGGGATAGACACCATCCCTAAGCCTGACGGTTTAGGACTGCCGATGTAATGCATAAACATCGAATGGAATTCGAACAACCGCGGACTACGTTCGACGATGTTCGAATTCCATTTGTGCCATAGTCGAGTGGCAACTGTTCAAACGTTTGTCGAACATTACCGGGAACAGGTGGGTAAATGAAAGCTTCGAAGATCACTCACTGAAAATCGCACTTGACCAGATCAATCTAGATTACCCGAATTTCCATGAGGGATCCTCCGTGAACCGCCTATTTCACCATCGCCCCAGCCTCGGCGAAGATCAAGCGGCGGGCCATCCAATTAACTTCGGGCAAACCAGACGGAGGTGTTCCATTACTCCCGTGTCGGGCCGAGTATCACACAGGCAGCTGATTCAATGGACCAGAGAGTATTTAGTTGCCTTATATCCAAAATCACTTCGGGATAGATTCAGCATGCGTGCTGCCTCCGCTTGTACGCCGTGCGCGCGTTCCAGGGCTCGCTCCATCAAAGATCGTTCAACATCGGCGAGCATCTCACGCATGTCGAGGTTGTCGGGAAGAGTACGCACCCAGGAGGCAGCATCCAACTCTCTTGAACTAGCATCGACGCCATTTAGGGTAGTCGGAAGATCTTCAATTACCGAGCCGTGCGCCAGAATGTGTGCCCGCTCCAAAAGATTTCGCAACTCGCGAATGTTTCCCGGAAACGGGTACGACATCAGTTTCTCGAGCGCTCTGGAAGTGAGTGGAAGCGCCTGAACTTTAAGATCTCTCGCAATCTGCGCAGAGAGAAGTTCACATAACCCGGGAATATCCTCCCTCCGTTCGCGCAATGGCGGAAGGTGTATAGGAAAAACCGCCAATCGGTAATATAGGTCTTCTCGGAAGCGCCCTTGCTTCACGCGTTCCAGCAGATTGCGATGCGTAGCCACCAGAACGCGTACATCGACCTTCCTTTCTCGCGTCGTTCCCACGCGTTGCACTTGACCATCTACTAGCACGCGCAGCAGCTTAGCTTGTGCAGCGGCTGACATCTCTCCTGCTTCGTCAAGGAAGAGCGTACTTTCGTGTGCAGCTTCAAAGAGTCCCTGCCGGGCCTTATCCGCCCCAGTGAAGGCACCGCGTTCGTGTCCAAAGAGCTCGCTCTCGAGTAGTGTCTCTGTGAAAGCAGCGCAGTTCACCGCTATTAATGGCTTAGCTGCTCTGCGGCTATTGGCATGAATCGCCCGCGCGACAAGTTCCTTCCCCGTTCCAGTTTCGCCCGTGATGAGTACTGTGGCATCTGTTATCGCTACTCGGGAAATCTTTTCGCGGACATCCGAGATGCTCGGGCCGAGGCCGAACAGGAAATCAGCGCCCGCCAGTTGACCGACGCGATGCCGCAAAATCGCATTCTCTCGGACTAATTGGGTGCGCTCACAAGCGCGGCGAGCCGTCGCTCTGATAACGCCTGGCGTGAATGGCTTCGTGATGAAATCGAAAGCGCCCTGGCGCATGCTCTCAACGGCGAGTTCGATGGTAGCCACGGCCGTTAGGAAGATTACCGAAACAGAAGGGTCGTTCTCGTGAGCGGCGGAGAGCACGCCGAGTCCATCCCCGTCTGGCATCTTCTGATCCGTGATCACCGTGTCATATTCACGGTCAGACAGTAACACGGTTGCCGATGCAACACCTTCTGCACTATCAACAGAGTGGCCGTCCATCGTGAGATTCGAGGCGAGTATTCGCCGCATGTTCGGTTCGTCATCCACGATCAGGATTCGGCCCATCAAATAGTCCTCAGTGTCGTTCGCTGTCTTTCAAGAGGATAGCGAAACAGACCTTGTTCGTCTCATTGCGTGCAACGACAATGTCTCCGCCATGTGCGCGTGCGACATTACGCGCTATCGCCAGTCCCAGTCCAGTGCCTTGCGGCTTCGTAGTATAGAAAGGCTCGAAGATATTAGCGAGTATTTCCTCCCGAATAGGCTGGCCAATGTTTTCAATCTCAATTTTCAATTCACCTTGTGCATGGGCAGCTCGTAAGCACACTGCGCTTCCACACTCGGCAGCATCGATCGCATTCATTACCAGATTCAACAGCGCCCTCTGTACCTGGCCGCTATCCAGATTGAAGCACAGATCACCGACTTCTTCGGCCATGACACTCACGCCTTTGCGCGAGGCGTGTGGCCCCGCGATCTCAGCGATGTAGCTCAATAATTCGGATACGCTGGTCTGCGCGCGATTCGGGTCACCTGGACGTGCATAAGATAAAAAGTCGCTCGTAAGCTTCTCAAGCCGAGAAGCTTCGGCTGATGCAATCGCGTACATCTCTTTGCGTACTTCTGGTGCGATTCCCTCAGATTCAGCGGTTGCCATCGAGCTGGAAATCATTGCCACAGGATTTCTGATCTCGTGAGCGATTGCACTGGATAGACGTCCGACCGCAGCGAGCTTCTCCTCATCGGCGAGTTTTTTCTGGGTACGCTTCAGTTCATTCATGTTTCCGGTAATGCGTTCCTGGTCCATACGTATTCGATTGACGAGCCTCCATACTAGCAATCCAACGGACGTATAGATGAGCGACAGAACACCTGCCTCCAGATACTCGCTAGTGTGTACAGGCGGATGAAATGTAGCAAAGTGCCAGACCCAGAAGATCATTATGGAGTCGGCAACGCCCATCACGCTAATTAATGCGGAAAGGCCAAAATGATAGGCGGCCTGCAATACAGGAACGGCCAAAAGTACAAAATACGGGCTATCTTCCTTGTCGGTTAAGAATGTCAGCAACAAGGCCACCGCGATGTTTACCGTAATCGAAGCCCAGTTGAGCGTAATTGCCGCCGAGCGCGATAGGGCGTCAGTGCGGGTCTGAACCCAAAGCAGTTCCAGCAATTTAAAAAGGAATGCTGATCCCAGGCTGATCAGTAGAATGGGTGATGGATTGCCCAGCACTTCAGAAAACAGAGTATGCAACAGCAGTAGGGCTGCGAGGACAAAAAGATTCAGTACTGCAAAAGTTGTCTGCTGCGATCGAAAGGACTCGAAATCGAAGTGCGCCATCGCGAGTTCACTCCAGTGCTTGATCTCTTGTCGATTCACGATGCGAACAGATTACGCCAGCAACGTACTCCTGTCGAAACAGACGGACGGCTTCCTCTCGAACAGTTCAGTCTTTATCATCATGATTTACCGCGCCCGTCGCAGGTAATCCACTCTGAGGCGCTGTGCCATCGGGCCCCGGCGTAACCATTGCGGTCACGCCGAGTTCATGAACGAGCCTGCCGCCATTGTGCGCGGTGTTCACCAGCAGGAGCACTCCGGCCGAGTAGAGAACTAAAAATGCCAGTGGAAGTGTAGTGCTGATTAGCCTGCTTTCAGCGTGCTTCCACAGCCGTGGCACAAACAGGAGCGCTGCGAAAATCACAGAGAGCACACTGAATACCACGCGAGTTCGTTCCGCAAGCGTTTCGTGCATTTCAAGAACCTGACTGACGCCCTGAGTTCTTTCAGCCAGTTCTCCAGCTGCTTCACCTGTCCCCACTGCGACGAAAACTGCCACAGTACCCAACAGCATTAACGCCAACCCTGAAAGATGATACGGGCGTCCTTTTGAAGGCTGTAGCGCAGCACCGATGATGATGAACAGCGGTGCCACTAACAGCAACACAATCGGAAAATGAATAATGAGCGGGTGCAATGCATCCCAACTCGGAATTGGTGGAAATTGGAACATGATCCACTCCTTTTCAGTATATCGTTTGGGCCGCCGGTTCAGGCGGCCCGGAGGATGTTAGCTGACCTTCAGGAAGTTCTCCTTCGGAGTGAAGCAAGACGGACATTTGGCAAAGTCCACTTTTTCCGCAGTAAATCCGCAGACCGGACAAACGGCAAACTCTTTAGATTTTGTCCCCTTCAACTGCGCGAGGTTTGCCAAGGCATTGGTGTAAAGTTTGGCGTGTTCAATTTCCGCGGTTCTTGCCTGGTTAAAGGTCTTCACCGCATCCCTATTGCGTTCGGCGCGTGCCTGCTTGAGGAACTCGGGATACATCGTGTCCCGTTCGTAAGTCTCGCCTTTGATTGCGGCCTCTAGATTCTCCTTGGTGGACTTTACTTCTGGAGTGTCGATCTTCGCCTGTGGCGTGGCACCCATCTTCCTGATCACCGTCGCGTGATTTGCTGCATGGATTTCCTCCGCTTTAGCCGCTGCGCGGAACAGGCTCGCAACCTCGCCGTATCCTTCCTTATCAGCCTTACCCGCAAATGCGACGTAGCGGGCGTGTGCGTTGCTCTCGCCGTTGAAGGCGGTCTGCAGATTGTCAAGTGTCTTGCTGCTCGTGGCAGTGGCGGCTGCGGGCCAGCCTGACCCAAGAACAAGTAGCAATGCCAAAGTGAGGCCTATGCGAAACGTTCTCATTCTTCATTCTCCTTTGAGGGTCAGGCAAAATGCCTATCTCACCCTACTTGGTTGTGTAGCATGTGAGCTGCCAGTCGTATAGTGAAGCTAAGTCGTTGAATCGCAAGAGATCGATAAATGTAGATTCGAGACACGCGTCTGTGGTGTCAAAATATTTTGACTCAAATTGTCAAAGAAATACTACAGGCCGGTTGGTTGCTTCATTCAACTTCCGATAGACAAGTCTGCGATATCGTCGCGCGCTTCAGTGCGAAAGAGGTCGGATGATCGAGGCACGGGCTCCTGCTTGGCCTGTTGCGGTTTTGCCCGCGCTGAAGCGTAGCAGAAGGAAGTCGCCCGTTTCCGGGCGATCCCCTCTCGAAGGGATTCGAACTGCCAGCGAGTAACCTCACCTCGCAAGCCGGGTAAGCCTGCCGAGCAATTGCTGTCCGCCGGTGCTCAGCGACGAAACCAAGCGGTGACTCTGTGTTTCGGCAGCTAAAGTCAGTCTTCTCACCGACACGTAATCCGTAAGAAACTTAGTGATTTTGGGGTTTGCTAGTCATCTATGCAGGTTGCACAGATGATCTTGCTGACCGCTTCACAAACACCTTCAGCAGTTCAAACCATGCGATGCTGGCGACGCCGGCGAGACCGCAGAGAGCTAGATCTTGAGCGTCAAGGCTCGAAATTCTGAGCAGTTCATTCAGAAATGGTACGTTCAAGACAAATCCAAGCAGTACTAAGGCTCCTACCGACACAATCCACAAGGCGACATTGCGAGACCGGAATGTCTGAGTGATCGTCTCCGTCCAGGAACGATTGGTCCAGATCAGTGCGAGATTGGCCACGATCAGTGTCGTAAACGCTAACCCACGTGCATATTGTTCGGGCTTCCCTTCGTGAATCGCCCAGATGAACATGGCTGTGACGAACCCGAGCGCACTCAGGCCTTGAATCAGAGCGATGATGGTTGTGCGAAGGCCAAAGATGGGTTCATTCGTTTTCCGCGGCGGACGGCTCATTACATTCGATTCCTCTTTTTCAGCTTCAAATGCTGTCGAGCAAGCGGGATCGATGATGAGTTCGAGAAATACAATGTGTACAGGCAAGAGTACGAGCGGCCAGCCGAAGAGAACCGGTATCACCGACATGCCGGCAATCGGGACATGAACCGCCAGAATGTATGTCATCGCTTTCTTGAGATTGTCGAATATACGCCGCCCCATTCGCACGGCACGCACAATGGACGAAAAATCATCGTCCAGCAGTACAAGCGATGCCGACTCTCTGGCAACGTCGGTTCCTCGGCCGCCCATTGCAACCCCGATATGGGCCGCCTTTAATGCAGGCGCGTCGTTGACGCCGTCGCCGGTCATCGCGACAACCTCACCATTGCTCTTCAGCGCATTGACGATGCGCAATTTCTGCTCCGGCACCACCCGCGCGAACACATTGGAGGTCTTGATCCTCAGTCGGAGTTCATCATCGGTCATCCAATCCAATTCAGCCCCGGTAATGATCTCGTCTCGCGGAGTGAGCCCGACTTGGCCAGCGATGCTCTGCGCAGTGACCGGATAGTCCCCCGTGATCATCACAACCCGCATGCCCGCGCGGTAGCACTCGCGAATGGCTTCCGGTACTGTGGGCCGAATAGGGTCCGCGAGAGCCACCAATCCGAGAAACTCGAAATCGAAACCGTCCTGTGCCTGAGGCAGTTCATCGGAGGAGTGTTCTGCCGCCGCAACACCGAGCACGCGCAGTCCTTGGCTGGCGAGTCGTTGAACGTCCTGAACGACGGCCGTATGTCGAGATGAATCGAGGTGGCACAAGCGAGAAATGGCCTCTGGTGCGCCCTTCACCGCAACGACTAAGCGCTCATCGCCTCCTGTTTGCCAGACACGAGTGATGGAGAGCAACTCGCGCGCGAGCGGATATTCGCGTACAAGTTGCCAGGCATCGTGAAGATGTTCGGTTCCAGTGAGGTACTTTTCGCCGAATTCCCTGAACGCCATCTCCATTGGATCAAAAGGATTCTGTTGACTGGCCAGGATACTGAACTCGATGACACGGTGGAACTCTTCCGGGAAACCGTCCTCAGTGTGATCGGCAAGGTCGAAAACAGCTCCTCCTGCAGAGAGCTTCTTTACCGACATTCGGTTTTGCGTGAGCGTACCTGTTTTGTCTACGCACAGGACGGTTGCTGAGCCCAACGTCTCAATTGCTGGAATGCGGCGGGTCAATACCCGACTCTTGGAGATGCGCCAGGCGCCCAGCGCCAGGAAGATCATCAGAACAACGGGGAACTCTTCCGGCAGCATTGCCATGGCGAGAGCAATTCCGGCAAGTAATCCATCCAACCAATCTCCCCGGGACAAGCCGTAGAGAACGGCGACAAGTATGCAGAGCGATACCCCGACGATTGCCAGAACCTTGACCAGCCTTCGGGTCTCTTTCTGCAGCGGGGTATCTTCCGTCTTCACCGACTGCAGAGACCGGCCGATTTTGCCCAGTTCGGTGCTCGGCCCCGTGGCACTTACCCTCGCAATTCCTTGACCTTGCACGACCATGGTTCCCGAATACACGAACGGACGGTCATCTCCACCTGGCTTGCCCGTCTCCATTGAAGAATCGGTCGTTGCCTTGCGAACCGGCACTGATTCCCCGGTGAGCAAGGACTCGTCAATCGAAAGATTCACCGACGAGAGCAGAAAAGCATCGGCGGGCACACGGTCGCCTTCCTGAAGCACAACGATGTCCCCTGGAACGACATTCCGGCCCGCGATGCGGATGCGCCTTCCTTCCCGGATCACCAAAGCACGTGGGCTCGAAAGGTCACGCAGCGCTTCGAGAGCGCGCTCGGTTTTGCGCTCCTGGTACAGAGTGATTCCCATAACCACAAATACGAATCCGAGCAGAAGCAGCGCTTCCTGCAGGTCTCCAAGCGCCAGGTAAATTGCTCCCGCCGCTAGCAAGAGCAAAAACATGGGCTCGCGAATTACGCCCAAGGCAATTGCCCAGATGCTGCGTGGCTTCGACGACGGAAGCTCGTTCGGCCCTGTCTGCTTCAATCGCTCCGCCGCTTCTGTTTCGGATAGGCCCGAGCCCACTTCGGCGTCGATTGCATCCTGCAGAGGCTCATTTGCCTCGCGTGTTGTGCTTGTCACGGCAATCATGGCGGCTATGAGGCTTCGCTCTGGATTGATAAGGTCTTGAGTGGAGTTCGATGAACTTTGTGGGAAGGCATTTCATTCGCCCGCTGCAATGCCCGAACTGCTCTTCGTGCGGCCCTTCGGATTGCGCGCGCTACAGCGCCTTGCCAGGTCGGCTGCGTGTCTTCTATGGCTACGAAAGCAAAGCCGAATTCCGCAATGATCCGGCAGCGTTTGTCGACTCCGCCTTTTGGGCCATTCACATCTTCAATTGAGATAACGATTCGACGAAGATTCCGCAAGCGATCAAGTGCAAAGCTCAACCGGTGTTCGGCAAACTGACGTACATCGCTCTCTGCGCAGTCCGATTTCGAGCGAACTTCGATGGGAATCATTCCTTGCCTCCCGATTCTTAACGGCCTGTCTGGACCAGACACCACTAGCTCCGGTCCTTTTGCCGTCGTACCTAACCGTGACTCAGTAATACAACTCGGCCGACAATATGAAAATAAGAAACTTTGAGCATAACCGTTAGATTTAAAGAAAGTATGATGGAAGATCATGGAATGGCTCAATTACCACCATCTGCTCTACTTCTGGACGGTCGCTCGCACAGGCAGCATAGCCGCCGCGAGCGAAGAGCTTCGCCTGGCGGTGCCGACAATCAGCAACCAAATTCGCAAGTTGGAAGACAGCCTTGGTGAAAAGCTGTTCCGCCGCTCAGGACGGGGATTGGCATTAACCGACAAAGGCCGCATTGCGATGCGCTATGCGGACACCATTTTCACGCTGGGCCGCGAATTCGCGGACACCATGAAGGACCGGCCCACGGGAAGGCCACTCAGATTCTGCGTCGGGATTGCGGACGTCTTGCCCAAATTGATCGCCTACAAAATCCTCGCGCCGGCGTTCAGGTTGGGAACACCGATACGAATCATTTGCCGTGAGGATCGGCCAGAACATCTTCTTGCCGATCTCGCAGTCCACGATCTGGATGTCGTCCTGTCAGATTCACCTGTGAGTCCCGCGTCGAGTATACGCGTGTTCAGTCATCTACTCGGCGAGTGTGGAGTTGCTTTCTTCGCGCCGCAGAGCGTACAACTTGAGCGCCGACGTTTCCCAAAATGCATCGACGGAGTCCCTCTCCTGGTTCCAACAGATAACTGCGCATTCCGGCGAAGCCTGGATGAGTGGTTGGTCACCCACAACATTCGCCCCGTCGTTATCGGAGAATTCGAGGATTTTGCGCTCCTGCGCGCCTTCGCGGAGGAAGGCTTCGGAATATTCGCAGCCCCCTCCGTCATCGAATCTCAACTCCGACGCTATGGCTTTAGAAAGATCGGCAAAACCGAGGAGATTCGTGTTCGCTTCTATGCCCTTTCTGTGGAGCGCAAACTCCAGCATCCAGCGGTTGTAGCCATCTGTGAAGCTGCCAAACAAGAGCTGTTTTCCTGAGACAGTGGCGATCGCCCCGTGGAGACCCAGAATTTCCATCCTTCTACCAAACGACGCTGCTGGAGAATTCACTCTGAGCGAAAGTTAATGGCTGATCCATTCAGCCCGATTGAGCTTCATTTGGTTGCCGGAAATGTCTCGGGAAAGGTTCTTGAAAGAGTGATTTTGTCTTAGTCAGATCGAAGCGCGTTGGCGGGGGCAATCGAGTTGACTCGTCTGGCCGGCAAATGGCCATCAATGACTGCTATACCAGAGCCACCACCTGTGAATGGAAGCGTCCGAACCATCTTCAAGCCCATCTCTGACATACAAAGGACTGTTCGAGGAAGTTCACAAGACGCTTCAATGGAACCTTGGAGTAATCCACAGCAATCATCCCTAGTTCCGCCAGAGGCAGTTTGCAGACGCAGACTCTTGAAGGTGGATACCCGGCTGAACAGGCAGGTGTCATCTCCATTCCAGTTCGAGGCCCCGATGAGACCAAGCGGGTGATCGAAGCGATCATCGCTTGTCTGGATGACAGTCAACAGGCGCGAGCGTTCAAGGTACCAAGTATGACTCTCTGAGGAGTACAGATGAGCGAATTGAAGCTGCGTCGCCTGGGGGTGGTGATGGAGCCGGAGCTTGGCAATCCCCTGGAAGCGGAAGGCGTTCTGAATCCGGCTGCCGTTCGCGGTCCTGATGGGGATCTATACCTCTTTCCGCGGATGGTCGCGAAAAGGAATTGCTCGCGCATCGGCATTGCGCGAGTACTATTCAATGAAGCCGGCGATCCGGTAGGCGTCGAGAGGCTTGGCGTCGCACTGGAGCCGGAAGCCGATTATGAGCTGCGATCCGACGGTAGCGGCGGCTGCGAAGATCCTCGCGTTACCTTTGTTGGGCCTCTTCAGCGATATTTGATGACCTACACGGCATGGTCTTCCTATGGTCCGCGGATTGCCCTGGCGGTATCAGACGATCTCTTCCACTGGAGACGTCTGGGACTCGCTTCTTTTGCCTCGTCGGAAGGTCTCGAATTCGATAACGTAGATGACAAAGATGCCAGCCTCTTCCCTGCCGTCATTCCCGATCTCTCTGGACAGCCAGAGCTGGCCTTGCTCCACCGGCCACTCTTTCCAGGTACCCGACCTGAGGAAACTGCGTGTAGTCCAGCAACCCGCAAGGTGGATATCGATCGGGAAAGCATCTGGATTTCGTACTGTCAAATGACACTCAACCATAAGCCATTTCACACCGGAAAGTTTACCTTTCATCATCGGCTGGCATCTCCAGTCTCGCCCTGGGAACGGCTCAAAATCGGCGGTGGCACTCCGCCCATCTTGACTCAGCACGGCTGGCTAATCGTCTACCACGGTGTCAGCGAAATAGATGCACCTGAAACCGACAGGCACTTGTTGTGCTATTCGGCAGGGGGCATGATCTTCTCCAGGGAGCATCCGCTTGTGATCAACTACCGTTCAGCGGAACCGGTGCTGACGCTGGAACTGCAAGAAGAGCGCCAAGGGATTGTAGCCAATGTCGTGTTCCCCACTGGTATCGACCGGCGCGACGATCTTGGCATGCCCAATCGATTCGATGTCTATTATGGGATGGCCGACAAGCGGATTGGTGTTGCGCTCCTTGACTTGCCTGATCGCCTGCCGGCAGGGGCAGACGCCGGCTCATCGGCAACAAAGGTGTAAATCCATCTACACTCGCGCGCACCGCTCAAAGCATCCACAAAAGCGATCCCAGGTCGCGTGCTCACCGAAAATGCGACTTCTGACGGAATCCGGATTGTACCGTGCCATCGGTCGGCACAGAAGCAGGAAACGGCTGTTGAAGTGTGAAGTAACCATGTGGGTGTCTGACGTCATTTCACTAACAGCTTCTTGATTGCGCGCAACTCGAGACGGTGCTTTGCGGTGGCTTTTGGATATGCCATTTTTATCTCTCCAAACGCATCAAGGACGATCTGGGAGACGATTAGGCGTGCGTTCTCCTTGTCGTCAGCGGGGACAATGTACCATGGTGCGTGATGAGTGCTTGTCGCATGAAAACAATCCTCGTAAGCACTCATGTATTGTTTCCAGTACTTCCGCTCGTGAATGTCTGCTGTGCTGAATTTCCAGTTCTTCTCCGGCTCATCGATGCGCTCCAGGAATCGCTTTCGTTGCTCATCGTAAGAAAGATGCAGGAATATCTTGATGATTTGTGTGCCGTTGCGATGAAGATGCTTCTCCAAATCGATAATCGATCGATACCTCTGCACCCAAATGTTCTTGTCGTTGCGCAACTCTTGGGGGAGCCCTTGGCTGCGGAGAAGCTCCGGGTGCACTCTAACAACGAGCACCTCCTCGTAATAGGAACGGTTGAAGATGCCGATCCTACCGCGTTCGGGAAGGCGGCAAGTGGTGCGCCAGAGAAAATCATGTTCAAGCTCCTCGGCGCTTGGCTGCTTGAAACTGAAGACCTCGCAACCTTCCGGATTGACCCCGGACATGACGTGACGTATGGCGCCGTCTTTTCCGGCAGTATCCATGCCTTGGAATATCAAGAGCAACGCTTGGCGGTGTGACGCGTAGTGAAGCTGCTGCAGCAAACTCAGTCTCTCCATGTGGCGAAGGAGAAGTTCCTTATACTGCTTCGTAGACTTCGTGTACGGGGCGACAATCGTCGGCCACTTGCCGAGATCGACTTTCTTGTCTGGCGACACGCGATAGTCTTTCGAATCGATGGTCATACTTTCCTTTCGGTGCTCCAAATCTTTCCGGTTTAGGCCCACGAGCGGGTTAGTAGGGGGAAGTGACCGATACTCCCAGAATGCAGAACAGTACCAGCCGCACCGGGGTACTCAGGATATGTGGAGGCTGGCAAAGAGCGGAATCTTTGCAGCATCCAGGAGCAATCCAAATGCGATTGCGGCGACCAGTTCGCCGGCGACCACCAAGAGGGTTAAAGGGGCCATGGCGATTCCGCAGATCGCCAGCGTTGAGATGATGAGAACATCCGCTACGGAAGATAGTACGAGGATCAGGCTGGGGCGTAACCCCCACAGATGTTGGCGTCCGCGTATCACGTAAGTTGTGGCCTGGCTTCCAAACACAATACCGACAGCGCAAAGGGTTCTGAGTGCT
>Ga0255354_1000568_pt1 | contig 23195 bp, 13 predicted proteins | sample HBST50metaG_FD_189942 | JGI IMG/M metagenome (GOLD analysis project Ga0255354, IMG submission 189942) | Peat soil microbial communities from Stordalen Mire, Sweden - H.B.S.T50 | ecosystem: Environmental > Terrestrial > Soil > Wetlands > Peat | place: Sweden: Norrbotten County, Stordalen Mire...
CAACTTGCTGCTGGACGTGGGCCCGCAGCCGGACGGCCAAATCCAACCTGAGTTCGTCGAACGCCTGAACGCGATCGGCGAATGGACGACACTGAATTCGTCTGCGATCTACGGCAGCACATATGGACCCATCCAAAACCAGGATCCTTACCGCACCACCGCACGCGGCGCAAGCGTGTTTGTGTTTGTGATGGACCCGAGCGCAACCGAAGTAACAGTTAGTTCGATCAATCGCCCGGTGCATCAGGTGAGACTGGTTGCTACTGGCAAACCTATCAATTTTCATTCAAACGGCAATGGAATAAGGGTTCCAGTGGACAAGACGTTTTGGGCGCAAGGAATCCCCGTGTTGGAGCTGCGTTAGCGCGCAAATAGGCCTTATGACAATGGCGACATGTGATGACAAAGAATCCCGGCGGAATCGGAGATCGGCAATGGCAATCGCGAGACAGACTCTAGTTAGCAGAAGAGAATTGATTCGGATTGGAGCGCTGTTGGCGTCGGGCTGTGCTTTCCTGCCTTGCGGGTTCGCAGGAGCTTCAGAAGAGCAGGACACGTCCAGCGCCGCCAATGCTGGCCAGTCCTGGCCGATCGGCAACGATCGGATTAGAAGAGTTATAGCCTTCCAACCAAAGATAGGACTTTTCACGGAGCAATTCTTCGACCTCTCGACGCAGACTGACTTCACTTATATAGGTAAGAACCCCGTGGGCATCGGTCAGGAGTTTTCATTTCTGTGCGACGGCCACAAATGCGCTGGAACCGATGCAACATTCGACTTGTTGGGCGCTGATGAGGGCCCTCTGTCCAACGGCAAGTCACTCACCGTGGAGCTGCGCCACAATGAGCTTGCTCTTGAAGTTTCCGTTGTTTACATCTGCTATAACGGTCACCCCGCGATCCGCAAACACCTCGTACTGCACAATACCAGCGCGCTCGCACAGCGCATTTCGCACCTTAACATAGAGTCCATCAATGTCGCTCTCGGACCGGCGAATGAGACGACTCTTCTAACGCAATACGGCACAGTTCCGCGCGAGACGTTTTACACCGGGCGATCGGAGGATGCGGGGTTGCTGATTGCCAATGGATTAACCGGCGACGGCATCGCCGTCCTCAGCGAAGTCCCTGGATATATGAAGCGCACCGAAATCGATGGCTTTTACAGAACGGACCATGCGCGGATCGGGGTTCTGTACGACACGGATCTGATGCCCTTTGAGCGCGTGATCGCCCCCGGCGAAGCATTCACCACGGCCGGCGTTTCTCTGGTGGCGTTTCGCAAAGAGGATGGCTACAACGATCCGCATTGGCTGCTTCCCTCGTATACGGCGCAGATTCTGGAGCGACACGTGGACCTGCAAGGACCGCCGTGGAACTACAACACGTGGGAGCCGTTCCATCGAAAAATCACTGGCTCCATCGCGCTTGAGTTGATCGAAGCCGCGGGCGCGATAGGCATGGAGATCTTCACTATCGACGATGGATGGCAGAAGGAGTACGGCGATAATGCGGTAGATCCAATCGCATTTCCAGAAGGATTGAAGCCCATCCTCGATGCCGTGGAAGCCAACGGGATGAGACTCGGCCTGTGGTTTCCACTCGCGGCCATTGGAACTTCGACTGATGTCTATCGTGACCATCGGGAATGGGTAGCGCTCGATCAGGAAGGCAAGCCCAAGATCACCGTGACGGCGGCCGGCCCGAAGGCCGTGATGTGCATGGCCTCCGCATTTCGAGAAACCGCGGCTGCCCGCGTCATCGATGCCATCGAACGATTCCGGCTAGCCTATGTGAAGCTCGATCTGACAACGATCTTCAACGCCTACGGGGAGGCTCCGGGTTGCTGGGCCAAGGGGCACGATCATAGCAACTGGTCAGAATCGCTCGGCCGCATTTACGAAGGGATTTCGTTTGTCACGCGCGCGGTTTATGAGAAGCATCCGGAGGTGCTGATCGATCTGACCTTCGAACTCTGGGGCCAGAAGCACATTATCGATGCGGGCCTGCTGGCGGCAGGAGATCTTGATTGGATGAGCAACGTTGACGACTCGCAGCCGAACTCCGCAGGCCCCCTGCAAGTGCGGCAGTTACTTTATCAACGTGCGGCCACAATGCCTGCCGAGTGCATGTTGATCGGAAACCTGCGTGCGGACCTGCCGGCGATTCAGGAGACCTTTGCCACGGCCATCGGGTCTGCGCCTGTGCTGCTTGGCGACCTTCGCAGGTTGAGCCAGATCGACCGGCAGTGGTACCGCGAAAAGATTAGCTGGTTTAAGAAGCTGAGAAGAACCACGAAGATCAGCGAGAGCTTCTTCCCGCTCGGAAGTTGGTTGCAGACCACACCGGCTGCTTGGGACGGCTATGCGCGGCTCGCGCGCTGCGGAAGCGGCGTGATTGCACTCTTCCGCAACAAGTGGAAGGGAACGGTTGCCGATGTGCAGTTACCCTTGATGCCAGCCGGGCGGTACAAGATTCGTTCAGTGATTACAGACAAGGATCTAGGCATCTTTGAAAAGTCCGATTGGGTGCGCGGCATTTCGATTTCGTTTGCGAACGCGCAGAGCGTCGAGGTCCTCGAAGTCACCGCACTCAAAGAGTAATTGGAACCTGACGCAAAGAACCTCGGGCTCCGCCGTTTATTTTTCCTCTGGCGATGAACGCCGGTATCGCGTCTCCCCCCACTGTTCCCGATTTCAGCCAGCGAAACGAGTCTGCGCCCAGAGTATCCGAGGCTCGAAAGCCCTGGATTTCAATGGCCCTGACGGAGTCGGAGGCGCTTTGCATTTTACGTGGCAAAATGCGCGGCAACCGCCAATTCCCTGCTTGCAATCGACATCTCTGAGCGTACTCTTTCTTTGGTGAATAATGCCCGCCTGGCCTTCTTGAGTTAGAGAGAGGCGCGGCTCCAATTCAGTCTTGCGAGGAAAGTACATGCTGGTCGACGCGGTGGAATTGACGATGTCTTATGCGGAGCGCCTCGAGGTACTTCGCGCTGCCAAGAGTGCTCAGACCACTGAGAAACAGGCTGTGCGCGGATCGATGGACTATGACGACCACGGCATCGTCTTGCCTCCAGCAGGCGTTCGGGAAGTGGTGCATAGCATGAGCGGCTCGGGCATTTCCATCACCGACGTGATCATGAATACTTTTAAGCCTACTCCGAGCGATGACAGCGGCGAGTTCTTTGGCCCGCGGGCCTGCGGCGAAAATTTTCGCCAATTGTTGGAGATGCATCCCACTTATATCGAACCGGAGTCGTCGCTCGCCGGCGGGTACATGGTTAACTTCATGTCCTATCGCAAGCTGGGTTGGAAGCCCGACCTGGACTGCTCTGCCTTGTTGGCGCGGCATGAGAGATACCATACGGTTCCTGCCGTTGGAGCGTGCCAGCACATGTGCCAGGACCTGAGCATTGGACTGCGTCTCGGTTGGGGCGGCCTGTTGCGCAAGATTGAAGAGAACCGCCTCAGGAATTCGGGTTCTGACGATTTCTATGCCGGTCTGCAACATGTCGTTCTTGGAATGCAGAACTGGATATCGCGTCACGTCGAAGCCGCTTGCGAGATGGCTGAGACGCGACCGGATTTGCGCGAGAACTTGCTGGAGATGAGCTCGATCAATAAGCGTCTCGTCTGCGAGCCGCCACAGACCTTTCGCGAGGCTTGCCAGTGGATTCTCTGGTATCAGATGGCAGCCCGTATGTACAACGGGAGCGGCTCACTTGGCAAGCTGGATGTTTTGCTACAGCCATTCTACGACACGGATACAAAATCAGAAACACTGACCGATGAAGAAGCCACCTTCCATATTGCATGCCTTTTGCTGCGCGACACCGGCTACATCCAACTGGGCGGACCCGATGCCACAGGGAAAGATGTAACGAGCAAAGTGTCGTATCTTGTCTTGGAAGCGGCCCATCGTCTGGGGATTCCGGCAAATATTGGCGTGAGTGTCGGCAAAGACGTGGACAGCAAACTGCTCAAGCGCGGTGTCGAGATACTGCTTGCAGACCGGAAAGGGATTCCCAAGTTTCTTGGCGTCGACAATACAATCTCAGGATTCGTGGCGTGCGGGTTTCCTATTGAGGATGCCCGTGACAGGGCGTATGCGGGATGCCATTGGAGCGCGATTCCAGGCCGCGAGTACGCAAGTATGGACGTGATAAAACTGAGTTTCCCCCGCATCCTCGACATCGCACTGCGCGAAATGCTCGCCGAACCAGATGTCAAGCCAAGCGTCGAGGAATTGTGGACTCGCTTCACCAACCACCAGCAAGCCGCCATTGAAACGGTTGCCCTCGGGATCGACTACCAGTTCGAACACATGCACAAAGTTTTTCCGGAGATCGTCCTGGATCTGTTGTGCCACGGAACCATCGAAAAAGGGCTCGATGCCAGCAATGGCGGCGTGGAGTACTACACCTTTGGTGTGGATGCGGCCGGTTTGGCCACCGCGGCCGACTCATTCGCGGCGTTGCAGGAGAGAATCGATTCGCAGCATCGATTCTCATGGCCGGAACTGTTGTCCCACCTGGATGCGGACTGGTCCGGTCCAGAGGGTGAAATCGCCCGCTTGACGATGAAGAACTCCGGCAGGTACGGCAATGGCGAATCGTCCGGTGATGCGTGGGCAGTCACAATTGCCCAATCCTTTAGTTCCGCAGTCGCAAAAAACCGGACTCCAAAAGGACTCAGGATGATTCCCGGCATCTTCTCCTGGGCACTCAACATACAACTTGGTAAGAAGCTTGGCGCTACGCCAAACGGTCGCCGCGCGGGCGAACCGATTTCCCATGGTGCGAGCCCTGATCCAGGGTTCCGCAAGGATGGAGCAGCCACTGCGATGGCCGTCGCCGTCGCAAAGGTGCAGTGCGGCTATGGAAATACGGCTCCTCTGCAAATCGATCTCGATCCATCTCTTCCAAATACTCCAGAGAGCGTTGACAAAGTTGCGGCGCTCATCCGCGGCCACTTCGATCTGGGCGGGACGCAGATCAACATCAACATCCTCGATAAGCAAACGGTGATCGAGGCCGACAACAACCCTAATCTCTTTCCGGACCTCGTCGTGCGAGTTACAGGCTTCAGCGTCTATTTCGCCAGTCTGTCACCGGAAATGAGGCGTCTTGTGATTGACAGATTTATCTGCAACTAATGGGCGGTCTGGGCAATTCTCGCATCGATTACTCAGCGGAGTAGGGAGTTGACGGCGATATCGACAAGTTATAAAGCAGCGCTACAGGCTTCCGGCAAATCCTCGCCGGTTGGTACTATCTTCGGCATTGAACGTTTCTGCACGCGCGATGGCCCGGGCATCAGGACAACTGTCTTTCTCAAGGGATGTCCCATGCGATGTGCCTGGTGCCACAACCCGGAAGGCATCCGCAAGCAAAAGGCAATATCATTTGCCGAAGAGACCTGCATCTCATGCGGCCGTTGCCTTAAAGAATGTGAGTACCATGCGCATCAAGTAACTGAAGCAGGCGGCGACGCGCCAGGATTGCATGTCTACGATCGCATTCAATGCACCTCGTGCGGACGTTGCGCACAAGTCTGCCCTACCGGAGCGCTCGAGGTTGTCGGAAGGTCGGTCTCCGTTGAAGATGTAATGCGCGAGGTATTGCAGGATCGGCCTTTCTACATCCGGTCAGGCGGGGGCTTGACCCTCAGCGGCGGCGAGCCAACGGCTCAAATCGAATTTGCCGTCGCATTACTCGAAGCGGCGAAAAGCGAGGGGTTGCACTGCTGTATTGAGACGAGCGGATTTTCACCTTGGAATAACTTCGCGCGGTTATTACCGCTTGTTGACCTCTTCCTCTTCGACTACAAGGAGTCCGACGCGAAACGCCATCTGTCTTATGTAGGGCAATCGAACAAAGTGATTCTGCGTAATCTCAAGGCGCTTCACGACCGCGGGGCTAAGATACAACTCCAATGTCCGATCGTGCCCGGCTACAACGATCGCGAAGACCATTTGCAAGCCATATGTGCAATCGCCAAGACCCTGCCGAAACTTACAGGCGTAAGGCTGCTCGCGTATCACCCGCTGGGAAAAGACAAACGGCGAAAGCTCGGCATTCCGCTTGAGGAGAGACAACCGGGATCTCCGAACATGGATGAACTCTCCAGATGGACGAGGGTTCTCACCCTTCAAGGAATCACTATAGCGACATGATCTTGCGAGCGCCGTTGTAACGGTGCGCAATCAAATTCGCAACTTGATGCTTGGTAGTAGAAAGGCCAGTGAATAAAACTGCGCAAGGGAGTTTGTCCATGAGGCAGATTTGCGAAACAGTTCGATGGAAGAACAGAGACGCCGTTCGGCTAGCGAACGGGATGGTGGAACTGATTTCGCTCGCTGGCGGGGGGCACTTCGCTGCATTCCGATTCATCAATTTGGACGGCCGTCCTCGGCAGAACGTTCTCTGGGAGGCTCCCTGGACGACACATGATCCGGATCGATGCTGGTCCGAGGAGATGTCTCGACTCTATGGTCCGCCTGAAACAGGCAGGTTCTTGTCGAGTTTTACCGGGCATGCGCTCTGCCTCGATTACTTTGGGGACCCGCCGGCAGAGAGGGCCGCAGCGGGTCTCGGTCTTCATGGCGAGGCGGCATGCACGCGATGGGGCGTAATTGACTCTGCAAACTCAAAGGCGGCTCGCTGTCGATTTGCAGCGAACCTCCCGCTTTCGGGGCTGACATTCGAAAGAGATATTCGTCTAGGCAATGGCCAGAGCGTCGTATACGTTCAGGAAACCGTGCACAACAAGCGCGACAAAGAGCATCAGTGCGATTGGGTTCAGCATGTCACTTTCGGACAGCCGTTCCTCTGTAAAAGCGACAGTTCGCTCATCGCTTCCGCAGAGTCTGGAATGACTTCGCCGTTTGGCTATGAAGGCAATTCCCTGCTCCCCGCCAACAGTTACTTCTCCTGGCCGCACGTGCAGCGCGATTCAGGATGCGAAACTGTCGACCTGAGACTTCCATTTACTGAAAGGGGGAGCGGCTTTCTCGCAGGCCTGAGACTCGACCCGCATCATGAACTCGAGTATGTATTGGCCATCAACTGGAAACTCGGCCTCGGCGTTGGATACTTGTTTCACCGGCGCGATTTTCCCTGGATGACGATATGGGAAGAGAACTGCGCGCGGCAAGACGCACCCTGGAATGGTCAGACTCAGGCTCGCGGGATGGAATTCGGTACAACGCCGTTGCCCCTGGCTGCAAACGGCGGTCTCTCCGACAAACGCTTTTCCGATACTCCAAGAGGATGCATCATCGCGGCCCATGGAATGAGAACTGCCCGTTACATCATGTTTCTCTTTGCGGTGCCCGCGGAAATGCGTTCTGCTGACAATGTTGTGCTTGCTGGCGATGCCATCTCCATTTGCGACGCGAGTGGAACTGTTTCTCTTTCCGTGCCGGCAGAGGCGTGTGAAGCATTTCTGGCATAGATGAGTTAGCGCCGCTCTTCGCTACGCAGACAGACAATTGATACAAATGACAAACACAACTGATCGACCAGGACGACAGGCACCATGTTGCGTCGAGTTGGGCGTTATGCATTCGTGCTCCGCCGCATGGCCATCCTCGCGTATACGATTCATCCCTATTCAGCAAAGGCTAAGAAATGATCCACATATCGATCGTCCCGTTCAGTCGATCTTGGTGGTCTCCTCGGTTGCTCCCCCGGCGTAGCTCACAGGCTTTTGCCCCTTGGCCAGGGAGTTACCCAGAAGCGTAATGCCAGAAGAGACCGTCCCGCTGACTTGCACAAACACCTGGCTCTCCGCAGGCGAGCGCATCCCGGTCAGGAATGCGCGGCGCGTATCGCGAAGATCGAACAGCGGCGCGGAGCCGGCAGGCGCGGAAAGCTCGAGTCCGGTCAGAATTACGTCGTCCACGTCGTCGCAAACAACAGCGGGGCGGGCGTCGGGCTTATCGGCGATGCACTCGACATTTCGTAGCCGCACACGATCCGCGTGGCGGATGTAAAAGCCGTATGCAGGCAGACGGCCCATCATCCATGACTCTGGATATTCGTCAACGGCTTCAGGGATGGCGCGGTGAGCCCAATCTGCCGCGCCTTGCTCTACGCTGCGCAGACGGCAATTGCTGATGGTGATATCCGATGGGCGAAGGCCTGGGACGCCGGTGATGGAACTGGTGACAATGGATCCCGTAGAGTCCACTCCCTCGATGAGAACGTTGCGCAGAAAGGTTCCCTCACCCTTGGTTCGCGCGCCCAAACGAATGAAGATAGGCGCACGCACATTCTGCATGCGGATGTTGGAGATCACCACGCCGTCAACGCTGCCGCCATCTACGGTTTCAACGTTGATGCCGCCAATAACGCGGTTCATCATGGGGCTATCGGCGTCGCTGTAGATTACGGAGTTTGAAAAGACGATGTTTTCGAAGGCTCCGCGCGTGGCAGTACCCATCTTGAATCCGTTGCTGGCGCTGGTTACAACGCAATTGGTGATCGTGATGTTCTTTGTGGGCGGGACGTCACTTCCGTAGGGGTTTTCACTCTTCAGGCAGATGGCGTCGTCACCGCCAACGATGTCGCAGTTGGATACAAAGACATCGCGGCAGCACGTAATGTCCATGCCGTCGGTATTCCTCCCCCAAAATGGATTTCGGATACGGATGCCGTCGATCCAAACACATTCGCAGTCAATCGGACGAAGAGTCCACCCGGAGGAATTCTTCAGGGTCACGCTGCTGATGCGCACGTTACGGCACTTAGCAAACTCCACCATGGGCGACGGGCGGCTATTGTTATTGATGGTCCTGAAGTGTCCTGAAGCCACGTCCTGCCAGGCTTCTTCGGGTCGCGCAGGCAGGACATTGGGGTTAGGCTCCCAGTAGGCTTCACCCTGACCGTCGAGCGTACCCGGACCGCAAAGAGTAACATCGTCGGCGTCCTGCGCGAAGATAAGGTGGTGGCCGTTCGCATCGCCCAGCTTGCCTGGACCGGGGTGATAAGCATAGTCGGCAATGTTGGGACTACCGAGGAGGACGCAGCCCGCTTCAAGATATAGAGCAACGCGGCTCTTAAGTTCGAGACCTCCGGAGAGAAAGATCCCCGGCGGCGCGTAGACCAAACCGCCGCCAGACTGGAACACTTCGTCGATGGCTCTTTGAATCGATTGAGTGTTCAGTGTTTTTCCGCCCGGCACTGCGCCGTAGTCGAGAATGCTTTTGGCTGCCCGCAGTGGTGCGGCCGATCCTAATCCCACGGCTGACACGCCCACTGCGATCGATGAAGCGGAAAGAAACTCTCTTCTTAACATGAGTCCCCCAAATACGTTTTGCTTTACCGGGCCTTCTCGGCCTGTCTGGATAGCTGTTGTTTCGTGACAACCCGCGGCCTATACGCTGCCGAGGCGACAATCGAGTCGGCGCAGCCATAATAGAACCGCCATTCATGGTGGAACCATACCAGGCTTTCGACAAAGGTTACATTGCCACTTCCGCCCGTAACTGCTCCCTGGTGAACGATCTCAAAGTTTCGTTCCGGATGAAAACAGTCTGCATCCATCCGGTCAATTAATCTCGTTGGGTCTTTAGGGTCGAATAGCGCTTGAGCCACCGCCCACACATTACCGCTTAATCCAAGGTCTGGCCGTCCATGTGCGCCGGCGTTGTAGATCAGGAGTATACCGTCTTCCGTAAGGAATGCGGGCGGTCCAGGCTCGACAACATAGCTGTCGAAACTGTCCGGACGCCGGGGCAGAGCTACCAAAGGATTGCCGTCGGCGTTTTCAACTACATCCCAGTCAGTTAGGTCATCTGACGTCGCAACCATCGCGCCGGAGTCATTGAAATACATCCAGTACTTGCCGTTGATTCGCTGAGCAATAAACCTTGATCCTGCCCGCCTACAGACAATCGATCCGGACTTTGACCAGAAGTCGCGATACTTATGCTCGTGGCAGTTGCCGATCGCAAGGCCCCTCTTGGTCCAGTGATACAAGTCTTTCGAGGTGGCGCAACTAAGACGGGCTTTCTTTCCGTCGTAGGACGTGTAAGTCATAACATAAGTGCCATCCTCTGTTTCCGCGACGCGAGGGTCCTGGCAACCGCCAGGCCATTCGTAATCCCGCATGAAATCGCGATCGGGATAGAGGACTGGAATCGGATGCCTTTTAAAGTGACGGCCATCTTCGCTGACGGCTAGTCCGATCCGGCTCGTGCCCCAGCTATTGCCGCGCGACAGGTCTTCAGCGCGATAGAACATGAACACTTTGTTGTCCTTCACCACGGCGCCCGCGCACAAAACACTCTTGTTTTCCCAGGGGATGATTTTGCCCGAAATTGGACACGGAAACATGCTGTCAGCCTTGGCGCCGATATGATCCGCTCCGTCATCGCGCACAAATGGGCCCAATCCCCAGGATGGAACGCCCCCGGCATTTCCTGCTGCCGCAACGCTCATCGCCGCCTTAGCAGGCCCAAAATTGAACTCGTAGTCTGTGCTGCGGATATGCCCGATCGGACGGCTGATACTTGCGCCGAAAGTCTCCCTTAACATCGTTGCCGAGGACAGCACCATGCCCGATGCATACAGGAAGGAACGACGAGTTATCTTCTCCATGGACTATCTCCGAGGTGTCGCAGCTATAGAAAGAGAGGCATGTTGGACATATGCAGACGTATTTTGGCCTACACTCTCAGTTTGAGCGTTACAATCTCCCAGGGTTTTACAGCAAGTTCCAGTGTCCCGTCTGAGCCGACCATGATTGGCTCGTCGTCTTCCTCAATTAGGTTGGTTTTCCAGGCCTGCTTGATGGGCCGGAACAATTTCACGCGCGCCCTTCCGTTAGCGCTCCCCTCAGCTTCAAAGAATCGCAAAGTGATGGAATCGTCATCCTCGCTTTTCTTGAGTGCTGTCATGACCATGTTCGCGGGTTCAATTTGTAGAAACCCTCCGTCGGCCGGCAGCATTCCGCCAGGTGCGGCCGAAGCAGCGAAGGCAATAAGTGGGTAATTGAAAGCAATGCCGTCGCGATAGCGATTGCGCCAACCGCCGCTATGGGGATAGAGAGCCATGCGGAAATGGTGACTTCCCTCTTGCGTAAACCAATAACGTGGATTCCATCCCAGGCATTGCCGGGTGGAAAGCAACACATGTTGGAGCACCGGATAGTTGACGGGGTTGTCGGTTTGGTCTGCAAACAGATGTAGCGTGCAATCGGAAGCCGCCAGGCACCCTCCGCCCAGATAATGACTCGAAGAGGCGTCAATCCAGTTGATAGCCTCGCGGAAGGGCAGCGGCTTGTTTCCGCCATATTTTTCCGCCCCAAACTCGCAATCGACCGCAGCAGGTAGATCGGCGAACTCAATCTCGTCTTTCCCCATTTCGACCGTGCCGAACGGGACCTCGTAGCTGAGTTGGCAGTCCTGGGGAAGATCGATTGGGAATACAACGCGTAACTCGCGCGATTGGGGGCCATCCCACTCGATAATATCCATATCCATTTCCACCCGGTCCAGCGACTTATACAGCCGGACTGTCTCGCGAAGCTTGAAGTGCTTGAACTGAGCCTCGCGCACCGCAGTGGTCATGACAGGCCCCTCGTCAAACGACCGAAGATGGAAATCGTGATTGCTGGTTTTGTCGAAGTCTTCGGTGGTTACGGCAACGGGCACTGTCTCTTCCCACGCGATGCCGGGCGCGGTGAATTGCAGGATTTCCCCACCGAAGAACTTGTCGGTCTTCAGCATTTCGCGCTGGAGACGTTTATCAAACAGACTCTTCAAGCCCCCCGCGCCAAGAACCACGCGTAACGAGTCATTCTCCATGACATCGGCTGTCACGGGCGTAGCACTGGAGTACGAAGAATCGGCTTGCTCCAGTCGATAAGTCTTATAACCGGAAGAAGGAACATCCTCGGCGATGAAAGCTATCTCCATTTCTCTGGAGCCCAGTCCATCGTTTCTAACTTGGCAGTGCATTTCACTGCCAGCGCTGTCACGCAGTGCGACGCCGCTCCAGCCGGCTGGCAGTGTTATCTTGCAGGAAACCACATCCGTTCGCTTCCACGAGAGCGGGTTATAGACGACCACCGCAAGCTGATTAGACGATGGCGCAGTGACGGCTCCGGCCAGTTGAGCGCCAGCGTCCGCGAGCAGTTTGTCGGCGAGTTCCTGCGACTTCTTGTACGACTCGACATAAACGGCATCCGACACGGTGCCATGGTTGCCGCCCCAGCCGTGATCGGGCCAGCAGTTGGCCTGCCACGCCTCTTCAAAGGTTGCGGCTGAGTATTGGCTGGATACGCCGGCCTGAAGCAAACCTGCTGTCAGCCGTTCCGCCATCAAGAGGCGGTTGTGAGCCAAACGGCCCGCGAGTAATCCCTCACGGTGACCGGGCTCATCGTAGTAAGCCCATGCGAACGGCCAGTCGCCTTTGACTGTTTGCACATTCGGCTTTTGGCTGGTGAAATCGTCAAGTGTGCCACGCGCTTCAACCAGGCGAAGCACCGGAGGCTTGATCCGTCGCGTGGGCTGCCCCTTGAAGTGCTCGTTCCACAAATCGGCAAAGCGCTTCATGGCCGCATTCTGGTCATGGACATACGGAATCAGCGATCCGGTCGGCGGCAGGTAGTCGCTGTTGTAGTCGAAGATCATTTGTGGAGGTAACTCGCGCGACCGGTAGTAGTCCTCGCGCTCTGCCGCGGCACTTAGCCAGCCCTGGTTACCCTTCGGATCGGGAAGCCCGTGGGCACTGGCGTAGCGAAATGCAAAGACAAATACGCGTGATCCGTCTGGAGCCTCCCAGTTGTAGAAGCCCCACGGAAACCTTCCTTGAATTGCGTACTTGATCCCGGCCTTCGCCAGAATTTGCGGCATCTGTCCGGTCATGGCGGGGGGATCTGTCTTGCAATAGTGAATCGAGTCGACGCCGGGGAAATTCTTATGCAGCCAGCGCCTGCCCAGATAGAACTGCCGCACCAGATTCTCAGGGCCGACGTGCACTTCAAGATTCTCGACATACGATGCGCCCCAAACGAACTTCCTGTCCCGCATCAATTGCGCCATCTCCTCGCGCCTCTCAGGGTGGCGATCGAGGAACTCCCTGAGGTACGCGACGCACTCCATCGAATAGCGAAACTCGGGATGCTCGCGAATCAAATCCATGGCAGGCAGGATCAACTCTTTCGAGCGAAAGTCGGCAGTTATTTTTTGCGTGTCTAACCAGCCCAGATCGTTGTGATTGGTATCTAAGATGTCGAATGTGCCGCCATCAAAATAGGAGCGGTATGCCGGAACTCGAAGATTGCGGCCATCCTTGAACGCATGTGTCTGCTCCGCAATTCGAAATTCCATCAATTCGTCTTCAAAGGGCGCTGGAATCCAGATTTCGTGGCGCGACACTGACTGGGCGGCAAGGGCGCCGAGTGGGATGGTTGCCAGCAGCTTTCCAGCTCGCAGCACTTCAAGAACTTCGCCCTCGATCCGCGCTCCGGGATTGGCGACCTCAATGGTCGCTGATTGAACGGGCTCACCTACCCGCACGTCGTACATGGTGTAGACAAAAACCTCAAACGAGGCGGCGTGCGGTTTTGCGAATACGCGGATACTTCCCAGGCCAGTGCCTTGCGAGTTAGGCTCCTGCCAGGTGTCATCGATGGTGATGCGTACCGACTTTGTCTTTTGCGCCTGGGGAAATACGACAATCTCAAAGTCTTCGGTCTGCCGCAACTCGGCTTTAACCGTGCCTCCACTTGAAAGCGCGCACGTGATCTTTCGCGGCGTAGCCATCTTGCCGGCTTTTGGGTCGGGGTCGAGAACAATATCGTAGGGGAGCGGCCTGGGCAGAATCCAGAGTTCGCTTACCGTCTGTTCCTGGGCAAAGGCAATCTCCAGCCACGAGCCTGCGGTTTCTTTTTCAGTCTGCCAGCTCGATTGCAGAAAGCCTTTCAATACGTTGAGCGGCCGATAGCCTTCATCGTTCGACGAGGCCGTGGCCGTGGCCCCGAGCTTCAGATCGGCAAGATTTGGATTCGGCTCTGGTTCATGGATCTCGGCTGCGTATAAGCGAGTGGGATTGCGCCAAGCGCTCAATCCAAAGTTGAATGCTAAAGAACCCACCACCATTCCGCTGCGGTTCAAAAAGCTGCGCCGATCCATCAAGAGATCCTTTCGTGTCCTGGTTCTGCTTGTCTACCTCGTGTTGCCCCTACAGTGAATGAGGGCCCGTCCGCCAGCGCTGCTTGCCAGCCCTGGAGAACGGACCCTCGCTCACATCATAGTCAAGTTCCTGGAATTTCCTTAGAACATGAACTTCACTCCAAACTCAAGCGTGCGTGCCTCGTAACTTGGAGACGAAGCAGGTGAGGTAATGGTTCCGACAGTGCTGGTGTTGGTGATGTTCGCAGCCGGATTGCCCAGGTCGGGATGGTTGAAGACGTTAAAGGAATCGGCACGCAATTGGAGGTGATAGCGCTCTCTCCACGTCGTGTTCTTTTCCAGGTTCATGTCCCAGTTCTGCCAGCGGGGTCCGCGGAGCATGTCATATCCCGAGGTTCCGTAGGTGTCGTAGGTGGCTGGGCCTGTCGCGGAGTATAGGGTGCTGCAAGCGCCGGTTCCGGTCGAGTTATAGCACGGCGGAGCGGTAAACGCCGCCGGATTGAACCACTGAGCCTTGGTCTTCTTGGAAGGATAGAGCGGAACGCCGGCTACTCGGTTGGCGCGTCCGCTAACCTGGCCTATGGGAGATCCGGGAGCCGTGTAGGAAACAGAGAACGGCTGTCCGGTCTGGAAGCTTGTAGTTCCGGAAACCTGCCAACCAGCGATGAGCTTGTTGACAAAATCTCCGGCACTGGCAAACAGCAGCTTGTTGTGGCCCATTGGAAGCGTGTAAGTGTAGTTCACCTGTAGGACCTGGGGTGTGACGCCAGCGAGCGGGCCGTACGAGTCGCGAGGGGCTATGCCTGCGGGGTTCTCCAAGTTTTCCGTGCCGATGATGCGATTCCACTGGTACTCGGCATTGAGCGATACGCCATTGGTGTACCGCTTGTGCAAACCCACCTGGAGTTCGTTCAAGAGGCTGTGATAGAGCGGGTCGTTATTGAGGCCGATGGAGGAGAAGGGCTGCACAAGGTTCGTGCTTTGCACGGTAGCGCCCACCAGTGGCGGTTCTTGCAGGTTGATGTTGGGAACAATATTGCCGGAGCCGCCGGTATTGTTCTGCTTCATATTGTGCTGCCCGACATAACCCACGCGGAGGTCCAGTGCCCCTGGGAACTGGTGCTCGACGGCCAGGTTGTATTGGAATGTGCGAGGAGTGACGAGTTGGTGCTCGGCGCTCACTCCATAGTTAGCTGCGAAAGCGCCTGTCGCGGCGAAGGGCGCGTTCATGGTGATGGAAGGCACACTGCCGGCAGGCTGCGAGAAGGTGGGGGAGGCGGTGAAGGGCGAGCCTCCAAATGCGTTATTCATGTAGCCGGGAGGCAGCAGGTTGAAGTAGTAGCCCACGGCGCCGCGCAGCACTGTGTTGGGGATTAACTGATAAGCAAATCCCAAACGAGGGGCGAAGTTATGCGGCTGCCGTCCCACGTAGCTCATAGGATTGCTATTAATATTGGCAGCAGCCGACGTCGTCAGCGGAATGGAGCCGTTGGTGAAGTTGGGTAGCGCGCCTGTAAGGGAGTTACCGAAAACGACTAGCGACTTCAGAGAAGGAATATAGAGAGCTTGCTGACCGTAAGGGCTTTGGTTAAGCCACTGCAAGTCGTAACGAATGCCCGCGTTGACGGTCAACTTGGACGATACCTTCCAGTCGTCCTGGACATAGCCGGAATAGTGGCTGGACAGCACGCGCCCTGCTATGCCGCTTGGCGTAGCGTTGCCCGTGGAGTTTGGATAGCCCAGCAGAAAGTCGGCGAAGGCATTACCCGAGTAACGACCAGTGAACGAGTAAGTGCCGCGTTGGGGAGCCAATACACCGGCTGACCAATAATTATTGTAGAGATATCCGCCGCCGATCTTGATGGTATGCCGTTGCAGCACCTTGGTGATCGAGGAGTAGAACTGGATATCCTGCTCGAAGCCTTTGGAACCGCCCTCGGAGACCGAGGTGATATTGGTAATGGAAATTGCATTCGGCGCGCCGTTGATCAACTGCGGGCCGAGTCCGGGGATGATTGAAGCCATATCGACGTTCGAGTTTTGCGGCGTGCGGTAGATCGGAAGATGGGTGTACGAACCATACGAATCCATCAGCAGCGAAGGAGAGAACGTATGGGTCCAGCCCAGAATGAACACCGTATTGATTTCGCCATCTGCCGAGTTGCCACCCTGCAAGCTGTCGGTGCCGGAATCCGGATAGGGACCATAGTCGGCCCTCAGGAAAGTAAAGCGCGCCTGATCCTTGTCGCTCAACTTGTGATCGATGTGGAGAGAGAAGCGCTTGGCGGCGCTGACGTAGTTAGCTTGCTCAATGGTGTTTACGCCGCAACCGCTTTGGGTCGGGTGTGGGTAGAACAACTTCAGCAGCTTCGCATCCACCGAATTGATGAGTTGCGAGGGAATCACATTGCCAGTAAATGCCGGGCCGCCTACGATTGGGTTCGCGATGGTGACCGGAGAGCTTCCCGCGCATACCCCGCCCGCCAGGAACTCGGAGAAATCGCCTGTGCGCATCTTCTCGGTAGGCTGCTGGGTGGGGAAAGTTGTGGCCTGGTTCAGGCGAAATCCTTCATAGGCGAACAGGAAAAAGGAGCGATCCGCGCCATTGTAGATGTGCGGAATGGTCAAGGGGCCGGAGAGGTTGCCGCCGAATTCGTTGCGCTCATACGCCGGGCGAACGAGTGTCCCCGCGTTCCACTGCTTGGCGCTGGTGCCCTTGGAGCGGTTGAATTCCAGGCCTTCGCCGTGATATTGATTGCCGCCGCTCTTGCTGACGACGATCAGTTGGGCCTGCTCGTTGAACTCAGCGGGCGCGCCCGAGCTGAGCATCTTGAACTGGCCGATCGCGTCAATCGGCGGAATTTCCGGCTCGGCGCGTTCCAAAGCGACTTCCTGGTTGGTGACGCCGTCGAATGAGGAGCCGAAGCCGCCATATGCGTTGCGGCCACCGGAGTTGATCGCCGGGGTCATGCCTCTGTCGGCCAACTGGTCCTGCGCGCCCACTGCCTGCACACCGGGGCTGATTGCGATCAGTCCCATAACGCTGAGGCGGCCATTGAGCGGCGTATTCTGAATCGATTCGCTTTCAACCACAAGGCCAACCGAGGAAGCCTCTGTCTGGATGATGGGAGGAGCGGTTGTGACCTCAATCGTCTCGCTTTGAGAACCGACCGTCAAAGGAGCATTGACCTGCGCCACCTGGTCCATCTGGAGCACGATCGCGTCCTGCTGGAACACCTTATAGGCAACCTTGTCCACCTTGACACTGTAGCGGCCGGGGAGAAGGTGCGTGACGGTGTAGGTTCCAACTTCGGAACTGGTCGTTGTCGTAACTAGATTTGTGTCCAGGTTGCGTATAGTGACCGTGGCGCCTGGAACGGCGGCGCCGGAGGTGTCGGTCACCGTACCGGTAATCGTTCCCGTAATGCCCTGGGCAAATAGGTTAGACGGCAGCATGAGCGCCAGAACGAGCATCAAGCCGACAAAGAGGGCGAGTTGCCCTGCGCATGTCATAGCCCGAACGATCCTTGGCCTTCCGGTTCTTCTCGGCATCTCCAAAACAGTGTTCATCACTTCTCCTTTGCTCTCCAGATAGTGGTTGTCTGTTCAGTAAAATCCTTGAGGGGGTCTAGCTTCGTTGGCCGGCGTGACGCCTGGTGATGCTTCGCTCCCCGGGTGTGGCTTGGCAGTTGCAGCGTGAATGAACTCCACCGGCATTCTCTTCCCGACCTGATTTCGGGACGATTCGGTGGATGAAAATTAAGTCATGAACTTATTGCATACTGTATACAACAATGTCAAGAAATATTTTCCCTTAACTATTCCTGGCCTGTTTTGTGCTATCGTACATCGAAGACAGTTGGGTGCATTCGCCACACTTGGCGACAGGGAATGGACAAAATGCCGACGTCGGTGCTCGATGAATTACCGGAGATAGCGCCGCTGAAAAGCCACGTAGCGGATCGGATTCGGAATGCAATTCTGAAGGGGGAATTCAAGCCCGGCGATCGGCTGAATGAAACTCGCATTGCCAGCCAGTTCAAGGTCAGCAGAATTCCTGTGCGGGAAGCGCTCCAGCAATTGCAGGCGCAGGGACTGGTGATGAACCATCCTCGCCGCGGAATGTTTGTAATCACGCTTACCGAGGAGGATATCCAGAGAATCAACAGCCTGCGTATCCTGCTGGAGGCAGAGGCCATCAAGCTCTGCCGCGCAAACCTTACAGCGACGCAGGAGCAACGGCTGACAGCGATCGTCGAGGAGATGGAAACCGTTCATCTGGATTCGTATTTCGAAGCCTCGTTGCTGGATCTCAAATTCCACCGCAGCATCTGGGCTTGCAGCGGAAATCCCTATCTGGAAAAAAACCTCGATTCCCTGCTGACGGTTTTGTTCGCTCACCAGGCGCTGGCCTATACAGCTTTGCACGATAACGTCTATTGGCCGCTCGATCACCATCGCCCCCTGCTCGAGGTCATTCGCGGAAATTCCAGCACCAGCCCTGAAACTGCCATGATCAATCACTTGCGGATGCGGTATACAAATCCAGAGCGGTTTTCCAGCCTCGCCTTGTCTCCGGGGGTACAATAATCGCGGATCTGCGAACGTTTCCTAGGGGCGTTTGACACTACTGTATACAGTATGCGAAACTCCTTATGTTTTTTAGTTCGATGAGGGCACGATGGGAACTTGGAAAGACGATGCCGCGCTATTTGCCGAGGCCGAACGGGAGCTTTTCACATGTGCAATAGGGGATGTAATGGACAAGCTCGGTCTGCTTCATCAATTCCTTCCTCCCCAAATCCGGCCCTTGAATCCAGAAACGATCATGATCGGCCGCGCCTTGCCGGTTCTTGCCGGCGACGTTTTTCAGGAATCCGTTACTGGTTCCGCCAATAAGCTTTCTGAAAAGCCATTCGGACTCATGCTCGAGGCTCTCGACGATCTTCGCAGCAACGAGATTTATGTTGCCACGGGGTCCTCTCCCCGCAATGCGACCTGGGGAGAGATGATGGCGACTCGCGCCACTTTGAAGGGCTGTCGCGGAGCGATCCTGAATGGCTATTATCGCGACACCAAGGCACTCCTCCGCATGAACTTCCCAACGTTTGGCTTCGGATCATACGGCCAGGACTCAGCTCCACGCTACAAGGTTTACGACTTTAGAGTCCCCATCGAAATCGGGAGCGTTCGCATCCGTACGGGCGATATCATGTTCGGCGACATCGACGGGGTTTGCGTCATTCCCCGCGAGGTCGAGGACGAGGTCTTCAGCCTCGCATTTGAAAAAGCAAGAAAAGAGAAAATCGTGAAGCAGGACCTCGAGGCGGGAGCTTCAGCCGTATCGACCTTCGCAAAGCATGGAATTATGTGAGGAGCATCCGGCATGTCCATCGAGGAATCACGATCTTGCATTATCCGCGAGTTTCTCGAGCAACATGACCTCCAAGGCTGGCTTTCCTGGCGCCCCGATGAGTTAGTCCTGCAATTGGGACTTACATCTTACTGGGGGATGTCGTTTCTCCTCTCCCTTCAAACGGGCGAGCGCATCTTGTTCGCTCCGGAGCTCGAGCCACGGAACACAATTCCAGACGATGTCGAGTTGATCCTCTACCCTTGGGGACGCCTGAGCTGCGCAGATCCGTTTGCCGTCCTGGCCGACAAGCTGGACTTCGAACTCGATAAGCGGCGCCTGCCCAGGCACTCCATCGGCATTTCCGGCAGCCCCGGCCGCTCTTCCCTGCCCTGCATGTCTGCCGAACAGCCGCCGATAGCGGACCATGTCCTGCGCAAACTATCCAGCGGCATGGCCTCCAGCGCCACACTCGACGCTGCCTTTCTGGCGCTCTACCAGTTCAAGACTAATCGCGAAATTGAACTGATACGCATCGCCAACCGCGTGGCCCTTGCCGGGCTCGATGCCTGGCGCGCGTCCCTGGCCCCCGGCGTAACTGAAGCCGAAACCGCAGCCATTACCGAAGCGGCGATCCACTGTCACACAGGCAAACCCGGCATCGATTCCGCTCGCGGCTGGGCGATGGTCCAGTCCGGCGCGAATACCGCATGGGCAGGCTGCTTCAATCGCTCATCGGGTAAACGCATCGAGACCGGCGACCTGGTCCTCATTGAACTTGCGACCTGTGTCAACGGGTATTGGAGTGACCTGACCCGGACTGAGCCGGTCGGCCCGGCATCCACTCAGTCCGCCGACCTGTTAGCTGCGGTGCGCTCGGCCCAGCAGTCTGCGATTCACTTGCTGCGGCCAGGCGTATCGGCGCGCGAAGTCGATGCCGCGGCGCGAGCAGTTCTTCAGCATGAAGGTTTTGCTGAGTCCTTTACTCATGCAACCGGGCACCACGTCGGCTTTCGCTATCACGATCCGGGCTTTGCCATCGCGCCGGATTGCGACGGGATTCTGACCAGCGGGATGGTGATCACCATCGAGCCGGGTGCGTATCTTGCAGATTGCGGCATCGGAGCGCGCATCGAAGACAACGTCGCGGTAACCGCAAACGGCGCTGACATCCTCAGCGCGGAAAGTCGTGACCTCAAATGATTGAGATCGACCTGTCGAAAAAGACCATCTTGATTACGGGAGCCCTGGGAGCAATTGCCGAGCACATCGTTCGCACCTTGTCTTTAGCGGGCGCAACATTGGTGCTTACCGATATCCGGCCTGAATCCGAAGCCCTCCCCACGCTCGATCGCTGGCAAATCGATTCCACCAACATCATTTACCGGCAGCTCGATGTCACCGACGGCGTCGCCATCGACTCCCTCGTACGCGAGATGATGCAGAACTACCCTGACCTCGACACCGTCCTGGGCCATGCTGGCGGATGTGGCCTGCATCCATTCCTGGAAACCTCGCAGGCGGAGTTCGATCGCATCTTCACCTTCAACTATCTTGCTCAGACTTATCTCGCGCGATCGGTCCTCACTGAGTGGCGCCGCCGTTCCGTAGCTGGTCATCTGATCTTTACCTCTTCTTATGTCGCCCAGGTTCCTCACACCCGTATTCCCGCCTACGCCACCGCTAAGGCCGCTCTTGAGTGCCTCACCAAATGTCTGGCTCTCGAATATGCGTCCATCGGAATCCGCGTAAATGCCGTGGCCCCGGGCAATGTGGCCGCCGGCAGTTCCCTCAAGGTATTTGAAGAAGACACGGAATACCGCGAGTTTGTGCTTCGCGTTTCGCCGGCTGGCAGGCGGAACTCACCAGAAGCGATTGCGAATGCTCTCCTCTTTCTTTGCTCATCGCTGGCGACGGAAATCAACGGTCAAACCATCAGCGTGGATCTCGGCGTTAGCATTCCAAAAATCGGATAAGGAAATTAAATGAAGCTGGGTATTGGCCTGTATCGCCACATGCTGAATGAGGAATATTACTCGTTTGCAGTTCAAGCCGGCTGCACGCATGTCATCGTTCACCTGGTCGACTACTTCAAAAGCGGCAGTTCCAATCCCCTGGACAATCAGCCAACGGGAACCAGGGATACGGTCTGGGGCGTAGCCGGCGATCCTGAGCAGTTATGGACAGTGGAGAAACTAAAGAAACTTCGCAATGAAATCGAGCAGGCCGGCCTTCATCTCGAAGCCATCGAGAACCTTGACCCCGCGCATTGGCACGATATTCTGCTCGATGGTCCAAAGCGCCCGCTCCATATCGAAAACGTCAAGACGATCCTCCGCCGCATGGGAGAGGCGGGCATCCCCGTTCTCGGTTATAACTTCAGTCTGGCTGGCGTATGCGGGCGAGTACGCGGCCCGTATGCCCGCGGCGGTGCGGTCTCCGTCGCCATGGATGGTCTCGTCGAGACGCCCGTTCCACTCGGTACGGTCTGGAATATGGTCTATGACCAGCACGCGCCCGAGGGAAATCTGGCCCCGATTACTCACGCTGTATTGTGGTCCCGCCTGCAGCGCTTTCTTGAAGAAGTCTTGCCTGTTGCCGAATCGGCAGGGGTTCGGCTTGCCGCCCATCCCGACGATCCTCCCATGCCCACCATGCGCCAGCAGCCTCGCCTGGTCTATCAGCCACAGATGTATCGCAGGTTGATCGGCATTTCTTCCAGCCCCAGCAATGGCCTGGAGCTTTGTCTGGGCACGCTCGCTGAAATGACTGAAGGCAACATCTATGATTCGGTGCAGGAATATAGCAGCCAGAAGCGAATTGCTTATATCCACTTCAGAAACATAAGCGGAAAGGTTCCTCACTATCACGAGACATTTATCGACGACGGAGATATCGACATGATCCGTATCCTTTCGATCCTCCATCGCAACCGCTTCGACGGTGTTCTGATTCCCGACCATAGCCCGCAGATGTCCTGTGCGGCTCCCTGGCATGCCGGCATGGCGCACACGTTGGGCTTCATGCGCGCCGCACTGATGGCCATCGAGCGGACCCAGATCTCCCTGCAAAACGAAAGCGCCCCACAATGAACGTAACTGCCGGCGTACTAATTGCTATTGTCGCGGGAACAATGAACGGCCTCTTTATGCTGCCGATGCGGGCCAATAAGCAGTGGGCCTGGGAGAATAACTGGCTGCCCTTCAGCATCCTCTCGTTCGCCGTGTTTCCATGGCTCATTGCCTGGCACACCACCCCCGACATTGCGGCCGCATATCTGCACGCGCATGTTATCGACATTCTTGCCGCGCTGCTCTGCGGAACGCTGGCTTATACCGGCTCGCTTCTCTTTGGCATCGCGGCCGTTCAAATCGGCGTCGCTCTCAGCTTTTCACTGCTCGTCGGCACCATGAGCGCAGTTGGCGTCATGGCGCCGCGCCTGTTGTTGCACCATTCGCTTTTGGGTTCTGCCGGCGATGACTTCGTCCTCGCAGGGGTCTGTCTCTCTCTTGTCTCCGTTGTCTTCGGCTTCGTTTCAAGCCGGGGAAAGGGCGCTGCTGGCGAGCATCTCCCATCCTCCGCTGCCAACAGTGCGATCGGTTGCGCTCTCGCCATCGCTGGAGGCGCACTATCCGGGCTCTTGCCTTCCGGAATGGCAATGCCGTGGGCACATCGCCTCATCGATTCCGCGATTACG
>Ga0255354_1000571_pt1 | contig 23137 bp, 40 predicted proteins | sample HBST50metaG_FD_189942 | JGI IMG/M metagenome (GOLD analysis project Ga0255354, IMG submission 189942) | Peat soil microbial communities from Stordalen Mire, Sweden - H.B.S.T50 | ecosystem: Environmental > Terrestrial > Soil > Wetlands > Peat | place: Sweden: Norrbotten County, Stordalen Mire...
TGACACTGTCGATGATGAGCGTCTTCTGGTGACGATTGCCCTGTTTGTGCTCACTGAAGCGCACCTTCCAGACGTAGCCGCCGCTCGCCCGCGGCAGCTTGGAAATGCTACCCTGTTGGTATCGTGCATTGGCCGGTTTCATCCCGTGCTCTTCCTCCCTGTTCTGTGAGGAATAGTGCCACATGAACACAACTGTGCCCCCAAGTGACCTGTACATTTTGAAGATCTATGCAAGTTATTGATTCTAAACATGGCCCCGTAGCTCAGGTGGATAGAGCAGCAGTTTCCTAAACTCTGCTGATATCCACCGGTGGAAAGCGTAGAAGTAAAAACTCCTGCCTCGCACGAGGCAAGATCATGGACGTACCTCGCACCGTCCCTGCCGACTCGTTCGATATTGACGAGTTTCATGTAAGCGGCACGCAGGCCTATCCGGCCGAAAACCTTAAAACTTGTAATTGCGGCGGAATTGACACGCCTGGCTGCGGCGTCGAGCACGCTCCCGGCTGCCCTCTTTCTCGCGTGACTCCTCCATCGTTGCGCCGATTGCTCGATGGCGAGCCGCCGCGGCTCTTGCTCGTGCAGGAACGCGAGAACGCCGACGATGTCGAGCTGCTGGCGGGCATCGAGCGCAGCATGAAAGTGCTGAACGACCGGCGGCAGAGCCGCGAAGACCTGCTCTCGTCACTTCTGTTTGCGGCGCGGAGTCTCGCGGAGCACAACCTGTATCCGAGCCATGGACGGGGATTCAATACTGCGCCTGCGCGATGCCTTGAGTGCGCCGCGATTGAGCATCTGGGCTATCTCCAACACACGAAGACTTGCAGGACGGGCCGCGTGCTGGGCATCATCGCTGAACTGGTGGCCACCGCCAATTTCAACCACAAAGAAAAGGAGAATGCGCCAGTCGAGGAGACGTCACCCCAGCGACTAAGACCTGTCGCCGGGGACCCCGAAGAACACCGTGCGGACGACGGGATTCGCCCGCGTGGGGAATTTGGAGAACCTTGGAGCCTGGTGAGCTTTGATCTGCATCACCAGCGCGCGTGCATCGCAACCGGAAACGGAATCGCCCGGCAGTTCTACGATTTCTGCGGCGCGTTTCCCAACCTCATCGCAGCCACTCGCCGCATCATCGCTTGCGTGAATTATTGCGCGGGCATTCCCACCGAAAAGCTCGCTGATGGCGGAAAGCCGGTGAGCGAATGACCGCCGCGAAGAAAACCACTGACGAAAAAGTGCAGCAGATTCCGGTTGAGCAGTTGTATCTCTCTCCGGGCGAGACGCGCAAGACTCTCGACCAGGCCGCGCTGAAAGAGCTGGCCGCATCGATTGCATTGAATGGCGTGCTGGAAGCGCTTCTCGTGCGGCCGCTGCCTGTCGATGGCTGGAAATCCCTGCCCGATGAGATTGTCTCCGCGCACAGCAGCGACACTTTGTATGAGATTGTGGCCGGGCAGCGCCGGCACGCGGCCTCGAAGATTGCGGGCAAGGCTACTTGCCCTTGCATCGTGCGCGAGATGTCGGACGCAGAGGCGGCCGAGCTGCGCATCATCAGCAACCTGCAGCGCGAGGATCTGTCGCCGCTCGAAGAGGCGCTGGCGTTCAAAGCGCTGCTGGCGGTGCCTGGCGCAACAATCGAGACGGTTGCGGCCAAACTGGCGAAGTTGGCGAGCTACGTCGCTCGCCGGTTGAAGCTGCTGGATGCGATCGAGCCGGTGCGCGACGCGTTGAAGGCTGGGGCTATCGAAGTCGGCCACGCGCTGGAACTGGCCAGGCTGGCGGAATCACAACAGCTTCGTTTGCTTTCGCGGATGGATGTTGGCTTTAACTACACCTCGCCGGACGAGGATGAAGAGGCCGAAGGCTTCGAGCAAGCCGACGAGCAGGGTGTTTGCAAATTCTGCCGATGCACGGAAGACGACGCCTGCCGGTTGGATGGCGGGGTGAATTGCTCCTGGATGGACGCAGAGCAAACGGTCTGCTCGAATCCGGATTGCGTTGCTCAATATAAAGCGGAGCAGGAAGGGTCAACCTGGACGCCGACGGCCTGGTCGGTCGCGCAGCTCCGCAGCGAGATCAGCCGCACTACGTTGCGCGTGCTGGCAGGCGCGCCGTTTCCGCTGGATGACGAGCTGCCTCCGATGGCCTGCACGGAATGCCCCAAGCGCAGCGGAAATGCCGCGCTGCTCTTTGAGGATTGCGCGCAGGATACCTGCACGGATCGGGAATGCTTTGATGCCAAGCTGAAGGTCTGGGTCAAGGCCGAGCTCGATGCCGCGGATAGCGAGAAACGCAAGCTCGTGATGCTGGCCGATGGCTGGACGGAAAATCGCAGCGCCGTTTCGAAATGGGATGTCACTGTTATCCCTGACCAGACGCCGATCAAGCCATGCGATTGCCAGGAAGAGGCGATCTACATCAACGGTGGTCGTATCGGTCACCGCACCATGATCTGCCGCGACGCGAAATGCAAGATACATGCCAGCGGCAATTCAGGCTCGCGCATCGAGCGGAGCGTGGACCCGGTAAAAGCGAAGGCGGAGCGCAAGCACATTCTTGAAAAGGTGCGCGCAGCCAAGGCATATCGCACTTCCCTTTTGGCGGCTCTCTCAAAGGCTGACATTCCTGCGGCTGCCGGAGATGCGCTGAACCTGGGCGTCTGCGCGGAAGTTGTCGAGAAGATGAGCAGCATCTACGCCGGAGCGTTCGCCGATGCACTGGGATGGGATCGCAAGCTCTTTGATTGGTCGGGAAAGACCAAACTGCGCGAAAAGCTCCAGGGGATGAAACCGTTGGAGCGCATGAGAGTGGCGCTGCTCGCAACAGAAGCCGGCCAGTTGAGCGTGAGCGAATACAACGTAAGCGCGAAACCGGAGGGACTGGAGAAGATAGCCAAGCTGCTCAATGTGGATGTGAAGAAGGTCGCGGGCGGCTTGGCCGCGAACGCAAAACCGGAGAGCAGAGCAAAGCCTTCAAAAGCGGATCCGAAGAAAGCCGCCGCCAAGCCCGCGCCGAAGAAACCAGCCGCGAAGAAGGCAGCAAAGAAGAAGGCGGCCAAGCGGTGAGCGCGGCTGCTCAGGCCGGGGTTTGCCGGTACTGCGGGGCCACGGAGGCTCAGGTGGACGGCGACAAGCTCTGCTGGCTGAGCCGCGCCCGCGACTGCTGCAACAAGTACTCATGCAGGAAGGCGGACGCGGCGAGACCAGTGAAGCCTCGGTCGGAGTTTGCGGGCTGGGGTCGCGGGGCAATTGATATTGAGATGCGGCGCCGGCGGCGCAATGCTCGTCGCCGGAGCGCGAAAGGAAAAGCGGCATGAGAGAAGCAGAGACTAGTTTTCGAAATGCAGGTCCTTTGACTGCGCTCAGGATGACAACCGTCTGTTGCGTCCAAGGTTGCGATGCGCTTGTCTTCGACGGCGACTATTGCGCACGGTGTGCGGACGAGCTTCACGCGCTTGAGGCTTTGGCGCGGCTGCGCAGGATGAGACGGGTCATGCCCGCGGCCGTCAGGTTTCGGTATCTCTGCCGCAGAGTTGGCAAATGGCTGTGGGTGCCGACCTGGCTGTTTAACGGAGCGGGCATCGCTTATTTCGTTTTTGAGTTTTTCACGACGGGAGGCTGATAGTGACGCAGATACAGGAAGGGCGCATCGAGCTTGAACTTCCTTGCTCGCTCACGGATGAGGAAATTCAATCGCGCGGGCGGATGCTGGGCGAGACGATCTGGACAATCGACGACACGAACGCGGCACGGACGGCCTCGATGAAGGAGTTCAAAGAGAAACTGGTCGGGCTCAACGAACAGCAGCGCAAGCTGGCGCGCATTATCAGCAACCGGGTCGAGACGCGGATGGTGCGCTGCGCGATTCAGTTCCACGCGCCGTGCGAGGGCATGAAGCGCGTGGTGCGCATGGATACCGGCGAGATGGTTCGCGAAGAACCGATGACGGACTCGGAAAAGCAGCTCAACCTTTTCGCGGCGCGGCAGGAGTTCGAGCACTTCATGAAGGGTCAAGGCCTCGACCAGGTGCGGACCGAGCCGCCGGCAGAAGAGCAGTCTCCGGATGAAGATGACGAGCTGCCGGACTCTCCGAAGGATTGAATTAAGTTTCCGCGCCGGAGTGCGAGCTACGGTGCGGCGAGTGCGCGGCGGATCGGCGCTCTGGGAGATCGGCCATATTTGAGCCCATAGACCTCAGAGTTAGCGGACGAGCCAAGCCAGCGATGAAATCCGCATCGCCGCGCATGTTGAAAGCAGGGAATAGGGAACAGGGAACAGTGGTCAGTCAGGAGCGAGTGATGTGTGACGGTTCGCAGATGAGAACGAATGGATTGAACCAGGGTGATGCGCTCGCGGTAAGGACGGCGGCGCTGGCGATTGAAATCGCCGACATAGCTGGACCGTCAGAGCTTGAATCGCTCCTGACTCCGGTCGAATGGGCGGGCGATACCTGGTACGACCTCGACAGCATCGATGAAGACGAGAAAACCGAGTTAGCGGGAGTTATCGAGTACTGCGAGCTGCGCGGGCTGCTGATAAGACACCCTGATAGCCCGCAATATATCCAGACGTTGGAGCCGTGAGCGATGGCGAAGACACCGCCGGACTGGACGAAGACGGGGACGGTTGCAGGGTACGCCGAATGGCTTCGGGAGAAGAGCGACGCGATCTGTGTCCTGGTCATCCGTCCGCATGATTCGGTATTTGCCGTCGATCCGCGTTGCAAGCCGGAGGACGCGGAAGGCCTGGTCAAGGATTACATTCCTCGCCTGGCTGAGCGGGTGGAGCAGGCGCGTAGCGAGAAGAAACAGGCGGCGCGGCTCGAACTGGGGCCGCTGCAGGAGTGATGAACGACAGCGCTGCGATAACGATGCCTGAGATTTGGAGGATTGTAAGTGGAACAGATTGGGCTTTTCAGTATCCCGGACGGAGCATGGGCAACGCCAGGTAGCAGTCAGGCGGAGGATGCGCCTGACGCTGATAGTGGTGAACGTGAGTTCGGCGAAACTGCGTTAAATCGTTGCGTGGTTCGAGCGGCTGAACTACGACACGATTTTGGGCAGTTTCAGATGGAGCACACGATCCCTACATTGTTTCCTGCTGGATCGTGCCCGCGTTGGTTGGTGCAGTCTCCAGGCGCGAAGAAGAACGCCATTCGGATGGAGTACCTCTCTATCTTGGCATACCTCGCATCGCGGGCGAAATCTCATCCTGAACTGCAAGACGAAGTTGATGCGTTGAGGGAGATTATCAGGGGCGGATTCAACGACTTCTTGCGCGGGTGCGCTCCCGAAATTCTGCCGTAGCTGGCAGGCACCATAGCGATAAGAACCTAAGTTCCAACTGAAAGGAAACGGCGATGCGGGTTGATCGGGAATGGATACCGGGTCTGATGTTCGGCTTCGCGTATGACGCGGAGGGGCGCACGTTGTATCTCATGCTCTTCTGCGTTTGCATCGCGGTGGGCCACAAATGACGGATGTGATGAACGCGCAGGCGATTCCGCTGGCCGAGGCGGTACTGTGCCAGGACTGCGGCACGGTTACGGACGCGACGTGGACCTGTCCGAAGTGCGGCGGCGCGGTGCTGATGAGCCTGGCGAATGTGCTGGACCGGGAGACGGAAGAGGATGCAGAGCCGGAGCTGAGGGAAGAGATGGTGTGCGCATGAAGGCTGTTTTGATCTGCTGTCTCGTGATGCTGGGCGCGGTGATCATCGTGCGCGGCGTGCTGGATTTCGTCACGGTCTGCGATTCGGCTGTGGGCTGCGTTTTCGGCGCCATTCTCAACGAGCTGCTGCGCGGAGAGGATAATGCCTGAACACTACACGTTGAGCACGGTCGAGGCCTCCGCATGGTGTAACAAATGCGGCAAGAACACGCCGCACCGTGTAGCGGGACGAAAGCTGTCGTACTGCATTCCGTGCTTTGACAAGTTGGGCGAAACGGAACCGAAGCTAGCGCCGGCGACTCAACGGCAGAGTGAGTTATTCGAGGGGATGCGATGAGCAGAGCGGCGGACGAGACTGATTTGCGGAAGCAGGTGGCGGCGGTTGCGGAGCGGATGCGCACGTTCTGTTTGGTGCGGGAAACTGCGAGCCGGGAACTGATTCGGAAGTGGGCACGCGAGATCGAGGCGTGTGTGAAGCGGGAGGAGAACCGATGACACCACGACAACTTGAAATTCTGCAGCACACCCTCGGAGCGGATAGGTATGGACGCCGCCAGCGCTATAGCGACCGGAACTACTTTTGCGCAGGCCCCGCCGATGAGCCTGACTGCCGTGAATTGATCGCGCTCGGGTTTATGAAGCAGCACAAGACGACGGAATGGCTGCCGTACTTCAACTGCTCTGCGACTGACGCCGGGATTAAGGCGATGCGTGAGGGCAGCCCGGCCCCGCCAAAACTCACGCGCGGCCAGCAACGTTATCGCCGTTTTCTCGACGCGGATTGCGACCGATCTTTCGGGGAATGGTTGAAGGATCATTGCTACGCGGAGGCGGCGAGCTGATGGCGACGGCGGCGGTACACAAAACGAAGCGGGTGCGGCCGGCGGATGGCGGCATGGAATGGAAGGAAGAATTTCACGCCTTCTATTGCTGGGGCTGTCACGAATACGAAGAGGTTCGCAGCTCACGTGACCGTGAGCCGGACAAGCTGGCCGAGCTGCATGAGTTGTACATCATCGACCATACGGAATGCTGGGAGTTTGACGATCCGGAGATGGCCGCAGAGGCGCGGAAGTATCGCAAGGAAAAGAAGCGGCGGGAAAATCTGGCAAAGGGGCGCACGGGTATCAGGGACCAGGGCGTGCTCGATTGCAGCCAGTGGCTGCGAGGTAGGCGGTAGAGAAATGATCTTCCATTGGACCAAAGAGACGATCACGGATATGGTGGAGCGCACCCTCGAAGGTGAGAGGGCGGCTACGATCGCTCAACGGCTCGGGTGTATCGAGCGGACGGTCCGCGATATGCAGCTCGAACTGAAGCTGGTCGAGCGCCAGCAGCGACGCAGGTGGACAGCAGCTGAACGGAAGCTAGTGCGCAAGCTGTACCCCGACACCTCGACGGTGAAGATCGCCGAGCGACTCAACTCCACGGTGGAGCTGATCTACCGGCTGGCTGCCAGGATGGGCTTAAGCAAGAGTGCGGCGTACTTGGCCAGCGCAGAGGCCTGCCGTTGGCGGCGTGAACAGACTCCGGCGCAGATCGCGCACCGATTCAAGCCAGGGCAGACGCCGGCAAACAAGGGAGTGAAGCGGCCAGGCTGGTCGGTGGGACGTATGCGCGAGACGCAATTTAAGCCAGGGGAGCGCAGCGGGTTTGCGGAAACGAACTGGAAGCCTGTGGGGACAATCGTCGCCGACCCGGAAGGTTTCCTCCGCATCAAGGTGCGCGACCGTGTTAACGGGCTTCCCATGGGGTGGCATAAAAGCATCTGGCCGTTGGTGCATTGGCGCGAATGGGAGAAGTACCATGGCCCGATCCCTGCGGGCCACAAAGTGGTTTTCAAGGATGGAGACCGGGCGAATTGCGCGATCGAAAACCTGGAGTTGATTTCAAACGCCGAGATGATGCGGCGCAACACAATACACAAGCTGCCGAAGGAGCTGGTCGACACGATCATGCTGCTGGGCGCGGTGAAGCGGAAGGTGAGAGAGAATGCCGAAAAATACAATGAACGATCTGCGCAACCATCTGTTTGAAGTGATGGAAGCGTTGAAGGACGATGAGAAGCCGATGGAGCTGGCGCGCGCGAAGGCGGTTGTGGACGTGGCGCAGGCGCTCATCAACTCGGCCAAGGTGGAAGTGGAGTTCCTTGAGGCGATTGACTCCTGTGAGACGACTGAGTTCTTCGGAGCGCGTCGAGACGACGTGAGACGCCTTGAGCCAGTGACGGGAATGGATCGCGGGCAGCGGCGGCTGGCGAGCTAAAAGCAACGAGACAAGGAATCAAGAAAGCCCGCGCAGTTGAGCTGTCGCCGGGTCTAGGGGAAGCACTGTGAATTCATCGGAACCGATGACGAGCCTGCGCAACGAACGCAAGCCCTGTCATTTTTGGGTGGACAACGAGGTCGCGGATTGTTACCAGCCTATCGTGGGCGCGGACGCGATCTGGGTGTACTGCCGCATTGCTCGGCACGCGAACGGTGCGTGGATCATCTCTCCCAGGCTGCGCGGGACAAGTGACACCCGCGTGGGCTTGAGGGAGATGGCCGAGTGGTGCGGAAAGAGCGCAGATACCGTGTCGCGCTCGCTGGAAGTCTTGGAGCTTGTGGGCCTGATTACCGCCGAGCATGGCACGCGGAGCAAGGGACGGTATGCACTGGCCGACGTGAAAGACCTGGTCACGCGCGAGGGTGGATTGTATGACCGTGAGATGGGGAGCTTTCGCCTGCCGGATGGGCGCGTTGATGAGTTGAAGAAGCAGGTGCGCGAACTGCGGCTGAAGCTGGCGCGGAAAAAGAGCGGCCAGTCATCGGTGGTTGGCGGTAAGGCGCAAGTGGCTGCATCTGTCGCTCAGAGCGACAGTTTAGAGAGCGGACTTTTTGCTGCGTCTGAAGCGAAGTGCGACAGAACTGTCGCTCTGGACGTACAGAACTGTCGCTCCAGCAGTACAGCATCTATTACTGAAGAACTCAAGACTGCAAAAGAACCAACACCCCCTAACCCCCTCGCAAGCGAGGGGGAGGCGCGCCCGGAGTTCACGGCTGAGCAGCTAGACCACCTGGCTAAAACGAGCGGCATGGAGCGGAGGCAGTGGGAGCACTACTACCGCGAGCAGAACCGCAAGGCCGCGGAGGCCGCGGAGGAAGAGCGCGCGAAAGCGAAACGGCTGGAGGAATTGAAACAACTCCTGCCGGACGAACCGAGCGCGGTGAAGTGGGTGATGCGTGAGTGCGGGTTTGTGGGCGACGACCGCAAGCGCGGGTTGGAGAGCGTGATTGCGGCGGTGATTGCGCAGGAGCACGCTCGCGGACGGCCTCTGTGGCACGTGGCGCCGGCGATGGTAGCGGCATGGATCGATTACGACCGGATCGGCGATCTGCTGGCGTGTCCGTACGGGCCGCTGAAGTTTTACCGGCTCGGCATCTGGATGCGGCGGAATAGCTGGCGGATCGACGAACGCAAACGGGAGCGCGCAAGCGCCAGCGTGGGAAGTTAACTCAACAACGCGAATGTTTCACGTGAAACATTTTGTTACACGTGGAACAGAAATGGAGAGAAGCGATGAAGTACAAGGCCGTGAGTACATTGTGCTGCAAACCGGAGTGCAACGAAGAGCGGATCGAGGGGCAGCGCTATTGCCGCGCTCACAAGAACGAAGCGGAGCGCGGGCGGCGCGGAAGAAGGAATGAAGAGTTTCGGGCGATTGTGGCAGATCGGGCGAGGCTGGTTGCGTTGCAGCTTGAGCAGTTCAACGCCTCGGCCCATACAGCACGGGAAGAGCGCGCGGCATGAATGGCAGGGGGCGGTATAGCCAGAAGGTGCGCGAGTATGCGGAACGGTACGGAGTCAGCCCTAGAGCAATCTTGAATCTCAGGGTCAAGCGCCTGGACCTCATGACAGAGGACGCGCGCCTGGTTCTGACTAATGATGCCAAGAGAAACTGGCGTCCGTATTTAGCGAGCGCCGAGAGCTCGCTAGCGGCGCGCAGAAAACAGGTGTGCTCTCAGGCTAAAAGACGGGACAGCGTGGAACGAATGATGGAGTTGGCGGCGAGAGCGAGGGTTGCCTGATGGGGAAGCATGGAGCGAAGTCCGAGACAGAGCGAGCGTTCAATGTGCTGATTGGCAGTTGCATTGAGATGGAACGGCGCAAAGCTGGTTTGAGGCAGGTGGATTTAGCGGCTCAAGCGGGAATCACGAGCAGTATGCTCTATGCCTATGAGTCTGGAGGAACGGGATGTCCTCCGTATCGGCTTAGGCTGATAGCGCAGGCGCTGGGCGTCGGCGTGCAGCAATTGATGCCGGAAAACAAGAGGTAGTTGTTTTCTATTTATAGATGCGTTAGGGCGCGTAAGATGACAAGCGAACCAGAAAACAACAGCTCCGAACCCTGATAGGTTACGGCTCTCTTAATGTCAAAAACTCATCGTGTCCAAAATGTGACTCGTGGAATACGTCTCAAGCTGAATCAGGCTGAGAGGGCTGTTGAAGCCTGCGCGGCGGAGTGGGTTGAATACGGCGTATCGATTCGGGATGTGACGCTCGCTGAGGCAATTGAATTAAGAAACAGCCAGGCGGCAACGCGCGAACGGATGGCTAAAGCGGAACTGCCCGGTTTGAAGTATGATCCGCCGAAGGGCGGGGCAGAAAGTCTCCGGCAGGAATGGTGGCTGGCCATGCGAGCGGACGTCTTTGTAGAGCGTGCAAGCCGCTGCTCTCTAAAACTCAGCGCGGCAATTTAACAACCAAGCAAAACATAGGCCGTGACGGTGAGTGTCGCGGCCTTCCTGTGTGCGGCGATCTTACCGTGCGCATTTATCCACGAGCACCTCGACCGTAAGAGGAGGCGCGGTGAACGAATACTGGCAGCTTGTCGGCACAATCATCGCGCAAGTGGTGATTGGCGTATTCATCTACGGGCAACTAACCCAGCGTGTCAAGGACCAGGGCGGCTGGCTGAAGCGGCACGACGGCGAGATCGTGGAGCACGGTAAACAGCTTTTCGATCATGAAGGGCGTATCTCGCACGCCGAAGCGAAGCTGGGAATACCGCGCGGCGGCGAATGACGCGAAAGGAAACCTGCATGGGACTCATCAAATGGACGGAAAGGAAAATCGCAATGGAAATACTCGAGAAGCTGATCGCGGGATTCGTTGAGCGGTCCTGCAAGAACTACATCACGACCATTATCGGCGTGCTAAGCATGATCGTCTTCGGCGTGAACACATTCGGGAGTGCAATCCCGGTGGAGTGGTATACCGCCGTCAACATGGCAACTGTGATCCTGGCGGGCGTGGCCTTGATTCTGGCGAAGGACTCCGGCCAGTCAACCGCCGGCATCCCGGTTGTCAAGACGCTGGGCGTGTTTCTGCTGTTGCTGTTGCTGCCTGTGACTGTTCACGCTCAAACGGCTACGACCGTCACGCAGTTGATGACGCCTACAACGGACATTCAAGACCTGTACGCGGCGGGCGCATCGTACAGCGTGAATGCCAGCCCGGGCATAGCGGGGACCGGGCTCTACGCGCATCTGATTGCGGGAAGCGGAACGTATGCATTCACGGCGGTGGATGCTCTGCCGAACACGATTAAGCCGTTCACGGTGACCAGCAATATCGGCGTAGGTGTGGCGCAGAAGCTGACTTCTTTCGGAAAGATTGGGATTTACGTTCCCACGGCTGCGGGAATCAGTTGGAGCGGGACGAATACCGGCTGGCAGTGGAATGGCGGCGCGGCTGCTGTGATTCCGTTGAAGAACAACTATGTTCTGATGCCCACGATACGGTTTCTGAAATCGTCGGTCTCGGGCGGGACAGGCTATCAGCCGATCATCGGGATTTTGTTCGGATGGGGCAAGTAGCGGGCAATTCGGTGTAACTCGTTTGGGGGCCCGGCGTCGGCGCGGGGATCGTCTTCGTGGGACGCCGGGGTTTTTTACGGCAGCCGAATGTTAAGGAATGCTAAGGTCTGCGCGGCTATTGAAGTATTGAGGTATAGGCAATCATGAAAACCAGTCCAGCGGGTCTCGGCTTGATTGAAGCATCGGAAGGTTTGCGGCTTCAAGTTTACAAAGATGTGGCGGGTCTTCCCACTATCGGCTATGGCCACCTGCTGAGACAGGGCGAGAGTTTCCCGAACGGCATCACGACGCTGCAGGCGCAGTTGATGCTTGAGGCGGATGTGACCGAGGCTGAGCAGGAACTTGCGCGCCTGGTCAAGGTTCCGCTTACGCAGGGCCAGTTTGATGCGCTCGTGGATTTCGTCTTCAACCTCGGCGCGGGACGGCTGTCTGGGTCAACGCTGCTGAAATATCTCAACGGCGGTCACTATGTGGACGCGTGCTTCCAGCTTGGTAATTGGGATCATGGCCTAGAAGCTGGCAAGGAAGTGGAGTTGGCGGCACTGAAGGCGCGGCGCCAGGCCGAGCAGGCTCTCTGGCGGTCGTAGGGTTATGCGATGGAAGGCGATGAAGTAGCGGGCGAAGTGGCGGCGATGCAGTTTGCTGGTGGCAAGTCGATTGCGGAAGTAGCGGCCGAATGGGAGACGGAGCCGGGGTGGGTTGAAGCGGCGGTGCGGCGAGCACTGCTCGAATCGATTCCGAGATGGAGCGGAGGCCTGAAGGCGACGCGGACACAGAAGCGTGAGCGGAGGCGGCTGGAAACAGACGAGGATTTGAAGGCGATACGCGAGGCGCAGCGAGCATTGGAGTGGTAGAGCGATGACACCGAAGCAGGCGATCTTTTACGGGGAGTACATCAAGGACGGCAACGGCACGCGAGCTGCGATTGCCGCCGGCTTCCCGGAGAAGAGCGCTCACGTGGCAGCCGCCCGAATGCTAAAGAATGCTAAGGTTGCGGCGGCGATTGCGATTTGGCGGGAGAGGCAGTGCACGAAGCTGGAGATTACGGCGGAGCGGACTCTGCAGGAGCTGGCTAAGCTGGCGTACTACGATCCGGGCAAGCTGTACGACAAGGACGGAAACCGCATTCCAGTGTATCAGTTGGACGACTTCACGAGGGCGGCCGTTTCTTCAGTTGAGGATGAGACGCAGGAGACGCTTGGAGATGCTGACGGCGAAGGGGTGAAGCCGTTGGTTGTGACGCGCAAGCAGAAGTTGAAGATGGCCGACAAAGGATCGAACCTGGAGCGGCTGGGCAAGCATCTAGGGCTGTTTGGCGAGTCGAGTTTTGGCGCGACGGTGGAGACAGGCGCGAACGGGTTGCCGGCAGACTCCACGATCAAGATCGTTCTCGTACGGCCGCAATGATCATCGAGATCCCGGAGAAGATGGCCTTCCTGTTTCAGCCGGCCCGTATCAAGACTGCATGGGGCGGTAGAGCGGGAATCAAGAGCTGGAGCTTTGCCCGTGCATTGTTGGCGTTAGGCATGGTGAGCAAGCTGCGCATCGGCTGCGGCCGCGAAACGATGCAGTCGATTGATGACAGCGTGCATCAATTGCTGCAAGACCAGATAGTACTGCTGGGAATGGGCGACTTTTACCATCCGCTGCGAAAGACGATTCGCGGCATCAACGGGACAGCCTTTACTTACCACGGATTGCGCGACCAAAGTATCCACAACATCAAGTCGCTCGAATCGGTTGACATTTTCTGGCTGGAAGAAGCGCAGAACGTTTCGAAGAAGTCTTGGAATATCGTGATTCCCACGATCCGCAAACCGGGCTCGGAGATCTGGGCAAGCTTCAATCCGGAATTGGAGACGGATGAGACATACCAGCGATTGGTGGTGCATCCTCCGGAGGGCGCGGTGGTGGTGAAGACGGGGTATCAAGACAACCCGTTTCTGTCAGAGGAGATCAAGCGGGATATGGCGGACTTGAAAGCTAAAGACCCGCTAGAGTTCGAGCACGTTTACGAGGGCGTCTGCCGCCCGGCTGTGACGGGCGCGGTGTACAAGGATCAACTGATTGCCGCGGAGAAGGAAGGGCGCATTACGCGGGTTCCATACGATGCCTCGCGACCCGTGGACACGTGGTGGGATTTGGGGTTCGGCGACAACGTATCGATCTGGTTTGGGCAGAGCATCGGATTTGAGTTTCGGCTGATCGATTTCGTGTCGGATCACTTGAAAGATGTGAGCTATTACCTCGGCGAGCTGAATAAGCGACCGTATAACTACCGCACAGCCTTTCTTCCGCACGATGCGCGGGCTAAGACGCTGGCAGCGGGCGGGCGCAGCGTGCAGCAGCTCGTTGAGGCTGGCGGCTACAAAGTACGCATCGTACCGAACTTGAGCCTGGTGGATGGACTGGCGGCGGTAAGGACGATCTTCAATCGCTGCTGGTTCGATACAGAGAAGTGCGCTGAGGGTCTCCAGGCGCTAAAGCATTACCGGTACGAAAGCGACGAGCAGATGAGCGACTCGAAGCATCAGGTCTACAAACGTGAACCGCTGCATGATTGGTCGTCGCATCCGGCGGATGCGTTCCGGTACTTCGCGGTGTCGATCCGCGAGCCGGAGCGGGAAAAGGCGCGCGTGGAAGCGCAAGAGCCGCCTGTCAGGGTGGGGGTGTGGAGTTGAAATGACAAAACGGGATGTTTTCTACAACGTAGTAGTCACGCTTCTTGGACAGGGCGTGCCGGCGGGCCAGGCAATCATCCTGGCGAATCAGGTTGTTGCTGCATGGGAGAAGCTCTAAATGGCGAAGCTGAATGCGGGAACGCGAAACAATCTTCCGGCGAGTCAGTTTGGACTGCCGGGGTCGCGGAAGTATCCGATGCCGGACAAGGCGCACGCGGCGGATGCCAAGGGGCGCGCGACGCAGATGGTGGAAAAGGGCAAGCTGTCGAGCTCGGCAGCGGCGCGGATCAGGGCGAAGGCTAACCGGATTCTGGGGGAGTAGCCGCATGAATGGAAAGCAGATCAATGCCGCCCCCTGTACGTGCGGTGGGTACGCTTTGCGCGTGGAGCAGGGCGATGCTCTGGGTTTGCGGTGCGGGAAGTGCGGGCGGCAGACGAGCAAGACGAAGCTGCGCACTGAGGCGGCATTTGACGCTTTAACGAACGAGTGGAATAACTCGCAACCGGCGAAGTAGATCGGTTGAGCCGGGGCGAAGGTGAGGAGAGTGACACGATGAACCAAGCTGAAGCGATGGACTTGAACGCGAAGTCGCGCGAGAAGAAGAAGGAGTTCCAACTGCATCACGTGGAGATCCACCCGGAACGGGATGCGCACGGCAACGTGGTGAAGGGCGGCGGCCACACCGTGCATACCGTCATGCGCGAAAAGGGCGAGGAGTATGGACGCTCGCGCGAGGCGGAGAAGCCTTTCAGCGCGGGCGAGCATGAGGAGATGCTGGCTCATGTGGCTAATGTGCTGAAGTTGCCGGAGCCTGGCGAAGGCGAGAACGATCATGATGCCGACGATGCAGGCAAAGGCCACACCCCGGCGGTGGACTAATGACCTGGACACCCCCGATGATTCACGCGCTGCTGCTGAGAACTCCGGCGCCGAAGCCTGCGGTTCCGCTGCGCGTGGCGATGACAAATCGCCCAGTGCGCGGGCCTTCGCCGCGCGGAGTCAGCGCAGAGACCGGCAGCGGCTACAAGAGAGGCTGACAGGCTATGGCAACTGACATGGTTCCGGTGAACTCTACGGCTATCAAGGCTGTTGGGCACGATCCGTCCACGAACACCGTGCATGTTGAGTTTCACTCGGGCGGGACGCATCCGTTTGGGCCGTTCACGAAGCAAGAGTTTGAACGATTCCGCGATGCGGACTCAATCGGCAAGCATTTCCATGCGCATGTGCGCGCCAAGGCGATCAAATGAACGCAGACGACAAGCGTCAACTCGAAAACGAACTGCTGGCGATGGGGCTGCCGGATCTGAACGATCCGGCGCTGCTGCAGGTGATGGCCGATATGGTGAACGGCTATCCCATCATGGCGGAGCGCGCGGACTTTTTCTGCGAGATGCTGAACGAGTGCGAGGGCGCGCATCGGCGCGAGATGTACGAGGCGATGCGGCCGCGGCTGTCGTTCCCAGTGCCGTCGCTCGATGAGTGCGAGGCGCGGATTGCGGCCAGGGCTGAGCGGCTGATCCGGCCTAAAGGCTTGCCGGCGGCGGTGAAGGCTGAGGCTCCGGTTGGGAGTGTCATGGAGATCATCTGTCACGGCTGTGGGAAGAAAGAGGAGTTCACGAGCCTGAGCACGGCGGGCGCTATGGTTGAGGCGCGGAAAGCGGGCTGGGGACGCGGGCCGGTGCGGTGGAAGGAATATTGCCCGGAATGCCGGATAACGGCGATGCCGCCGAAACCGTTTGGCGATTCGTTGACGCGGAGGTTAGCGAATGCCTAAGAAGAACGAGAGCGACCACGTCAACACAGACGCCGATGAAGAGCTTCTAAAGGAGCTGCGCGAGGACTTTACCTACGCGAGGTCGTACTGGAAGGAAAACTACGACGAGGCGAGGAAGGACATCGACTGCGTCCTCTGTATTCCGCCTGAAGATTTCAAAAACGACCGTGCGGGAAGGCCGTGTCTGTGGCCTGACGAGGTCTCGCAGTACGTCAACCAGACGAACAACAATTTGCGGCAGACCAAGCGCGCGATCAAAGTATCGCCGCGCAGCGAGGATGCGAAAGATGAGGATGCCGAGCATCGGCAGGCCTACATTCAGGGCATTGAGTACGCCTCGAAGGCGCAATCGATCTATGCGACCGCTTTTGAGAGCTGCGTGGAGTGCGCCTTCGGCTACTGGCGCGTCCACCTGGTGGTGACGGGCAAGAACGGCGAGCAGGAGCCGAGGATTCGCAGGATCCCGAACTGGGCCACGGTGCTGCCGGATCCCGACGCGCGGGAGTCGGATTTCTCGGACTCGAATTTTTACTTCGTAACGGACACGATGCGGCAGTCAACCTTTGCGAAGCGCTATCCGAAGGCCAAGAAACGCAGCTTCGAAGGAGCGGACGCTGAAACGGCTCCGGGATGGCTGGAGAACGATCACATCACGGTGGCCGAGTGGTGGAAGCGTGAGGAGATTGAAGAAAAAGCCGCCGAAGGCACAGGCGAGGACGGCGAGAGCGAAAAGAAGACCGCGCCGAAGCGTTACAAGGTGACTCAGCGCATCACCAACGGCTTTGAGATTCTGGAAACAAACGAGTGGATCGGGAGCTGGATTCCGATCATCGGCTGCTTTGGGCTGGAGAAGTATAAGGGCGGCGACGGGACATCGAAGCGGGTTTTTCTTTCGCTGGTACGGCGGGCGCGGGGATCGCAGCAGATGCTGGCATACATTGCGAGCCAGGAAGCCGAGGAATTCGGCATGGCTCCGCGTGCGCCGCTGCAGGGCTACAAAGGGCAGTTTGATCCAGCGGTGCACAAATACCTGAACAAGGTGCCGACGGCTTATGTCGAGTTCAACATCCCTGAGGGCTGGGAGCCGCAATGGGGAGTGCCCCCGCTGCCGACGCGGCCGCAGTTTGTTCCCAATGCACAGGCTTATGAGATCGCCTTCGAACGGTGGCGGCGGTCGATTCAGGCATCGATGGGCGTGATGCCGCTGCCGACTTCTGCGCAACGGCAGAACGAGAAGTCAGGAATTGCGCTGACGAAGATTCAGAGCCAGGAATCGATCGGCAGCTTTCACTTCACGGATAACTTTGTGAGGGCGCTGACGAACACGGGCATCCAACTTAACGAGCTGATCACCGAGCTGGCTAAGCTGGATTCGCTTCCCGCGCAGGTGTTAGGCATCGACCAGAAGGGGCAGGATAAGACAATTCATGTCGCGCCACGGATGGCAGAACAGGGAACAGGGGAAGAAGGACAGCCGCCAGAAGCCGCCGACTCGCAGCATTTGCCGGAGGCTGATCTCTTCTTTGCGCATCGCGGCGAGTTTGAAGTGGCGATTTCCGATGGTCCGAGCGATCTATCGCAGCGCGACGAGGTCTCGGAGTTTGTGGATACGCTGCTGCAGACGATGCCTGCGCTGGGGCTTCCTCCGCAACTGATGCAACAGATCATCGCGATTGCGATTCGCCTGAAGAATGTGGGCACGTATGGAGATGAGATCGCCGATTTGCTGGCGCCGCCGAATGCGCAGGATATTCCGCCGAAGGCGCGGGCGATGGTGATGCAGGCGCAGGGGCAACTGCAGCAGGCGATGGCTGAGATTCAGCAACTGAAGCTAGAGAAGATGGGCAAGGTGGTGGAGATCCAGGGCAGGATGGCCCAAGCGGACAAGGACAACGAGACGAAGGTCCTTATCGCCGAGATTGAGACCAAGGCGCAGAACCTGCAGGAGCGGATGTCGGCATGGGAAGACATGATGAGCCAGTTCCATGAGCAGGCTCACGAGGCTGCGATGCAGGCGCAACAGGCGCAGCAGGCCCAACAAGCCCAGGATGCTCAGCAAGCGCAGCAGGATCAGGCAGCCGCACCCCCTGAAACGCAGGCGGCGCAAACTCAGCCGCAGGTGAGCCAAGTTTAGAACATTTGTCAACACTTGAGTCGAAACCCTCTAGAAGTTTTCGCCTCCTCGGCGTTAAGGGGAATTTTCGCCGGCCCGGCGCAAGGGCAGAAGGAAACGATCATGGCAGAAGAGACGGTAGTCGCGGAATCGTCCGCCGTAGCAACAGCAGAACCCAAGATCACGCAGTTTGACGGCTGGGATGAAGACGGAAACCCGACCGTCAGCAAGAAAGAAGAACCTGCCAAGCAGGACAAGCCGGAAAAGGCGGAATCGGCTGCCGCTGACGCGTCGAAAGAGACGAAAGCCGAAGACGCGGCCGACTCGGCGGCCAAGAAGACGCAGGAGAAGCATCGCAAACCGAACGCAGAGGCTCGCATTAAAGAGCTGCTGGATCGCGCTACGAAGGCGGAGAGGGAGCTGGAAGAGGTCCGGAAGCCGAAAAAGACGGAAGCGGAGTCGTCGCCCGCACGGCAAGCCGACACCCAGTCAGCGACCCCGCCAGGAACGCCGCCAAAGCCCACTCCGAAGGATTTAGGAGCCGATGGAAAGTCCAAGTACGCGACGTACGAGGAGTTTCAGGAAGCTCTTACCGACTGGAAAGTGGACCAAAAGATAGCGGCGCAGAAGCGCGAGCAGCAGCTGGCCGAGCAGACACAAACTCTGGGCAAGCATCTCGAGGAGGCGCGGGGACGTTACGCGGATTTCGATTCGGTGACGAAGCCGGTCATCCAGGAGATGCTGAAGCCGGAGATTTCGCGCGAAGTGTTTGCGGTGATCAACGATTCGCCTGTATTGGCGGACCTTCTTTACACCATCGGCGGGACAGAGGCCAGCAAGGCCGATTTTCTGGACGCCTGCCGCACCAACCCCGGAAAGGCCCTGCGCGTGGCCCTGCTGATGGAGCAGGATATCGTGAAGGAGCTCGGCAAGGGGAAGACGGCGGCGAAGAAGGACGGCGAAGGCGAAGCGGAGGCAACTCCTGCAGCTCATAAACCCCGTGCGCCAAAACCACCCACGGAAGTGGGAGGTCGAGGAGCATCCGGAAATGGCGAGGATGCTCTGATAGCGGCGGCAAAAGCGGGCGATTTCCGCTCATTCGATGCGGAACAGACCCGGCGCGTTCTAGCCTCGCGCAGATAAGGCTGGAGGGAGAACACATTGCCGAACAATTTTGGAACAAGCAATTGGATCTCGATGAAGGTGCTCTGGTTTCTGAAGAACTCCTGCGAGATCGCCTCGATGTTCAACAACGATTGGCAGGGAGAGTTTGAAAAGAGCTTCCCGGTTGGGTCGTCGGTTCAAATTCCGCTGCCGCAAAGCTGGCTGGTGACGACGGGCCTGGCTTATCAAGAGCAGGGCATCAATAACATGATGACCACGCTCAACCTCGACCAGATCAAGGGTATTCACTTCGGCTGGGATTCTTACGAGCGCCTGGTGAAGATGAATCGCACGGAAAAAGAGATCGAGGAGAAGTTTCTGCGGCCTGCCGGTTTGCAACTTGCGCAGCAGGTGGACTCGGATGCGGCCAACTGGGCGCGCCTGTGGTCCAACAATGTCGTCGGCACGCTGGGAACGGACTCGACAACCATCGACTTCGCGCTGGCGGCCGAGCAGATTCTCTTCACGCTCGCCTGCCCGCAGGAAGGCACAAAGCATCTGTGCCTGACTCCGAGCCTGAATCGCAGCTACGTGAAGAACAACGTAACGCAATTCAACCCCGCGCCGGAGATCAGCCGCATGTTCCGCAAGGGCGTGCTGGGCACGGCAGCCGGCTGGGAGTGGTATCGCTCAAATTCGCTGGTTTCGCACACCTGCGGCACTGCGCCGACGGGCGGCGTAACGGTGGTGGGAGCCGGACAATCAGGCGCGGCGCTTACGGTGACCGGCACGAATGGCCAGACGATCAACCCCGGCGACAAGTTCGCGATTGCCGCGGTGAACGCGGTGAATCCACGGACTCGCGTGAGGTCTTCACTGGGGCTGAAGCAGTTCACCTACTGCGGCGGCGCTCCCTGGGTGCTGACGGGCGGGAATGATGTAATTCCGATTTCACCGGCGATCTTTGGGCCGGGCTCGCAGTACCAGAACGTGGATGCACTGCCGGCGGCCAACGCGGCCTTTACCTTCTGGCCTGGAACCACGACACCCTCGGGCGTTACCGGCACGATTTCGCTGGGAATCTCGCCTTATGCCTTCTCGATCGCTTATGGTGAGTTTGAGAATCCCAGCCAGGTGGAGCGGGCGGAGATGGCTACCGATCCGGAGACGGGCGCCAAGGTGGCTTTTGTGCGCGCCTGGGATCAGTTCAACCGCAAGATGACCAACCGCTACGACATGTGCTACGGATTCGGGAATAACTATCCGGATCTCGCGGTGGCAATCGCAGGGGCCTAAACCTTTGCTAAATATCCCCGGTCAACAACGATCGGGGATATGACCAGCAACCAACCAACCACGGAGACTTCCATGAAAAGATTTGCAGCAGTATCGTCTTTCCTGGTGGTTCTGGCGAGCATTGGCAACGCCCAGACCATCTTGGCTACCACAACTCTTTCCGCTGCCGTTGGCAACACCGTTTCTTCGGCGCTGACGACAGGCAACCAGAGCGTGATCGCGGTCGCTTCCGCCGCCGGCATCAGCGCGCCGACGCCCAACACCGGCAATGTCGCCGGACTTTCCACTTCTAATGGGGCAACCTATCTGTACGTTGACCGCGAATTGATGCAGGTGGAGGGAGTAAGCGGAACTTCGATCACGGCCATTCGCGGAGTAGGATCCACTGCCGCAGCCTCGCACGCCTCGGGGGCGCTGGTTTTTGTGGTGCCTGCCGCTGCGGTGGCGACCTGGCCTTCACCGATCGGGAATACAGACTGGGGACCGCATGGGAGTTGCACGCGCACGAATGAACTCTATTTGCCGCGTATCGCTTTCTCTTCGGGCAACATCTCGGACTGCCTGGGCGGCCAGTGGATGAACGGCGATAGCTCGCAGACCACGCGGCCGGTTTGGTTCCGCAACTACAGCCCGTCGCCAGGCGCACAGGCATCCAGCGCTGTGTTCGGCACCAACTCCACGTTGACTCAGTATTCGACGTATTGCACTGAGATCGACGTGGGTTCGTCCAAGCTGCTCACTGGCCTCGCTCCGCACATCGGAACAACCGGCGGCACGGATAAGTGGACCGTGGGCCTCTATGACAGCGGCGGGAATCTGGTAGCGAGCTCGGCTTCGGCCGGTTTGCTGGTGGGGACCGCTTATGGATGGCAGGCAACGGCATTCACGGCGCCTTACTACGCGGTGGGTCCAGCGCAGTATTACGGCTGCTTTATCACCAACGGCAGCACGGCAACGGCTGACCTGGTGACAACCTCCAAGGGCGACTACGTGTTGACCCAGGTCAAAACCGGCGCGGGTTTCACTCTTCCAACATCGTTCACGGTTCCGACCGCATTCACGAACGTTTCCGGCGCTTACCTGTACGCCTATTAACCCTGGGCAGTGGACAGCGGTTAGTGATTAGTGATCGAACAACCTGGGCGGCTTTCGAGCCGCCCTTCGCTTTGAGGAGATTGAACCATGCCACAAACGATTGACGAAGAGAAATTGGCGACTATGCAGGTCCTTGACCTGAGCAAGCCGCAAGGGTACGCCCAGGGGCTGCCGGTGAAGCAGATTCCGATTGTGGAGTATCCACGGTGCATCTACAAGCATCCCGCGGAGCCTTATCGCGAAATGCTGCACCGCAACGTTAACCACGAGGTTGTTCACCGCGAGCTGGTGGCGACCGAGCACAAGGTGCACATCGTCGAAAACAAGGACGAGCACAAGAAGAAACTGGCGGAGGGCTGGACTGACGAGCCGTATATTCCGCAGGCTGCGCCTGATCCGGATGAACACCTCTACAGCAAAGTCACCGACGAAGTTGTAAAGCGGATCGGAAAAAACCGCACGCAGAAAGACGGGAAACCGCAAACGGGATCTGAGTTAGATCTCGTGGAGGCTCAGAAGTTCCTGCGGTCGCGTGGATACGAGTGCTCCAAGCCGGAGGATGCGTCGGATTTTGTCAAGGCGCTGACACCGGTGGAGCAGGCTGCTTTCGTTAAAGAACTCGCCGAGTTTGTGGCGGCTGAAGGGGACGGCAAGTAAGTGGCTGTCATCTTCAGCGGATCGAGTGTGACGGTGAAGGCCGCTGACCTGATACAGTCAGCGGCCTACGAGATCGGCGCGTTTTCGCCGGGAGAGCCGGTGGAGGCCGCCGAGGCCTTGTGGGCGCTCGAAGTCTTGCAGCGGATCATCGACCAGTGGAATGCGAAGCGGGCGATGATTTTCTCGGTGGGCCTAAACACCTATAACCTGACGGCGAATCACGGGCCGCATACGATCGGGCCGACGGGCGACTTCGATACCGGGCCAGCGGCCAATTATCGGCCGGTGCACATCAGCTCGGCCAGCTTTGTGCTGAACCCCGGTGGGGCGACTGCGGTAGATTTGCCGATCCAGATGCGGGACAGCGACTGGTGGACTGCGAATCCTCTGAAGTCGATGACGTCGAGCATTATCACCGACTGCTATTACGATCCGGCGCAGCCTAATGGCAGCTTGAATTTCTTCCCGATCTGCAACACGAACGGGGTGGTGCGGCTGGAGCAGTGGAGCAGCCTGGCGCAGGCGCTGACCTTGCAGACGGCTCTTGGCCTGGTGCAAGGGTACTGGGAGGCGCTGGTGACCACGCTGGCCCTGGCGCTGTGCCCCGGATTCGAGAAGCAGCCCTCCGCGATTCTTGTGGCGCGGCAGGCGGGGGCGATCAAGACCATCTTTGAGAATAACGATCCGGCTCCGCGCATCAACACGGCGAGCGGAATGCCGGGCACGTCGGGGACGGGGCGGCCGGACTTCAACTTTCTGACGGGGATGAGGGAATAACCACCCCAGCGACGAAGACCTGTCGCCGGGGACCCCGGTGAGGAGAAGAAACGATGCCGCGCTTTGGGTTTGTGGGACCGACGTACACGTCGCAATCGGTGATTG
>Ga0255354_1000572_pt1 | contig 23133 bp, 19 predicted proteins | sample HBST50metaG_FD_189942 | JGI IMG/M metagenome (GOLD analysis project Ga0255354, IMG submission 189942) | Peat soil microbial communities from Stordalen Mire, Sweden - H.B.S.T50 | ecosystem: Environmental > Terrestrial > Soil > Wetlands > Peat | place: Sweden: Norrbotten County, Stordalen Mire...
TCTCCGTGGCTAAAACCAGTATCTTGGGAACGAACGGTTCACTCATACCGCACCTCGTACAACCACCGCCCCAGGCTCGAGGCAATAGGATTCCAGCCGATCCAGATGGACCGGTTCTCTCTCGTTCATGATTCGCGGTAAAGGCTACTTCTTACGGCGCACTAGCAGGCGATCATGCCCCTCTGCTTCAATCAGGCCGAGAAACTCATGCCCCATCTTGCCGGACCACGCGGCGATGTCTTTCCGCGAGCCTTTGTCATTGGATTTGATCTCGATGATCTGTCCTACCTTGACCGCACCAATGGCTTTCTTGGCCTCCAGGAGTGGTCCTGGGCAGGCAGTGCCGCGCGCGTCGATGATTTTGTCGGGGGTCAATGCTTCGAGTGCTTCGGTCATAAATACTCCTGGATTATTGACCTGACATTGGTCTTCCAACATCAAGCTGGTTGTGGAACTCTGCTTCGTTTCCTGCGTGGCGCAGAGGCCGACACGCCCTTGGTCTCCTGCTGCATCCGATCCAGCAATGCCGCGCGAATCAATTGCATTGCCTGCGAGAAGCGAGGGTCGGCCATCCGGTAATAGACGCTTTGGGCGCGCTTCTCCGCGATCACAGCGCCGCGATCCCGCATTAGGCGAAGATGTTGCGAGGCGTTGGTAACTGATACCCCAGCGTGGTTCGCAATTTCGGTAACGGTTCGGGGCTCCTGTTGCAGCGCACAGAGGATGCGCATGCGCGTGACATGGGCGAAGATGGTAAAGAAGTCGCCCAACAACTCACAGGATGCGTCGCTCATCGTATGATTCATTTGGAACCCTCAATGTCGTATTTGCGCATATACGCAAATACGACATTGGCCTCAATATAGGCCGACCGGATTTCGCGCTCTGTGACGGCTGTCACGATAGGGGAACCACAAAGATTTCACCCGTAACTGACCGTCCATAGCGAACACATTGTTTGGGCGCGCAATCGGACAGCAGGAATAATCAATACAGAAGATTGCTTGAAAGGTATGAGCGCCAAACATCCATGGGCGGCGGCTACGACAAAAGGAAGAGGCTGGGATTCCCGATGACCAAGGTGCAACCGGCGTAACTGAGGGAACCGTGGGCCAACAGAGTAAGCGATTAGCACCGGATTGAGCAGGCAGGAAGCAAGACAACAGTCCATCCTGGGTGACACTGTCTCTAAATTGAGTGAACGGCGGGGAATCGCCGCCGGTTTTCTCTTCCTCCATGCGGCGGTGTTCTAATAGTCGAATGGCGAGTCTCGAAAACTTTCGTATTGTGGTCTTCCGGGCAGTTGCCGAACAGCTCAGCTTCCGCAAAGCCGCCGAAGAGTTGTACCTCACTCAACCTGCGGTAAGCCTCCAGATCAAGGCGCTTGAGGAGGAACTTGGTGTTCAGGTGTTTGATCGCGCTGGAGCGCAGATCACGCTGACGCGGGCCGGTACGATACTCCTCCGGTACGCGAGGCAGGTCAATTCGCTTTTCGTTCAGGTAGAGCGCGAGATTGTAGCCCTCACTGGTGACCACGCTGGGCAACTTGCCCTTGGAGCTTCCACGACCATCGCCCAGTATGTGTTGCCGCGTCTTCTGGGCGAGTTCTGCAAGGAGCATCCACGCGTTCATCCGACACTGATCAGTGGCAACACAGAGCACATTGTCGACGCTGTCGAGAAACAGAAGATCGAGTTGGGTTTTATCGAAGGTCCTGCGCGAAGCCGCACAATCAAAACAAAGCCATTTCTGGAGGATGATCTACTCTTAATCGTACCGGCCGCGCATGAATGGGCTGAGTTGGAGTCCGTCACCTGTGCTGAAATAGGCAGCGCCCCATTGCTCATGCGCGAGCGCGGCTCCGGCACACGCAGGGTGGTTGAGATGGCGCTGGAACGGCAGGGCATCAAACATAAGTCCTTGCGCATCATGATGGAACTTGATTCGACCGAAGCCATCAAGTCTGCCGTTGAGGCCGGACTTGGAGTAGGCTTCGTTTCGCGCTGGGCGATGGCGAAGGATCTGCGGCTTGGCACACATTTCAAGATTGTCGAAGTCTCTGGACTGCGCATCAAACGAGACTTCTCTGTCGCCTACACGTCCGGCGTGGAACCCCTTGGTCTGGCCGATGAATTTCGCAGATTTCTGTTTGCCAGCACAGGCATGCAAAGAACATTGATTCAGCCTCTAAAGGCAAGCACTTCGGCTGCTCATAAAAAACGCGAATAGGACATAAGTACTTCTGCTTGGACGTGGCTTTCCGTATCGGAAATACTTGAGTCATGCTCAAGAGTATCTTTTTGCCGGCGTCGATTCGGCGAGGCGCCTCATACGGGAAATAGAGTCGTGACGAACACAATCGTCCACGATTCACCGGCCCGGAACTTGCAACCAGAAAAGTGATGCAGGAGGAGATTCATGGACTTGTCATTGGAACGCGCTCAGGAAATGGTCACGCGCGCCGCAAAAGAAGCGATGATGCGTTACCAGAGGCCGATATGCGTGGCCATCTATGATCGGCAAGGCGCACTGGTTACCTTTGCGCGCATGGACGATGCACCGGAACGCAGCGTCAAGATCGCTCAATGCAAGGCTTATACATCTGCCCGTATGCGCATGGACACTGTAGCTTTCGACGCTCTACTTCGCGAGAAGAACACACCTATCGCCTACTATTGCGACCCACAATTTACAGGAATTGCAGGTGGCTGCGTGCTAAAGGCCGCCGATGGCGAAGTGCTCGGTGGTGTTGGCATCAGCGGGCTTGCCGCGACTGAAGACGCAGCGATCTCGGAGATCGTGGCGAAGTCTCTCGCCTGAGTGCCTGCGCCGCATCGGTTGCGGCGGAAACGAGTTCCGCGACGAATCCTTTCGGTCCAGCATTCCGGTGAAACACGCCGATAAGTCTCGCGGATTCTGCCTGCCAACGCTGGCGCGCAAGGAGCATTGATTCGGCCCCTGAAAGCAAGTACTTCGGCTGGTCATAAAAAATACAAATTGGACATCAGTACTTCTGCTTGGACGTGGCTTTCCACTTCGGAAATACTTGAGTCATGTCCAAGAACATATTCTTCATTGGGTTGATTATCGCCGCCAGCGGTCTGGTGTCACCACCGGTGGCGCTGGCTGGTGGTCTGATCTACGGATTCTCATTTCTTCATCCATTCCATGTAGAGGCGAAGAAATTATCCAAACTCCTCCTACAGGCATCCGTAGTCGGTCTTGGGTTTGGTATGGATTTGCAGCAGGTTATGCAAGCCGGACGCTCCGGGGTCATCTATACCGCAGGAAGCATCAGTATCGCCTTGCTGCTGGGATGGGGGCTGGGAAGACTCTTGCAAGTGAAGCAAAGAATCTCTTATCTTATCTCGTGCGGCACGGCCATCTGCGGCGGCAGCGCCATTGCCGCGATTGCCCCAATCACCAATGCGAGCCAGGAAGAGATTGCCGTCTCGCTCGGAACTGTTTTTGTGCTGAACTCGATCGCCTTGCTCACATTCCCCGCAATCGGGACAGCGCTACATATGACGCAGTCGCAGTTTGGCCTTTGGTCTGCACTAGCGATTCATGACATAAGTTCCGTTGTCGGTGCGACTGCAAAGTACGGAGCGGTGGCTCTCACCGTCGGCACGACCGTCAAGCTGGCCCGCGCTTTATGGATCGTACCGCTTTCGGTCGGAACCGCTATGGCAAACAAGAGCAAGGCGCGCATTCAATGGCCCTGGTTTATTCTCTTCTTCTGTCTCGCAGCTGTTTTCAATACCTACGTCCACTTTTTCCAGCCCGCCTATCCAGTGCTCAAGCATCTTGGGGGCATCGGCCTGACCGTCACTCTCTTTCTAATTGGAACAGGGCTCTCCATGAAGACTCTTCGTGAGGTCGGCGTTCGACCATTTCTTCAGGGAATCCTCCTCTGGCTCTTCGTCGCGGTTGGATCGCTTACCCTCATTCGCGGTGGTTGGATTCACTTGTAGATTTGTGCAGAAGGTTTGACTTGTCTGCAATAGAAGGCGAGGGCGGAATCAGAATTGATGTACCTTGAGAGCCTCAATAATTGAACCACGCGCGAATGGCTGTTGAACTTCCATGGGTGCAACTACCTTGGTTTCGCTCTAAATAGAACGGACACCGATCTTGAGCTAAGTTGAAAATAGATGCTATATCACAATGCCGCAATCAAATGCGCAAACGTTCCATGGAGACGACACCGAACTCTGCACCAAAGCCGTCATGATCTCCATGTCGATTCGGCCGCTTTGTCGAACACAGGGAACTGCGGCTTATTACTGGGCTAAGGGCTTTCTTCTGGATTCCACCGGGCACGCTTCTCCACCGCACAAGACAGGCGTGACGCCCTTCCCCTCCGTGATGGTGTAAATGCGATCCACCTCAGGCAACTTTACCATCTCTTTCGCGCCCGAGGGCCAGTGGATCTCGGCAGTCCCAGCATCCGTCGCATCGCCCAGTCCGAAGTGAACCCGCATATCGTTGGAGGAGAGATAGCTGCCGCCGCTCAGAACGTCTCCACGTTGACGAATCCCGCCCGCTGCGAGATAAACAGTTGCCCCGACCGCATCGCGGGGACTCTTGTCCCCCCCAATAAGCCTTAGTTCAACCCACTGGTGGTGGTCCGGATTCACGTTGCGAAGCAGCACTGGAACGCCGTCCAGATTGTCGATGATCACGTCAATCTTACCGTCGTTGAAGATATCGCCAAATGCGGCGCCGCGGCCAACGCTTACCGTCGCAAGCCCTGTCCCCTCGACGGCGGGGACCAATTCAAACTTTCCATTCTTCAGGTTGTGGTACAGCAGCGGGCGCTCGGCATAGCTGGTACCCCACTCTGGATGTCTATCCACTTCTGGATAAACGTGGCCATTGACAATGAGCAAGTCCTGCCACCCCTCATTGTCGTAGTCGAGAAATCCGTCGGCAAACTTGACAAACGGTATGGAGGGAGTCGCTAACCCTGCCTGATAACTGACATCCGCGAAGGCCCCGGTTCCGTCGTTCTGGAAAAGAACAACATAGTCGTCACCAAAGCTGGTATTCACGATGGAAAGGTGGCCGTTGTTCTCGTAGTCTCCGGCCGCGATACCCATATTGGCGATCTCGCGACCATCCTTGTTGAGGGCGTATCCGCTCATGTAACTCTGATCTTCAAACGTTCCATCGCCTTTGTTCATATACAGATAGTTTGGCGAAGTATCGTTCGCCACCAGGAGGTCAGGTTTGCCATCTCCATTCAGGTCAACAAACAGAGACCCTAGGCCGTAGTACCCACTGGGATCGTCTACACCCAGCTTCTTGCTTACGTCTGTAAATGTTCCATCTCCGTTGTTGTGAAAGAGGTGGTCCTGTTCGCCCTTCAGGCCGCGCGGGCCACACATCACCTGCACACCGCGAAACTGGCAGGCAGCATAGCCGACCGCCTTTGACCCGGAAATTGGAGGATTGGACAGGTCAATTCGAGCGTAGCCATCGACAAACAGGTCCAACCTGCCGTCGCCGTCGTAGTCGCCGAAGGTCGCGCCAGTTGACCATGTCCCCACCGTAACGCCGGCCTTTTCCGCGGTATCGGTAAACGTTCCGTCATGGTTGTTGTGGTACAGACGATTGCTGCCGTTGTTGGTGACATAAATGTCTGGCCAGCCGTCGTTGTCATAATCGCCGACTGCGCACCCGTATCCCCACCGGTCATTGGCAACTCCGGCCTTCTGAGTAACCTCGGTGAATGTGCCATCGTGATTGTTGTGAAAAAGCGCAGAGTGCGGCGATGTGGTTTTTCCGGCAAGGGCGTCATATGTCGAGCCGTTCACAAGATAGATATCCAGCCAGCCGTCGTTGTCATAGTCGAGCAGGCAGACGCCTGCACCTTTGGCCTCCAGAATCAAACGTTTCTCAGGCGTGCCAGATGTGCGAAACCAACTTGTAAGTCCTGCCGCTTTGGCAACATCTATAAAGATGATGGGGCCATTCTTGACAAAGCCGCCCGCTGTAATCGGGCGATGTTCGCTATCAAACTCGGCCTTGTGAGGTCCTGCGTTGGCCATCCCGTCTTGAGATTGCTGTATCCCGACCGTCTGTTCGGATTGCGGAGTTGCCTGTGCCGGGGCTGCATTCGGAGCAAGCAGCGTCAAGGCAACAAGAACTATCAATAACTTGGATGTGCATGACAAGGGTGATCTCTCCATCGCTGAGGATTGCTCAGCCTCCTCTCGATCAAATCGTCTCTGGCTACTTTACTGCCCGCGCGGCTCGCCAGTTCGCAGGAAAGCGACTCCGGAAATATCGTCTCCCGAAGCCAGAACATCCCTGAGTCGCTCCGAATTAGCGCCGCTGAGAATGGTGGCTGCTTTGAGCAGGCGTAGTGCTGCCGCGGGATTGGTGTCGGCAGGCAAGCGGAATATCCACGGAATGTTTGTTGAAGTAAGTTTCTTGTCACTGCTCAGAGCAACTACCGGCACAAAGGTCTTGAGCGCCAGTTGCTCTGCCAGATGGGCGGCGTCGCGATCTAGAGCTACAATCGCCAGCGCGGGTTCGTCCATGAGTGCGTGAACCAGTTGGGTTGAAGCGGCACCCCAATTCTGATCGCTTGACACGGGCAAAAGTATCCAGGCCTTACCTTTTGCCGCGCCAGCAGCCAATGCCGACTGTACATCCAGCGACTGCGCAACCTGGGTCGCCTTCGGTCCGAAGAGAACTACTCGCACCGGCCCGCCTTGCTGGTCATCGCGATGCGGTCCAGCGAATTCAACACCGTCCTCACCCACGCGAGCATAGGGCGCCTGCGAAGCGGCCGGTGCCGCTTGCGCGGCAGGAGCAGGCGGTGGAGCTTGGGCCTCTTTATCCATTTTCGCCACACGGTAGGTGATCGCTCCGTTATGCACCGTGCCCAGATACATCGGCGCCACATTCTTCAGGTTGGGATCGAAGATCATGTGGCCAGTCACGCCGTCGTACTGCCCAACATTACCCAGCGCATCCTGAATGCGGGCGCGGTTGAGGCCCGCCTTGCAGATGGACTCCAGCAGAACATTCATTGCGTCATAAGCCAGCGAGGCAAACTGCTCCGGCTTCTCCTTGAAGCGGTCTTCGAAACGGTGGTTGAAGCTGACCCAGCGCGGGTCCTGGCGGGTGGGATCGTAGGGGAAGACTGCCTCGAAGCCCTCGGCCGCATCGCCGGCCTCAACCAGCAGCGTGGGCCCAAGCGTGCGATAGGCCCCAAAGACACGCTGCTTCATACCCGCAGCGCGCATCTCCTTGAGGATTTCGGCCGCTTGAATTTCGTCGGCCCACAGCACAATCGCATCGGCCCGCGAGGAGCGAATTACATTCAGCTGCTTGGTAAAGTCCGTATCGCCTGGCATGTACTTCTGCTCGATGACAATCGGGTGGCCAAGCCGCCGCGATGCATCGCGGAGTTTGATCACGCCAAAGCGTCCGTAGCGATTGTTCACCCTGAGAATTGCCACGCGCTTCATGCCCAATTCCGTGAAGACGCGGCGGGCCAGCGTGAGGCTCTGCACACGGTCGTCCTGCAGATCGACGAAGTACCACGGAATGTAGGTCTCGGGAATGGTGGGATCGGTGGATGCCGAGTTGACGATGGGGATCTCCGCTTTCAGAGACATGCGCAACGCAATGTGTGTGGACTCGGAACTGATCGAGCCGAAGATTGCCCAGTCTTCGTCGTCGTAGACCATCTTCACTACTTCATTGGCGGCCGCTCCCCAGATAGCGCTATCCGTGGGCCGTTCCTCACCGGAAACTGTCTTCGCTTGCCAGTTGTCATAGTCATTGTGCAGCATCAGCTTGAAGTGCTTGCCCCCGTAGCCGCCACGGGCATTAGCTTCTTCCACGGCCAACTGCGCGCCGTGCAGCATCTTCAATCCAAAGACCTGTTCCGGATTATGCTCGATGGGACCCAGGAAGCCAATGCGTACCTCCGTTACACTCTTGGGATCGGGTTCGTCCCGCGCTGCTCCGGAATACATATTGGGGTGTGTGTAGTTGAGGTCGTAGGGCGATGCAAACTTGGCGTAGGGGCTCAAATCGTCCGGCTCCCCCGCATAGGGCGCAACCACCCGGTCTTTGGGCGGTCCCGGCGGATGCGCGCCACACTCACACACACCCGTACTCTGCGCCGCAGCACTTGATGCGGCAACTGCTGCACACATACAGGCCGCAACCATCAATAATCTCTTGCCCATAACAACTACTCCTTGCTGCCTTCGGCAGCCTTATCCGTGCGGAACATGGCGATGGCCTCGATTTCAATTAGCAGTTCAGGCCGGCAGAGGTGGGCTTGGATGCCAGTTGACGCAGGCAGCGGATCGAGCCCTTGCTCCTTGAAGAAAGCCGTGCGCCCTGCATTGAAAACGTCGTAGTCGCGATCAATATCGCGTAGGTAGCAACTGGTGCGCACGATGTCGTGCCAGGTGCAGCCCTCGGCCTCCAGCAGACCCGTAATGTTGTCAAAGGTCCGACGCAACTGGGCACGAAAGTCGCCGACGTGGACGCTCACGCCGTTCTCGTCGATCGAGGCTGTGCCGGAAATCAGCAGGATGGTGACGCCGTTCAGGTCGATCCTCATGCCGCGCGAGAACGAACTTGGCTTGGCATACGCGTAAGCCTCGTTGAGCACGCCGTGATTAGTGACGGCGCACTTCTTGATGGGCGCGTGTACGATGGCCTCCAGAGTTTCTGCAAATGCATTCATCATGCTGCTCCTTATACCACTACTGTTTTTGGCGAATTCCGTGACTCAGACCTTTGGCGGTGGCAACCCAGATGTCGTTCCCCTGAAAGTCGATGCCTAGAATGTAGTTGTGGGCCGGCGCGGTGGTCACGGCGACCGGCGTTACCTTGCCTTGCGCGTCGCGCACCGTCATCTCCGGCCTTCCGTCCTTGAGCGAAGGGGTATAGACGGCCCAGTTGACGCCGTCGTAGTAGGCTAGTCCCTTGTCTGTTCCGAACCAGGCTCGATTGGCGTCTACGCCTTTCACTGTGTTGGTAAAGTTTGAGGGAAGCCCGCTGTCTTTGGTCAGAAAGTTGTGCCAGCTGCGGCCGTCGTATCGGCAGTCGCCAAAATAGGTGGCTACCCACACGATATCGTCCACATAGCTGACAGAAGTCGTGATCTCGTGGATCAGTCCCTGATCCTTGAAGAGGACCATTTCCGTTTCGCCGTCGGGATCGTCGTACTTATCCCAACGTCCGGTTTTCTGGTCGTACTCCAGAAGGCCGCTGCCCCACACAGCGTAATAAACCTTGGTGGGTGTGGCGGAGACACCATAGACCCATATCTCGAACATGGGTGTATTGCGCTCGTTGTAGAGCGACCACTGCCCGGTGCGAAGATCGAGCCGGCAGGCTCCGGCGGCCGTAGCCACCCACACGTTTTCGCCTTCCACCGAGACGCCGTAGACCACATCGTTACTCAGCCCCGAATTCAACTGCGTGTAGCTGTCGATGCGCCCACCGGAGACGCGGCTCAAGCCGCCCATGGTGCCAGCCCACACGTCGCCGGTGCGCTTGTCCAGCGCCAGTGAGAGCACTGCTCGATGGGCCAAGCCGTCCTTGGTTGTGTATGTCTTCCACGCGTGATTCTCGTAAACTGCCAGGCCGTTCTCTGTGCCCGCCCAGATGCGGTCTCCATCGACCAGCACCGAATACACGTGATTGTTGGGCAGGCCGTTGGCGGTGGTGAAGTTCTCAAACCGGTAACGCGGCATCTGTGGTGGCGCAGCAAACGCCAGCATACCGGCTGCCAAAAGCATTGCGATCATGCATATCTTTTTCATCGCGTCCTCAGGTATTCGATCAGGTCGTTAAGTTCATCCTTGGTCAGGTCGTTGGTGCGACCGTGTTTGTCGTCGGGGTTGTAGACCGTCCAGATTTCTTCCAACGTGCGTGCCGAGCCGTCATGCAAGTAGGGCGCCGTAAGCGTGATATTGGTTAACTGCGGCGTGTCCAGGAGACCCGAATTGTCCGTTGATTTGCGTGTTCCCACGTCGAAGGATTTCTGGTTGGTGCCTTTGGGGCCGCTGTGGCAGTAGGAGCAGCGGTTGGCCTCGGGAATCGGCTTGCCGAACTTGTCCACAGATCGCACGAAAAACACTTTGCCGCGTTCCTGGGCCGGCGTAAGTTCACCGTGCTGCGGCCGCCAGCGATTGGGCCGCGATGGCAGGCCGCGAACATAGGAGACCAAATCAGTAAGGGTCCGGCTATCGTAATTCTCTGACCGCCAGAAGTATTTTTCGGTCCTCGGGCCACACTCGGTGGGTAGATTGGGATTGCCGCCGTTCCATTTGAAAGGCTCAGTGTCTTTGAGATCCTCGATAGGCCTGTTGTCCACAATGTCGCGCCCGAAGCCATCAGGCTCCAGATCCCAGGTGAGGCCGTCAAAGGTGGAGTCGATATGGCAGGTAGCGCAGCCGATCTGGCCCTGGAAGGAGTAACGTGCGGTATAGAAAGCCTGTTCGCCGCGTCGCAGCACGGAGATGGTCTTCGGCCCGGCCAGAGTGATGGTGGAGACAACGCGATCTGTGTGCGTATCGATCACGCTGATCGTATCTTCAAGCCGGTTGGCCACAAACAGCCTGCGGCCGTCGCGGCTGAGGGTCAGGCCACGGGGATTATGCCCTACGTGAATGCGCGTCACCACATAGTTGGAACTGGCGGAAAGATCCTGCACGTACGGCCCGGGGTGCATCTGGATGAAGCGCAACAAGCGCGGCACATCCACGACGGTTACATTCTCCGAGCCGCCGCAGGTGACGTAGATGTGTGACTTGTCCGGCGCTATGGCCACGCCGAAGGGTTGCGAGGCGTAGCGTTCCAGTTCGTCCAGCGGAACCTCGACCGGCTTGCCCACATCCGCACCAAACAGCGTGAGGGTATCGGCAAAGGCCCAGCCGTGTTCCAGGTGCGCGAGCGGCACAAGGTTCTTTGGATGGTATTCAGCCACCGCGCCAAGGCGTCCGTCGCCGGAAAACGCAAGATGAAAGACACCGGCAATCGCGTGCAGTTGCATGCGATCGACGACAACGGCGCGCGCCGTGTCGATGACCGTAATCTCCGACTCTGGAGCGGTGCGATGCGGGGACGGATTGGGGTATATGTGCGTGGCATAGATGCGGCTTCCATCCGGGGAGAGCGTGAGGTAACTAGCGCCTCGTCCGGCCATCAGCCACTTTTCTGTTGTGCCGGTCTGGGCGTCCAGCACCACCACATTGCCGCTGATGCGATTGGCCACAAACAGCCGTTTGCCTGCCCGGTCCTCGACCACGCTGGACGGCTCTGCGCCCACCGGCCAGGTTGCCACCACAGCCAGCGTTCCCGTATCGATGACCGAGAGCGTATCGTCCCAGGAATTGGTAACAAACAGTCGGTCGCCGGAAGCGGATAGCGAGAAGCCGCGCGGCACGCGACCAACTGCAATGTCTTTGATCACCGCATAGCTTGATGCATCCAGCACCCGCACCTCTTCGCTTTGCTGGCAGAGCACGTAAAGCCGCGCGCCATCCGGCGAGAGCAAGACTTCAAGAGGAGAAGCGTAGTCCAGAACGTCGCCCTGGGCATCGTGCGCCGCCGCGCGAACAGGCCGATCGGTCCATATAGCAATCGCAATGAACACGGCTGCCAGTAGCACCAACCCTGTCACGACTCCGGTCCGCAGTCCGGTTTGATTGCGCCCACTCACTTGGGTTCCTCCACTGTGAGGACGCGATCCACGCTCAGTTTTTCCAGCGTCTGCTCGTGCCCGCTGGGCCAGTGAATGAGGAGCTTGTCGATGGAGGTGGCGGCGCCCAGCCCAAAGTGCATCCGACTATCGTCCTGCGACAAATAGCCGGAGCCGGCCACACGCTCAGCCGTCTGTCGCTTGCCCTCGGCGAGAACTTCAACGCGCGCGCCGATGCCGTCGCGATTGCTTTTGGTTCCCTTGAGCTGGATGGCAATCCAGTGGCCCGTATTGGTAGAGACATTGTGCAGCAGAGTTCCCTTGGCACCCAAATTGATTAGAAACGCATCAACCTTGCCGTCGTTATCGTAGTCGGCAAAGCAGGCGCCGCGCGCCGTGGTGCGCACACTCAGTACCGACCCAGCCTCGCGCGAAACATCCTCGAAATGCCCGCCGCCGCTGCCGCGAAACAGCGTGTGCTCCTGAGGGAAGAGGTGGATGAGCCCGCCGTGGAAGATAAGGATGTCGAGCAGGCCATCGTTGTCGAAGTCGTAGACGCCGGTGCCCCAACTTACGTATTGCGCGTTGGTCTGTGATACACCGTTGGACGCGCCCATGTCTTCAAAGCCTTGCTTACCCATGTTGTGCAGCAGTCGGTTATAGTGGCCGTCGGTGACCCACAAATCCAGCATTCCCCGCCCCTCGAAGTCGGCAAACACCGGTCCCATGGACGAAGTGGACTCGCCATTCTGCCCAAAGGCTGTTCCGGTGTCGTTGGCAACCTCCTCAAAGGTCCCGTCATGCTTGTTGTGGAAGAGGAAGTTCTCGGTGCGGTCGTTGGCCACGTAAATGTCGTCCCAGCCGTCGCCGTCGAAATCGGCCGCGGTCACGCCCATCGTTCTGCCTACAAAGGCGCTGATCCCCGACTTCTCGGAAACGTCGGTAAACGTACCATCGCAGTTGTTGTGATAGAGCTTGTTGGTCTCGCCCTCGTAGTCCAGCGGCCCCGGATAATTGTCTGCCGCATAGTAGGCGCGGTACTTGGGATCGAACTTCACATAGCGGCCTACGAATAGATCGGTGCAACCGTCCTTGTCGTAGTCCAGCCAGGTGGAACTGATGGACCAGCCGTCTACCTTGATACCGGCCTTTGCGTTCACGTCGGCAAAATGGCCGTTGCCGCCGTTGTGATAGAGGATGGCCTTGCCGTAGGCGGTGACCAGCAGGTCGACAAAACCGTCGTTGTCGTAGTCCGCCGCCGTCACAGCGATCGAGTACATATCCGGATTCAGGCCAGCCTTGTCCGTAACATCGGTGAAGTGACCATTGCGGTCGTTGCGATAGAGATGATTGTGCGGCGGCGTGGCCGACTTCTCCTTGAGCGGATACGGGTGCATGGAGTCTTCGAGCGGACGTCCGTTCGCCACATAGAGGTCGGGCAGACCGTCGTTGTTGTAGTCAAACCAGATGCAGCCGGCGCCCGTGCCTTCAAGCAGTGAGCCTAACTGACGCGATCCGAAGCTGTGCGTAAAGTTGATGCCCGCCTTGTCGCTGGCGTCTTCAAAGCGAATGCCAGACACCTGCAGTGCGGCTGGTACGGTCTGAACGGGAGGTGGTGGTGCAGTTTGCGCTGCGGCTATCGATACGGCGACGAATAAAAGAAGATAGCGAAAATTCATCTCAATTGCCTCCCGGCGATTTCTGCTGCGCAGCGTCGTAAATATTCACTCTGGAGAGATCAACCGGCGGCGTCGTGCGCAACAGCACGGACGGCACTCGATTTTCCGGTGCATGCTCAGGTCCCGCATGGCAGCCCACGCAGATGCGCTGCTCCCCGCGGCGAATCCAGAACCATCCGTGCTCCTGGCGCAAAATTGCGCCCTTTGCATCCAGCAGCGCAAAGCGAAGTGGCTGGTCGGCGGGGGTCTTCACAAAGAACGAACCATCAAGCTCAATCGGGGCAGTGCCCGTAACGATAGCGCGGCCAGCAGCATCCAGCGTCTCCAACCGCACCGCTGCGGGCGTAACCTTCAGGTCGCCCTGGCGCGACTGTCGCGCGTCGAGGGCCAGCAGGTTAGCGTAGCTCCAATCGTGAAGCCCAGAGGGATGATGATGGGGCCGAGTGCGCGGCGCCACCAGCACCGGCTCCACCAGATCTTCGCCAGCCTCACCCAGCAAGGTTTGCAGCGCCGCAGAGTCGGGCCTCCACAGCTTCAGCGCGTAATGCGTCCCGGCTTCTGCCCGCGTGCTCACCAGCCATGCGCCCGATGCCGTTTCGGCAATTGTGCCCGCATACTCCGCATGAGGAGCCGCGATGACCTCCTCGTGCGCCAGCGGCGAAGTGAAACGAGCCAGCACACCGCCGTGCGTAAAAACCACGTCGCCGTTCGTCAACTGCCTTCCGCCCCAACGCGCCCTGCCATGATCGCAGCGGTAGGACTCTACGCCCGAACCGTCTGCGTAAACCAGATACAGTTCCGGCGTCGATCCCGATCCAAGCGGGAAGCCCGCCTCAAAGAGAATGCGTCCGTCAGCCAATACATCGGAGGGCAACGCGCTGGACTGCATGTACGTGAGCGGAAGCACGCCCGGACCGGCCGTCGGATTCAACGGTGCATATTTTGGCGGATGGCCGTCTTCTGCTAATTCCAACTCAAATCCGCGCGGCTTGCGCTGCGCCCAGACCATTCTTCCGTCCGGCAGATAAAACGGGCGTTCTGCGTCGGTCGCAGTTGCAATCGCCTTGCGCACCGAACGATCCGCCATCGTCAGTTCCCATATCTGCCATGGATCGCTGGCGGCTTGCTTGCCCGCGAAGAGCACTGTCTTTGCATCGAAGGAAACATTGGCGTCTGAGGAAGCCGCAAAGCCTGCCACCAGCGGTTCTGCCTTGCCCGCGTGAATCAGCAGCAACTGCGCGCCTTTTGGAAAGCGCTCTCCACCGCGCAGCGCGGCCAACGGTTCGTAGGTGGGCGCAGCGGTGACAATAATGTCCGCGCCGATCTCCGGACTTGAACCATGCACAGAATTGGGCGCTAACCCGCAAACTGTAATCAGCGACACAACCAAAGCAGCAATCGCGAGTACTCTGGCACCAGGACTCATCCCACCGACTCCATGACGCGCACTTGAGCCGTCTCTCGCGAAGGAACTCCCGGACTGAGCCGCCAATGCTCTGGATTGCGCAGTACCATCGCTCGTAGCGCAATCCACGGATAGAGATCAAACATCATCTCATCGAACCCCGCAAAGTCCAGCGACTGGTCGCCGTCACTCCATGCCTCGTCCGGTTTGGGATGCACCTCGACGATCATGCCATCTGCTCCCGCGGCAACGGCAATGCGCGCGAGCGCGGGCACCAGATCGCGAACTCCGGACGCGTGGCTGGGATCTGCAATTACCGGCAGATGAGAGATTTGTTTGAGCAGCGCAATCGCCGAAACATCAAAGGTGTTGCGCGTGGCCGTTTCAAAGGTGCGGATGCCGCGCTCACAAAGAATGACGTTGGGATTTCCATTGTCGAGAATCAACTGAGCCGAGCGCAACCACTCTGCCAACGTGGCTACCATGCCGCGCTTCAGTAGCACCGGCCTCCCTGATCGCGCTGCCGCTTCCAGTAGCGGATAGTTCTCCATGTTGCGTGTACCGATCTGCAGAATGTCAGCATATTTCGCCACCAACGGCACATCGTCTTTCGACATGACTTCGGTCACAATGGCCAGTCCGGTCGCCTCCCGCGCCTTGGCTAGCATCTTCAGGCCTTTCAGTCCATGACCTTGAAATGCATACGGTGAACTGCGCGGTTTGAAGGCGCCTCCACGCAGAATGCTCGCTCCTGCACTGCACACTCGATGTGCAGTTGCCATCAGTTGAAGTTCCGTCTCTACCGAACACGGCCCAGCCATGGTGACAAATTCGCCGCCACCGATCTTCAGATGCTGCACCGACACCACAGTTTGTTGGCACCGCGCTCTCTTCAGCACATCGGGGGATTCGGCGAACCGGTCTATCCAACTTTCACGCACGGCGTGGCACTCCAATCTGAGGAAGTCAAAGCCTACTCTTGGGTGGGTGTATATTGCATCCACCTAAAGGTGGAGAAACGAAAGCGTGCGATATCGGTGTTCTATTAAGTTGATAATAAATATCTTACGGCCGAGGAAAACATCTTCGAGCGATCTGTATCCATCGCTCGTTCTGCGGCACAATGAATTTTGCACTGATCTCTTCTTTGCGTATGGCAATCACACATCTATCCAGGCACTCAAAGAGTTGGCCTGGCGAGGGACCTGCATGTGAATTGGATCAGGGACGTAAGCCGGCCGCGGCGAGCATCTGGAAGAATTGGCGGCGTGACCGCTGGTCGACGGCCAACGCAACCAATTTGCCCTTCCTGTTGAAGACGAAGCTTCTGGGTAGGTTCTCGACGTGGAACCGCTTTGCAGCCTGGGATTCGGAGTCCAACAGAACGGGCGCCCGATAGCCAGTCTTATTCACAAAAGAGCTGACCTTCAAGCTTTCCTCATTGGTGATGGAAAGGACCACCAAACCCTGGGACTTGAAACGGGAGTAGAAGTCGTTCAGGTCGGGCAACTCCAGCCGACAGGGACCGCACCAAGTGGCCCAGAAGTTGACCAAAACAACCTTGCCACGGAGTCGTGAGAGGGTGACATCCTGGCCTTGAAGATCCTTGAGGGTAAAGTCTGCCCTTTCGACGTCGGCGTCGTCGGCAACCAGCTTTTGGATAGCCTTGGCAAGAAAAGGATAATCGAGCGTTGTCGTTACGTGTTCGTAGCGGATTAGTTTGGCCAGGTCGGTATACGGCGCGGGGGGCTGGTCGCCCGTGTCAGACAATGGAAACTCAGCTAGAGACTGAGCCAGTGTATCGGCTACAGCTTGAATGGCTTTTTGGCCTGGGTCATCTCGGGAGGCCAGGTGGGCTAGGCCGTCCGCGAGTTGGAGCTTGCGCTGACCGGCAGGCAGGGCGCGAATATCGGAGGCGATCTTGATGACCATTGCAGGAGGCTGCGGCGTGGTAGCCGTCGCAAGACTTCTCAATTCGCTCATCACGGACAATTCGCTCGCTTGCGCGCGAAGAAGAGCCGGTGCGAAAAGAGCTGCAGTAACAAGAAAAGCATGGCTGACAGAGATCATGCTGCCTCGCTCAATAGAAACGCTGAAAGCTTTTCTGTTGGATGTTTTACACCTGTCGGCCGTACGAGAGAGCCGGATATCCGCACTCGCTGCGTTCTTGCTTTTTGCGGCTCGGGTGAACCACAGAGCAAAGCCCAGTCCAACCATGGCTGAGGCTATTACCTGGATTCGATGGCGCTGTGCACAGAAGCATGAAGACAACTGTCGGTTTTCGGCAACAATCTCGATTGGGAGTATGTTCTGTGTTCGCGTCACGGCATCCGACCGGCAAAATCGGACGGACAAATGGCTGAGATGGGCAACAGAGGACATGACACACTGCCGATAATGCATACTAACTCCGATCTAGCTCTCTACAAATGGATTTCGGCTTTCAGGGCAGAAGGGCGAGCTAATTGCGACACGGGAACATCGAACTGCACGCGCTCGATACTGACCTGGTACGGAAGCGTTGACTCAATGATTTCATTCTTAAACTGTGACAAAGGATACTTCTTAAGGGCACAACTGAGTAAAGCGAGTATATGTTTGTGACCAACCAGCAGAACCGTCTTTCCTCTATAGGTTGAGGATATATTGCGGAGGCCTTCCAGAATGCGCTGTTGGGCTGTAAAAGCGGTCTCGGAATTCCCAGGAATAAGCACTGCGCCCGGGTCTTTCATCCACCGTTCATATAGAGAATTAGGATGGCTTAAGAGGTATTCAATCCGTTGCCCTTCCCATTCACCATGATCCAACTCGCGAAATAGAGGTGAATCCTGGAGGGGAACGCCGAGTCCGTGAGCATATATTGTTGCCGTTTGAGAAGCCCGCTTCGCAGTACTGCAAACGATTTGCTGAATGCCCAGTTCCCGGATCGCAGGTAGATTCAATTCTGCATCGTGAGCGCCCTCCGGAGAAAGTTCAATATCCCTTGTTCCCTGTACTCGCCCTTCACTATTCCACGCAGTCTTGCAGTGCCGAGCTAGATAGATTGTCGGAAGCGGAAGTCCCTGTTGCTGCTGTCGGAGAGGAATGAGCGCGACCAGCGTACCGAAGATGACTATGCAGGCACCGATCCAGATCCAGACGACGAGCGGATTCAGAAACACTTTGATGATAGGCAGGCCTGTATCCTGATTCTGGCCCTCATAGATTACGTAGAGATCCCACAACGGAGTGGAGTGGTTAGCAACCATTGAATGCACTGTCTGGCTGGATCGGTAAAGCCGCGCCTCAGGCTCCAGTTGAAACTGTTTTTTGCCGCCACGAGAGACATCGATCGAGGCGCGCTCCGCAACATAGTTGCCGTTGGACTCCCGCGTGAAACCACGAGAGAGGAGATGATAGGGGCCAACGTCCAAGCTCTGGCCTATAGTGAGTTCTGTCTCGTCGCTGCGATTGAAGGCAGAACCAGCAAATCCGATGAACATCAGCACGATGCCGAAGTGAACGATATAAGCTCCATGACGGCGTGTATTGCTGCGGAAATGCTGCAACATCGAGGAGAGGAGAGTCTTTCCGGATTGTTGCTGGACCGCGACTACTCCACATGCAAATTTCGTGCCGATCGCTGTCATCACAAAGGCAGCGAGAGAGAAGCAGACCAACGAATAGAGCGAACCGTGGTCTGTCCAGGGATGAATGCCACAGCCAGTGAGTGCCACGGCGGTGATCACACCGACGATGCATGGAACTGTGAACTGTTTGCGCACTTTCTTAAATGTGGCCCCGCGCCCGCCAAGCAGCGGCGCAGTGCCGGTAAGCATGAGCAGGAAGAGCCCGATCGGTACGACTACGCGGTTGTAGAACGGCGGCCCGACAGTGACCTTGTTGCTGTTCACAAATTCCGTGATGACCGGCAAGAGCGTTCCGAAGAAAACGGTAACACAGGCGGCGAGCAGTACAAGGTTGTTGAACAGGAAGCTTGACTCGCGCGAGACGAATGACTCAATTTGATGCTCGGACTTCACGTGGTCCAGCCGAGAACCGAAGGTAATCACGCATACCAGCAGAACGACCGCGAGAAATATCCAGAACCAGGCACCGATTGAGGATTCGCCGAAAGCGTGAACGGAGCTGACGATGCCGGAGCGGGTAAGTAGCGTGCCAAAAATACAGAGCAGGAAGGTGGAGAAGATGAGCCAGAGATTCCAACTCTTCATCATGCCACGTTTTTCCTGCATGATAGTGGAGTGCATGAACGCAGTGCCTGTGAGCCAGGGCATCAACGAAGCATTTTCCACAGGATCCCAGCCCCAGTAGCCTCCCCAGCCCAGCACCACATAGGCCCAGTGCATCCCAAGAATTATTCCGCTGGTCAGAAAGAGCCAGCTTACCATTGACCAGCGGCGGGTAACAGGAATCCACGTCTCTGCTGGGGAACGCAGCATCAGCGCTCCAAGAGCAAAGGCAAAAGGCACGCTGAACCCGACAAAACCGAGATAAAGCAACGGCGGATGGATGACCATCTCCGGATATTGCAACAGCGGATTCATGCCAAATCCATCGGTGGGAATCTGCCCAGACACGCCAGCAAATGGAAGGGCCACGAAATTCAGCAGTAGAAGAAAAAAGACCTCGGGCCCCGCGAGGATGGTTGACGCCAAGGCGGTTAGCCGGACATCGACTTTGTGCCCGAAGCGAACCATGAAGCTATACCCTGACAGCAGCCAGGCCCACAGCAAAAGAGAGCCCTCCTGTCCAGACCAAAGCGCGGCACACTTGTATGGCACTGGAAGCGCGCGGTTCGATTCATGCATGACATAGGCGAGGGAAAAATCATTCGAAAAGATCGCCCACAACAGCGCGAAGACTGCCACCGAAACCGGCGCGAAACCAGCTAGTCCCGCAAGCCGGGCCGTCTCGGCCAGTCGCTCCGGGGAAATGCGGCCTCGGCTTCCAGTAGATATCTGACGCTGGGCGATTGCCCCCATGACCAGGCTATACGCGGCGAGCACCAGCGAGAGCAGAAGCGCGAAGCTACCCAATATTGGCATCAGTTTCCAGGACATCCTTTCAGACGCGACAAAGCAGCTATGAAATCAAACCACGTTGCGGAATAGCCTAACTCCTCAACACTGTGACAGTTCCGTTTGATATTCCCGGAGGAGAGTCTACAGAGCAAACTCTTCCCGGCGCAACGGGGAAGTCTGGGCGCAGTGAGAGATGGTGAGCTCGGTGGGATTCGAACCCACGACCAACGCCTTAAAAGGGCGCTGCTCTACCAGCTGAGCTACAAGCTCACTATATTGCTCTACCTCGCGTAGCGTCCATTATTGTCGCGCCGATCTCAAAGCCGCTCACCAATGCAATTATCCATCGACACTGGTTGCTCTTCAGAACTACAGAGGTTTCTGCAAGCGTTTGTTTCAGCTTTGGCAAATCCTGCGAGATCTTTCTGGAAAAGCGCCAGCTTACTTTAATAGCTAGTCCGGTACGTCAACCTGAAGGTTGAGTTGCACCTGCACTTTTTAAGCTATAAAGTCTGGACGTAGCGCCGCTATTACACCTAGCTTGCCGCACGCTTCAGGGCGATATACTCCTCCGCCAGCCATCCCAGGCTGAGCAGCGTTATCAGCACGATGACCCCCAGCGAGATTACACAATAGAGGCACCACACCTGCAAGACATACTCTTCGATGAATGTGAGCCACAGGGCAAATCCCAGCCCGGCCTCTGCGGCCAGAAAGGTCAGTGCGCGCTGCCGCAAGAAGGCCAACCCGGCCAGTGCAAGGTAGCCCGCAATACCGATAGCTGCCACCGGGATATGCGCAATTTCGGCGAATGGACTGTGGTTCACTACGCCGCAATCCCATTTCTCGTTGATAGAGCAGGGCTGGGTCTCGGTCGAATAGTGCACATGCAACGCCAGTATGGAAACCACCACGCCAGCGATAGCCAGCATTGCCATCAGATAGCGCATTGTCTTCATTGAATCTCCTTTTCAAGCCACGCAAATGTGCCGTTTGTGAACGGCACGCAAAACAGAATCTGCGGATATGGTCGAAATCCGAATAGCCGAGCAGAATATTCTCGATCAGATCTGAATCGGAACCACCAATGATTCCAAAGTCCTAATTGCAACTCTGTACACGGAAATCGTCTATCGGTTCCCATGCTTGATTGTCAGCCACGGCAACAGACGGCAGCTTCTGTTCCGGCCGGACTGGAGCAGCAAAGCCCATGGTGCGCACCCTGTCTCGTTGCTGCGCGTGCCGGGGGCACAGGAGATAATTGCCCCTCCCTGAACATCCAGAGTGCTTCGCTTCCGACGACGGGTTCGGCAACAGCCCAAGCGCGGATGTGCGCCGCCTGCAAATGTCCCAGAGAACCGTCGCCGATGTCCGCGAGAATCACATCAGTGCAACTCAGGCGGATCACGATCTCGACAGCGCCCTTGCCGTTCAATGCTACATTCTTAACGAACTCGTGGTCCCCGCTTTCCGCATCCGCGACCATGATCCATTCGGCTTTGCCAAAATGCGAAGACATCACCTCATCCGCGCGATCCGCGGACATCATCACTCCAATTCTCGCCATAATGCTCCTCGTTTCGGCAGACCACACCGGAATCCGCTTCGTGCTGGAAACCGCAACCGCAGATAGATGCAATATACACCTACCGGGGGCGTTTAAGTCAATCCGAAAAGGAAGAGGCCTGGCACGGGCTCGGTTCACATCTGAAGACGAGGGAAAAGGAGACTACTACCGAGGGAAACTGCCACTTCTATACTTGAGCTTTGCGCTTGTATTGCAGCCGCCAACTCACGGACGAAGAAGGGGCTTGAACTGTTCTTCAATCAACTTCAAGTCAGTTTCGCCCCGAAATTGTGCCTGTACTTTGCCCTGGCTGTCGATCAGAATGGTCAATGGAAGGCCGAGAACTCCTCCGTATAGTTGCCCAAGTTTCTCGTCTCCCATCGCTACCGGGTAGTTCAATTTCATCTTCTTGTATAGTTTTCGCGCCAGTGCAGGATCGTCATCCATGGAGATGCCAATGATCTGCAAGCCACGTGGGCCATATTGAGTTTGCCAGGCAACAAAACGAGGCATTTCGAGTTGGCAGGAAGCGCACCAAGTGGCCCAGAAGTCTAGCAATACAACCTTGCGCCGATAGGCGCGAAGATCCAGTTTGCGGTTCTCGAGATCAGTGCGTGTGAACTCCGGCGCTTCTTTGTGAAGGAGCGAGACTTCTGCTAGCGAAGATTGCGCGGCGCTCACCCCGGCGCAAATGCACAACAGCAGTGACATCGCAAATGAGCGGCGGAGTGAGCGCAGCACAATCGATAATGCATTCGGGATCGCTGACATGTCACGCCGCCTCTGTATGCTAGTAGCCCTTTTCAACCGGGTACCCCTTGTCGACCCAATCCGCGCCTAAATTGTAGGCCAGATAGAGGACCTTCACGTTGGTAAACCCCATCTCGTGTAGTTTCGCGAATGCTGGTCCGAGGTTCGGACAGCGGTTCAAGGGACAGCACCCGCAATAGAGCACAATGAGCTTCTTGCGCGAAAGCGTATTCACTCGATTCTGCAGTTGCTGGATCCCTGCTGGCTGCGAACCTGGTCCAATGTATTCGGAACCGGGGATATGCGCTTGGGAAAAGAGCATACGTGAGCCAACTTGCAGAATTAGAGGTCTTTCCGTTCCTTTGGCCAGCTGCATGTGGAGCAAAGCTTCAGGTTTCAACCACTGAGCCTCTGGAATCGAAGACGCGCTTGCCGTAGGAGTCGGAGTATACTGCGCCTGGAGTTGTAAAGAAGTAAGAACAAAAGCAAATGCAAGAACCGCTACAATCCCTGATCGCCCAACCAAACCGATTTTCATAGTCTTCCTCCGAAGAGAGTTTAACCCATGCGGTTGAGGCTGTCTCACTGTACCCTGGATCGTAATGCTGATCAGTTTTACGATCCAGTATCCATTTATGAATAGCTTACGTGATCTTTGTCTCCGGCAGATTCTTTTGACGGATGCTCTTGGGGAATCGCTTTGCGGATGTGTTCCCGCCGCGCCAAGGCTCGGCGGCGGAGGTTCCTCGATCGATGTTGGTGCGCTCGACGCGGACAGTCTACTGATCCGAATCTTTAGGCCTTTCCCGTCATGAGCAAGACGGAACATAATGTTGTTCTTGATGGCGCTAATCTAACCGGGAGTTCCCCCGGCTTTGCCGGGGAGGCAGTAAGAGTTTGACATTCCCGGGAGTCCATCCAAGAAACTCCAAGAGGTGAGCCGCCAAGCACACATCAAGGAGAATCTGGATGGACGAGTATGAAAGCTTAAGCCACTCGAAATGGGAGTGCAAGTACCACGT
>Ga0255354_1000573_pt1 | contig 23103 bp, 17 predicted proteins | sample HBST50metaG_FD_189942 | JGI IMG/M metagenome (GOLD analysis project Ga0255354, IMG submission 189942) | Peat soil microbial communities from Stordalen Mire, Sweden - H.B.S.T50 | ecosystem: Environmental > Terrestrial > Soil > Wetlands > Peat | place: Sweden: Norrbotten County, Stordalen Mire...
TCGATCGGGGAGAACCATCGCTTCGAGTTGCATGAAGCTCTGCTGATCTATCGCGACCGGCAGAGCAGTTTCATCACCCGCCACGATGTGACCACCCGCAAGGACGCGCCGCCCACGCTCGGTCCGGCGCAACCGCTCACCGTAGCATTCATCGAATCTCTGACGAGATCCCTCAGCGGCAGCGTGCAGGCCGAAGTGTTGCCTACCAATGTTCTTGCCAAGGCGGACCGCATGATCGTCTGGTGGACTCCAGCGCGGCGCCGCCAGATGTTCTACGAGAACTCCGAAGGCAAAGCCGCGAAGCTGAATGGCTGCATATTTCCGCAACCTCCATTGGTCTGGCGGGTCTCGAATGGAGAACTCAACATTCGGGCACTCAGCGAGAGCAAGCGGCCCGATAGTTCAACAAAACTTGCCGTCGCACCCTTCTGGAATCTGTCGGACGATGGGCGCGTATGCACAGGCACCATGCGGCGCCCGGACAGCGCGTCTGTTGCGTCGATTCCGGCGTGGGAGCGCGGCTTCTACGAGAGCGCCTTCACTCATGCCAATGTTGGCCGCCTCACGCGCCATGAAGGTGGATTCGATGGGCTGTGGAGTGGCCTGACTGGCAAGCGCCAGAAGTTCCCAGTCGAATCACTCATCGCTCTTCCGCAGACGCTCACGCAGTTCGTGCGCGGAGAGAGAGGCTGATATGCGCATCGAGCACGCGATTCCAAGCGATCTGTTGGGCCAGAAACCGGTGCGCATACTGGTCGTCGGCGCTGGCGGGACCGGTAGCGCCATCGTCATGGGCCTGCCTTATCTCGGCCAGGCGATGCGGGTCTGGGGCCGGTTATCGGGGCTGGATGTGGTCATGATGGATGCCGATACCGTCTCTGAAACGAACTGTGTGCGCCAGCCATTCTCGATCTCGGACATCGGGCAGAACAAGGCGACCGTTCTGATCAATCGCATTAACCTGTTCTGGGGAACGCGATGGCGGGCCGAGCCTACTTACTTCGATGAGCAGACCTTCGACCGGATCAATGACAGGTCGATCGATCTACTGATTGGCTGCGTGGACACGCGTGCGGCGCGCAACACGATCGCGCGGGCGCTGTCGAAAGCAAGAAATCGCACCGCCTATTGGCTTGATCTTGGCAACAACGCGGCCAGCGGTCAGTTCGTTCTCGGTCAGCCATTGAATGCGCGCAATCGCCGGAAGGCCGCACGGTTGCGCACGGTCAGTGAACTGTATCCAGAGATCATCGACACCGAAGCTGGTGAAGACCCGCTGCCAAGTTGCTCGGCTGTCGAGGCATTGGATCGGCAAGAACCTTTCATCAACCAGACACTGGCATCGGCCGCACTGGCTATGCTAGCCCGGCTCTTTCGCTACGGAAAGCTCACGCACCACGGCGGATTTTTCAACGCTGAACGAGGAGCCATCAGTGCGTTGCCCGTCGATCCCGAACTCTGGTTGAAGACGCGGAGACGCGGTCGGCGACCATAATCCAGAAATCAATTTCCATCAGGAGAGAAATCCATGTTCAAAGAACTTCTACCAGTCCTACGCGACCGCGCGGTGTTGCTCACGGTCACGCTTGTCGATACAGATCAGATTCGAGTGAACATTGTGCCAAAGAAACTCAAAGACGGCGACAATGATGCACTCACCACCCCGCTCAGCGTGACCGGCACTGCCGAGGACCTCGACGCCGAGTTGTCCACGACCATCATCAGCTTCGTCGGCTCCCATCTTCAAATGAAGAATACCCTGGAGAAGGCGAAGGCTGAGATGGATGCGGCTTCCAAGGCTGCCCAGGCCGAGGCTCGCGCAAAGTCCAAAACACCGGCCAAGACAGTGCCGCCGAATACGGAAGTCACTCAGTATGCTCCGGCCGCCAAGCCCGCCGAGCCAGCGAAACCCGCACCCCAGAAGCCCGCAAGCCTCTTCGATATGCCGGCGTCGGCGGCCACAACCACCGTGACGCCTGCCGAATCAGACGATGACCTTGGATTCGCAGAGATCGACGATGACGATCCAATCGAAGAGGTTGAAGAACTGGATGACGCGGCCTGACGACCACCATTTCTCTCCTCAAGAGGGATTCAGATAGTTAGCCATGCGTCGGAACCTGTGGGAAAATGCCGATAGGGTTGATAATGAGCGCAACGGGCTGTTAACCGGCCAATCTCTGGCCATTTTCAGGTGTGGTCGTGAGATGCGCATCAATGCCGATCGTCATGTTTTTGACGACCAGTGATCTTATGCGTCCGATCAGAATTCCGACTTCAGCTGGTCGCGGTGCAGAGCGGCCTACCATGGGTTCATCTATCCGGTGCCCAATTCGTCAACTCTGTTGCCGTCCTTCCCTGCAGGAACCCCCGTGTTGGTCAACGGGACCACAGATGGAGGCAAAACTGAACACGCTTGCTCAAGCTGGAGTAAGAAGAAACCGGCTGAAGAATAATACAACACGCCTCTCACCTGCACCAGATCAGGCGAGAGGCAATTGTTGGCATAAACGGACTTTGGCCGGTTATCCCACTGTTCTCGTAAACCCAGAATTCCGTGAAAGCTGGTCGGCGGAACATTGCCGACTTTGGGGTAGTAATCGGCCTCGTTGAACGCATTAGCGGATGATGCGCAGATTCAAACGAGAAATTGGCAGACCCCAAAGTTTACGCAGTTTCATCTCATTCCAAATTCACGCTCACAGGGTGAAAACATTCCAAATATTCCCGACATCTGACCACCAATGGCGTGCCGACCCCGAAAACACTCTCAAATCTTTCTGAAGTAAGAACGCGAAATGGTTCTGTGCGAAGCAAGTGCGCAGCGTCGCTCAGCCTTGCAAAGAGAGCCAAGCCATAGGATTCGTTGACTTCCTTAATTGCAAAGAACAGCGCATCTTCAATGATGTTTGTATAGAGGCGACCCGTACTGCGATCAAAATCGTTTTCCGCTAACGCTTCCTCGATAATTGCGCAAGCTCGATCAATGTGTGATTTAAAGTCATCTCCATTTTTCATTGCACGGTCTTGTTCGCTGTAACGTCGATAGCATTCGGCCGCTTGGTCACGAGTACTAATCCGCCATTTTTTTGGCTGACTAGCCAAATCGTTCAAGATGGACTCGTAGATCGGTGTTGCTTCTGAATACCGTCCTAATCGGGTAAGGATCATTGCCCGCAATGTAACTATGGGACCTTCATTTGGCGCACATTTGATTGCTGCATCACACTCGATAAGCGCGCGGTCATAATCCTCAAGAGTGTTAGTTAAGAAGTTGGCAAACTGGTATCGAATCAATGCCGAATCGGGGTCACATTGAACAGCCTCTTCGATCTCTTGCAACGCCTTATAAGGCTCTTCTGCTCTTGACTCAACCAAGGCGCTAATCCTATAAACCTCCGCAAAGGTCGGCAACAACTCCTTGGCTCTTCCAATATTCTTTCTTGCTTCGCCAAAACCCTGCTTCCTGGATATTTCCAATGCCGTGTTAAGGTAAAATGCGACAATTCTTTGGTCCCGCGTGGAAGCGCGAACAGCTTGCAAATCAAATTTGTAGGCTGCTTGACGCACAGAAGATTGTTGTATCTGTAGGTTGAGTTTTTTCGAGGCCTGCTGAATCTTTTCAAAGATCGATTTTTCAGGAGGCGCAAAGCGCGCAATGTAATCGGACGAGACATCGGTGAGCGTCAACTGGATTGCTCCATCACGGCTCTTATTATCTAGATGGGAGCGCTTCAGCATACTGGAACTATGCAAAGTGCTTATCGTCTGATCTAACTGTATAGGTTGAATCTGCTTGATGTCTTGCATCAGAAAGAGAAGTTCAGTAGGCGTGAGAGGTCGACGTGCGGCCGCCAGAAAATGTAAGACACTTCGCTCTTCTAGGTTTAACCGCGAAAAGAGATTCTCAAAGCAATATTTGAGTACCTCATCAAACGCAATGTTGCTTCTGGAGATCAACTTTTCCGGATCTGAGCCTAAGGAGACACTCTGCGCATACCACTTAATCAACAACGGATTGAAATAGAGATGTTGACAGTATCGCTCAAGCTTTTTGTCGCTTGCGGCGTAAAGTACTTCAACGTTGAGCGACTTGGAAAACTTGCGGAGAAGCGAAACGGATGTCTTCAGATCAAGCGGGTCGAGCTTATATCGAATTTCAAGCTCACCCAAGCCAATCCGCGATGTTAATAACACCTTGGACCCCGACGGTACAGAAGTGAGAAGTGGCCTTAGTGAGCGATCCGTTATTGTCTCGTAGTTATCTACTACAAGCAAGATTCTGAATAGTTCCATATATTCAACGATCTCTTGGATTACGCTGTCTATATTGTCCGTGTTCGGCAGGGACGCTCCAAGTTCTCTAGCTACATGTTCGATAATTCCGAGAGTAGACGCTATAGAATTCTTTATATCAGTAACGCCAGTGGCACTAAGATTCTTAGTTTTTAGGGAAGTCCAAATAATAGCTTGAAAGGGTGGGTTATCAGTAATATTCAGTAAGTCATAGAGGCATTGAATCGCCAATGCGCTCTTCCCGACACCACCTTCACCGACGATTGTAATAACGGGGTGCGGTGCGAGTAGGTACTTCCGAACTGCCGTACGATCCGCCAAACGCCCGAGAAAACCCGTTTCGTCGAAATCAGGCAACGGAAGATTGTTTCGAATCAGTGAAGTGCCGAGCTGCCAATATTCTGGGATCTGAAGTGTGACTACAAAGCCGGGATTCTCGACCAAAAGATGTTGAGTTTCTCGCAGCAAAGTCCAAGGAAGATTACCATGCGTTTTGAGGAGCATTTTCGCTAAGTCCAAACATGCAGAGAAATCAGTCTCTTCCAATGGGCGTGAGTGACAGACTCTATTCCTAACCTGAACAAATTCCTCGATTCTTCCGCCAATATCTCCTGCATTCTGCCCATGAGTGGCCTCTAGCGCCGTCTTCGCTGGACCCAGCACCTTGGAAAGATCGCCAAAATCCATGTACACAAGCAGATCGACATCTCGCGGAGATGTGGCGCACGGTGAATTCTTGTGATCAAAGGCATGGCGGGCTAATGCCGCGGTCCGAACATCAGATGGAAGAAAATCTTTCCCATCTTTAGGCGCTATCTCCCTTTCGATCAATTCGCGGAGATCACACTCAATCGCGGAAAGGAGTGCAAAACAAGTATTTCTAACTGCTGATGTATACGCCATGCTTCCTCTGCACGTTGGAATGAAAACATTATAGTCTTGGCGTCAAGTCTGCCCCTAGCGATCAAGGAATTGGTTCCCTTACGGTTGTCTACAGGGAGATAACCGGCCAATCGGCTGGATGATGCCCTACGGTCTATAGGTAAGAAGTATATTTTCTTTCAGTTGGATTTTTCTTCAGGAGGCGGGGCTCCGCTTCCGACGATGATCTTGGCCGGTCGAAGCCAGAGGCGGAACCCCTGTGAGATACGATCCTCTTTGTCTCAGTTTGCGCTGTGCCGGACAGGCCTGCCACCGACTGGGCAGAAGACTGCGACAAGATTATCTTACGCCGATGCCCGGTTTGTGAACGGGATTCGATCATTGGTCACGGCCGTCGCCGCAAACAGGCTCACGATGAGCATCACGACTGGATCTGGATCCATCGCGGCCGCTGCTCTGGGTGCGGAAAGACTTTCACCTTTCTTCCTCTTCTCTCGCTTCCTTACACGCATTACAGCCTGGTAGCGCGCTGCCAGGCATTGCTGCTGCGCTTTGTAGAGCACTGTTGCTGGGATAAGGCGCTGCCCAAGCTCAAGGATCCTGATCGATTACCTGATCCATCCACTGTCCGCCGCTGGTCGAGCGGTCTGGACTCGACCCAGCTGATTGTTTCCTTCCTCCATCAGACCGTCACTCGTATAGCTCATTGGCTGGATCGGGGTCGTCAGAGTGTTGACGAAGCAGGGTTATTGCCTTGGATAACTCCGGCTTTGCAAAATCTCTGGCCGCTGCGTCTTTAAGAAAAATCCCTTCACCCACCATCGTTGCCTTGGGTTTCCAGAGTCCTGCTCCTACGCTGGGTTCCGGAGGCGAAAAAGCGTTGTGGGCGAAGACGTCGAAACACTCAAGCGGCGGATGCCGCTGTTGGACTATCTGCGGCAGCATAACTGGATCGGTCATCCTGCGGGTCGATCAGAGTTCGTCGGGCTCTGTCCATTGCACAAGGAGAGCCATCCGTCGTTCTATGTGAACACGCGCAAGGATGTTTTCTACTGCCACGGCTGCGGCCAGGGCGGAGATCTTATTCGCTTCGTCCAGTTATCCCGCCGACTGTCGTTCCGCCAGAGCCTCGCATCTCTTGATCCACGGACCACTCCAGAAGCCGACCCTGTCGCGGTGCTTGAGCAGGCTGCTGTTTTCTATCGGCAGCAACTCGATAATTACCCAGAGGCACTCAGCTATCTCAACCGGCGCGGACTGCAAGATCGCGCCCTGATCAGGGAACTCGAGATCGGGTACGCCCCCGGCGGAAGTCTGCGCCGTCATCTTACGGCACAGGGTTATTCCTTCGATCTGCTGCGACAGTCTGGCCTGATCAACACGCAGGGCTCCGATGCTTTCTACCAACGCATCGTCTTCCCGCTGCGTCAGGGCGAACCGGTCCTCAACCTCTACGGTCGCAGTATCGGCGCAGCATTTGCTCACCGTTTCCTGGCTGGCGGTAAAGGCGGCTTGTATGCATGGGAGAGGGTGCAGCGCTGTTCCGAGGTGATTCTTGTCGAAGGCCTATTCGACTATGCCGCATTGCGTCAGGCGGGTTTCTCCAACGTGACCTGCTCGCTGGGCACGCATCTCAACGCCGACCAGTTCCGCCAACTAAGCGAGGGCCCGCGCACCGTCTATATCGCTTTCGACGATGATGCCAACCAGAGTGGCCGGCAGGCAGCAGAACAGCTGGCGCATCGGCTTGCCGCGCACGGTATCTCTACTCGGCGGGTTCTTTTGCCCGAGGGGCACGATCCCAACTCCTTCTTCGTCGTCGGCGGAGATGCCCATCAGTTCCAGTCTCTCCTGGAGGCGGCACAGCCATGAAGTTCCGCGTGATCTCTATCAAGACTGCAGCGGGGGCACACAGCTCCTTTCGCGTAGTGGAGCAGGACTCGGGCCGAGAGGTCGGCTGGATCAACCGCTATCTGGACCGTGAGTATGTCCGGCGACTTGCCAACAAGAGCCTCTACAGCTATGCGCACAGCCTGTTGCACTTCGTGCGCTGGTGGGAGAGCGTTCATCACACCGGCGACATCTCCGAGGCAGACCTTGCCGATTCGACCTTGCTCGACTACATCCGCTTCCAGTCCAGCCATCAACCGCCGCCGTCTGCCTCCACCATCAACGACCGCGTGGCTTGTGCCGATCGCGCCATCCGTAACGAGTTCCCCGATGCTCCCTGTCAGGCCGCACCCGGCTTCCATCAGGTTTACTTGCGTCGCAGACCGCTGGGCCTCGGCCGGCCCAGATTCGATCTCAGCAGACTGCGCATAAGGGAACCCAAGCTCACCATCATTCCTCTCTCAGTCGACGAAGTAGCGCGTTTCTGGTCGAGCTTTCGCACAGCGCGCGACTTGGCCATCGTGGGCATGATGCTCATGCACGGCCTGCGCTCGGCCGAAGTCATAGCCCTGAACCGCGATGACGTGCTGTTATCCGAAGGTCAGCTCCGCGTGCGCGGCAAGGGCAACAAGATGCGCTTCCTGCCCCTGGCCCCAGAGACCACGCAACTGCTCGATCACTACTTGCGACTGGAGCGGCCCGATCCCTGCTCGGCAGCGCTGTTCGTGGTCTTGAAAGGCCCGGCGCGCGGCCAGCGCATGACGGCAGCGGGATTACGCTCCCTGTTCCGCCATCATCGTCGCACTACCGGTGTAAAGATCGCCAACCCACACAGGTTCAGACATACCTTTGCCTCGGACATGGTGCGCGCAGGCATCAGCCTGCCCGCTCTTATGCAGTTGATGGGCCATGCCGACATCGAAACCACTCTGCACTATGTGCAGGTCTCCCCGCAGGACGTCTATCTTCAGTATGCCCGCGCCGCGGCGCAGTGCATCCATCCCCAGCCGAGGATCGCCCTGTGAAGCGTTGGCGTCGTCCTCCGCTCCAACATCCGCTGGCGCCTGCCTTCGCGCGCGCCGTTGAGTCCCTCTCCACCGCGCTCAGCCCTGCCACCGAACGCAACTACAACATCGCGGTGCGCAGCTTCCTCGTCTATCTCGGCGCCGAGCAACCTTGCGTTACCGGCCTCGAACAACTGCGCCGCGACCCGCACGCCCTTGGATGGATGTCGCGCATGCGCGCACAGACTCCACCGCTGGCTACGGCAACTTGCATTGGACGCCTGATCGCTCTGCGTGCCGTCTTGAACGAGTTGGCCTGGACGCACAAGCTTGCTGAACTGGCTCACATGATACGGCGCGAAGATATTCCGCGCACACCGCAGAGCCTGCCGCGTCCGCTTACCGCAGAGCAGGATCAGTTCTTGCAGCAGGAGTTGATGCGCCGCAACGATCTTGCCGCAAATGTCTTCCTGTTGCTGCGCCACACCGGCATGCGCATCGGCGAGTGTGTTGACCTCTCTTATGACTGCCTGCACACCATAAGCCCGAACCAGTGGGCGATCCACGTACCGTTGGGCAAACTCAAAACAGAACGCATGGTTCCTGTTGATGCTTTCGTCCGTGATCTCGTTCATCGACTGCGCTTCTTCCGCTCTCTGGATCCGCTGCCTAACAACGGGCGACTCCTGGCATGGCATGGATCGAGAGTATCTCTTCTCGCGCGCCTGCGCGATTACTTGCATCTGGCCTGTCACTCTGCCGGCTTGCCCACCAGTATCGTTCCACATCAGTTGAGGCATACCTACGGAACAGAGATGCTCCGTGCCGGCGTGGGCTTTGCTACGGTCATGAAGCTGCTCGGCCACACCGATCCGGGCATGACCATGCGCTATGTGGATGTGACCTTGACCGATCTCCAGCGTGAGTTTCAACTGGCCCGCTCCAAACCCAGGCACCTGGCTCCGCAGCCCAAGACCTCACTCGCGCCCGTGCGCAAAGGCCTGGATGGCCTCATCGATTCCTTACTCGCAGCTCAACATGTCATGGAGATGTTCCGCCGCACTCAACCAATCGGTAGCACTCGCAATCGCCTTCTCAGGCTCTCCAAACGCCTCATCAAGATCCTCGCCGAGATAAGAAAACTCGAGACCACCTGAATGAAAATGGGCACCGATTGGCCGGTTAACAGGCCAAAGCACTCATTGATCTTAGTTTGGATCCCCGTTTGTGGATCACTCCCCGTAACGTCGAGGGCACCAGAATGGATTCTGGATTGTTGCCAAATCCCCGTACCACTCGGGGAGCTACTCCTTGGTCTTGAGCTTGCTGTCGTTCTCGCGGATGAACGCCTCGATCTCGGGAGCGCTGGCAAGGATGCGGAGCCACTGTTCTTTGTAGAGGGTGACGGGGAAACGGCCCATTCCGTAGAGGGATACGGCGCCTTTCTCGCTGACCTTGAGACTCAGCCCCGCTGCATCCTTGCTCTTGAGCTTTGTGTTTTCTGCCCGCAGGCGCTCCAACTCCGCTTTCATTTCCGCTTCGTTCATGCCGTCTCTCCCATTCTGTTTTCCGCTTCAACCGTCTCACTGCGCACTGGTTGCGCCAAGCCAGTACGCTCCGCCGCACCGGCCAAAAGCGCCTCGATCCGTTCGACTTCGAGCCGCCTGAGTTTCGCGGTGCTGGACCACTGCTCCATCCGTTCAGGATCAGCGGAGAACTCGGCGGAGATTTCCATCCATCGGTTCTCGTTCTCACGGGCCGCCTTGAGCGCGGCCTGAAGTGTCTCGATTTGCTGATCCCCTTGCTGATCCGTTGATGAATTCATTCAGAAATCAGTTTATATCGTTGTCGCTGTTCCGCCCCAAAGCGGTCAGCACGGCAATCCCACCGCATTCTCGAATGGACGGCTGAGTGGCCTTTCTTTACTTCCGAACCAGTACTTCACCCGAGGAAATCCCAAATGAAACCATCCAAGCTGTATGAGGCGCTTCATGCGCTGATCGGCGAACGTGTGCCTCTCCATATCTGGGGCGCGTGCGGCGTCGGAAAATCGCAAATCGTATCCCAGGTCGCGGACGATCTCGACTTTGAGTTCCTGGACGTTCGCGCCGTGCAACTCGATCCGGTCGATCTGCGAGGGCTGCCGCGGATCAAGGATGATCAGACTCAATGGGTGCCGCCCAAGTTCCTTCCCACTGCCGGGAAAGGCATTCTCTTTCTCGATGAACTGACGTCGGCTCCGCAGATGACGCAGGCTGGCTGCTACCAACTGGTGCTTGATCGCAAATTGGGAGAGTATGTGTTGCCGGACGGCTGGGTGGTCATCGCCGCCGGCAATCCGGCCTCCGAGCGGGGCGTGCACTTCTCGATGCCGCGTCCGCTGCGGAATCGTTTCGTCCATCTGGGACTTGAAGCGGATCTCAACGACTGGTGCAAGTGGGCCGTGGGCGCGGGCGTCCGGCCGGAGATCATCGCGTTTCTGCGCTTCAAGCCGGACTTGCTACATACCGCCGATGCAACTTCTGATGCTAACGCCTGGCCCACTCCCCGCTCCTGGGAGATGGCCTCCAATGTTTTGCGCGGCATTGCCAACCGGCAGAAGACTACGTTCCTTTCTGGTGCAAGCGAGTTCGAGGCGCAGTTGCTCGACGGGACGGTTGGGCCTGCGGCTGCCGCTGAGTTGATTGCATTCCTGCGGCTCTTTCGGCAGTTGCCGTCGATCGACGAGATTCTGCTCAACCCGGAGACGGCTCCGCTACCGGCGGAGACTTCGGCGCAGATCGCAATTGCTACGGCACTGGGGCGTGCCATGACTGACAACTCGGTAGCCAGAGGACTCAAATACCTGGACCGAATGCCGACCGAGATGCGCGTCATGGCGATGCGCGATGCGGCGGCGCGGGACACCGCCATCACCCATACGCCGGAGTTTGTTCGCTTCGGTGTGCAACAGGAGGCCATTCGATGATTACTGAACGCGCGATGCTCGCAGCCGTCCATATCAGTATTTGGACGGCAATCAAACACGACCGCAAGATCAGCCGCGACGTTGCCGACCAGCATGGAGCGCACCAGGGCGCTGGCCGTTACAACAAGCAGTTGCTACGCGGCGCCGACAAACTCGATGAACTGCGCACTCTGGCTGGGCAGGTGCGGCAGTACTTCTACAAGATCACGTTGCCGTGGTCCGATGAGGGTTTTCGCCTGCTGCCGTCGAACCTCTACTTCGATCTGACGGCTCGGATGCGCGAGTTCGAGGCCAGCTTCGAGCAGGGTGTGGAGAGCTTCCTCCAGGTTTATCCGCAGTACATCGAGCAGGTGCGTCCGGAGTTGAATGGCCTCTTTCGTGAGGAAGACTATCCCGCCACCGACAAGCTGCGCAAGAAGTTCGGAGTGAAGTTGGAGATACTCCCTATCCCGACTGGCAACGACTTTCGCGTACAGATGTCGGCCGAGGAGCAGGCGCGCGTGGCCCGCGAGATCGACGCCAATGTTCGCGAATCACTGACGCGCGGAACTGAGGACTTGTGGAAGAGGCTCAGGGAGGTGGTTTCGCACATGGTGGACCGCTTGAACGAGCCGGAGTCCCGTTTCCACGCGACGATGGTCACGAATGTCTTCGACCTGGTGGAGTTGCTGCCTCGCCTGAACGTGAATGGCGACGCCGACCTGAATCGCTTCGCAGACCAGATCAGGCAACGGTTGTGCAACTTTACGGCGCAGGACCTCAAGAAGCACGACTTGCTGCGCGTGGCCACGGCAAACGATGCTGCGGAGATCGTTGCCGAGATCGACAGCGTTTTGCGTGAGCGCGAAGCCAATGTGCCGGAGAAGGCACCAGACGCTCCAACGGTCGATGACATCCTCTCCCGAATGTCTGCGTACATGGAGGTGCCATTGGCAGCATGAGAAACGATGTCACTACAACCATAATTTGGCCAGAACGGCCAGTTTATGCCTGTAATTAATAGCCGCCAGTGAGGCTCGCGGCTAGATAGACCAGATCGTCACCAGAGATCATCCGGCGCTTGTGACAGCCGTCACGGATGATTGTCTACCGGTTGACAAGCTCCATCGATGAGCGGAAACTCTTTCCCATAGGCCACCTATGGGAAAGACGGAGATACCACCGGGCACGCTTCACATGTTGGTCTTACGCACTCTGGACCAGCTTGGTCCTACACACGGTTACGGTATTGCCGAGCACATTGAGCGTATGTCCGCCTCAGTGCTCGCGGTGGAAGAGGGCTCGCTCTACCCGGCGCTCCAGCGCATGCTTATCAAGGGCTGGGTGCGTGCGGAGTGGGGCTTCTCAGAGAACAACCGTCGCGCGCGTTTCTACCGGCTGACCGCTGCGGGCCGCCGACAACTAGCTGATGAAATTTCGGATTTCCAACGGGTGATGGAGGCGATCACGCGCGTGATTCAGCCCGCCATTTTGCCGCAGACGTAAGGTGCCTATGAAGTCGTTTGGAGAGCTTTTTCGTCGTCTTCTTTTTCTGCTCCACGCGAAGCGCTTCAATCACGAGATGGACGAAGAGATTCGCTTCCATTTGGAAGAGCGAGCAGTTAGAAACGTCGACGATGGCGCAGATCTGGAGGCAGCTCAGCTGGCCGCCCGGCGCCGTTTCGGCAATACGGCACTCATTCGTGAGCGGAGCCGCGACGCATGGGGATGGGCCTGGCTCGATCATCTGGGGCAGGACGTGAAGTTCGCCCTGCGCGCGCTGGCACGCGCGCGCGGCTTTTTCGCCGTGGTCGTTCTTACGCTGGCGCTGGCAATCGGTGCGAATACGGCGGTTTTCTCGGTGGCCCGCCAACTGCTTTATCAACACCTTGATGTCCCGCATCCCGAGCAATTGCGGCTGCTGGGTTGGCATGGGGAAGCCTCGACGGTTCGTTTCTCGTACGGAGGGAACTTCGACGGGCACGATGTCGGGATGACCTGCGAATGCTTCTCGTGGGCCGTCTTTCGGCAATTGGAGGATCACGATCGTACCTTGGCAGGAGTCGTTGCTTTTTTTGATCGTGCGGCAACAGCGTCTATCTCCGGCAACGCCCAACGGGTCCGCGTGGAGTTGGTCTCAGACAACTACTACCAGGTGCTAGGATTGCGTCCTCAACTTGGACGGCCTATCGTGCCTGCAAACAGCGAAGCCGGTACAGCCGCCGTCGCGCTGATCAGCGACGGCATGTGGGAGAGTCAGTTCGGCCGCTCAGCCTCGGTGCTGGGTAAGACCATCACAATCAATCACGTTCCACTGACTATCATTGGCGTCAATCCTCGCGGTTTCACTGGGGCACGGAGCACACTGCAGTCACCCGATTTGTTCGTGCCGCTTTCAATACAGCCCAAGGTTCTTCCGTGGATTCCGCAGTCACCGTCGCTCCTTTCCGACCCCAGCAGCTGGGAGTTGGACGTGATGGGGCGCATGAAGCCCGGCCAAAACGACGAGTTGGCGCGAAGCGCTCTCAACGTGGAAGTTGCCGCGGCAGTGCGCAGCTCCCTGACGATGCGGCCGTATGAGACCACTCCTCAGATTGTGCTAGTGGACGGCTCCCGCGGGCTGCATCTGTGGGACAAGACCTTCAAGAAGCCGGTCAGCGCATTGCTCGTGTTGGTCGTGCTGGTGCTGCTGCTGGCCTGCGCCAACATCGCCAATCTGATGCTGGCGCGCGGACTCCGCAGGCGGCGAGAGATTGCGGTTCGCGTTGCACTCGGTGCGAGCCGGGGACGTATCGCGCGTCAGTTACTGACCGAAAGCCTAGTGCTAGCTGTGATTGGTGGATGCGTCGGTCTGGCGCTGGGGTATTTGGGGCGGAACTCGCTTCCTCGTCTATTGGCGGGTAGCGCCCAGCAGAGCGCACTGAATATTGACTTCAATTGGAGTGTCTGGCTGTTCTCGGCATTGGTCACCATCCTCACCGGAATGCTCTTTGGTCTGGTTCCGGCGCTTTCGGCCATGTTCACGGAAGCCCGTCACGGGCTGCAGCAGGCTGTGACGAACGGTCGACGAGCGGGTACGCGAGGCGGGAAAGCATTGGTTATCGTACAGATCACTTTGTCCGCACTGCTCGTTATGGGTGCGGCTTTGTTTGTGCAGACCCTCGCAGAACTCAGCTCGCTCGATCTAGGCTTCCGCTCCGACAATCTTTATCTTGCCACGATTACGACCCCAAGTGAGGGCTATGCAGGAGCCAAAAGCGCGCTGCTGCATCAGCGTCTCCAGCAAGCCGTGAGCGGCCTCCCCGGCGTCGAGGCCACGACATCGATGGAGATGTCATGGCTGACGGGAGATTCGGCGACCACCCCATTCTTTACTGAGGACGACGTCGCCCATCCCGGTCACGCGGAGAATGAACGAATCAACACTGTCGAGAACGGATTCTTCGCGGTGATGGGCATCCCGATTATCGCGGGCCGCCCGTTCCGGCCCAGCGACAACGCCGCCGCCCCGCGCGTAGCAATTATCAACGAAGCGTTGGCGAGGTCGCGTTTTCCCGGCCAGAACCCCGTCGGCAAGCGATTTACGACGAACTTGACCCAGGACCCGAAATCGCAGGACTGGGCCGAAATCGTGGGCGTAGCCCGCGACACGAAATACCGGGACCTTCGCGAGACCCCTCCGCCCCAGTTTTTCCTGCCCTCGCTGCAGCAGTCATCCGTCTTTCAGATGACCTATGCGATCCGCAGCCAACTTGCCCCGGGAGTTCTCCTTACCGAGTTGCGCCGCGCAGTGACCTCCATTGATCCGAATCTGCCCATCGCCGACTTTCAAACACAAAAACACCAGATTGAAGACAACATGCGCACCGAGCGAACCCTCGCCGATCTCACTTCTGGTTTTGGTGCCCTAGCCCTGGCTCTGGCGATCGTCGGCATTTACGGAGTCATGCTCTCTTCGGTGGAGCAGCGCCGGCAAGAGATCGGCATTCGCCTCGCCCTCGGCGCTCAACGCGAGCGAGTACGCAACACAATTCTGCGCGAAAGCGCCGGGCTGGCGATCATTGGCATTGGCTGCGGTCTCATGGTATCCCAGGCATTCACGCGCACGCTGCAATCAATCCTTTATGGCATCTCGCCTCGAGACCCTCTTGTCCTCTCGATTGTGGCTGTACTTTTGCTGCTGGTAGCCCTGGCTGCCGCGTGGATTCCTGCGCAACGCGCGGCATCAGTCGAACCGATGGAAGTCCTAAGGAACGAGTGAGCGAGAATCGATCAAGAGCTACGACTTTGAAAGTCAAGAGAGGACACGTCTAGAATTACATGCCAATTTTGGTTAAGCGCGGGAAAGACCCTATGCCGTGCACGAAGGTTGGCGCGGGACGTGCAGCAGTGCCGAATTCCGGAAGTCTTGTCATGCTCATCACTCTCTTTTTCGGATTGAGCGTTCATGGCATTCTCGGTCAAGAGAACTCTAAGCCGCTTTCTCCAACTGAGGCGTACAAGGCGGCTCTGGCGCCCTTTACAGCGACAAAGAGCCAGGCAAACGATCTGACGGATGCCGACAAGTATGCCCTTGGCATCGGGATCGCTCAAGCTTCTCACGACTGCCTCGCGCTGTCCTCCGATGTCTCTTCTCTTGCCGGCAATGCCAATGAGCTATTCGGCCTGGGGCAACTGTGTATTTTTGGGCAGCAGTTTGAACCCGCGCGTGCAGCCTTGGTGGACTATCTCGCTCTTCCGCGACCGCCGCAAAGAGAGCAGGCCCTCGTGCTTCTCGTGCGTGCGTTTCTCGGTCTCGATTCACCTGTCTCTGCGGAGGCTCAGGTGGACTCGCTTCTTCGCGATTATACTTACGATGCTTCCATTCACTCTGCCATTGACGAGGTCATCGAGAACACAGAAGGAGACAGATCCCTGAATTTTCTCGCTCTCAAGCTGTGCGCAAGGCAGAGCGCCGCGACGCTACCGTTACTGGCAAAGGGGACGGCTCTTGATGGCAGGAATGGCAGCGCGTCCGCTGCGACATTATTCGCTGACGCCGTGCGATGCGCTGCTGTTCTACATAGTTCAGGCAAACCGGATGGCCTAGAGGATCTTGCTGCAGTTGTGCAGGAGCCAAGTTGGGCTGGTACTGCAGATCTGGCCCTGATGCAGAACGCGCTCAAACGGCAGCAGATGGTGGGGAAGATTGTTCCCTTTGCCGTGTTGCGCGGAAATCTGCCGGGGACCAACGGTCTTGTGCCACGGACTATTCCGTTGAGACGTGGGACAGTGTTGTTGATCCCCTTCACTCTATGGTCGCCGAGCATGCCGGAGATCACACGCGATCTTGTGAAGATGGCACCACGACAGACAATCTATGCGATAACAAGCTGGCGCGGGAACACAGGGCGTGACGACTTCCGTTCGAATGAGGTGCTTGAGGGACTTCGTTCCTGGCAAAAGGACTTGCCGCCGAAGGTTTCAATACTGGTTGTGCCGGACTCCGTACTAGCGGAGTTTCACAGCGATGTCTTTCCAATCGGAATACTCATCCGTAACGACATCGTGCTTTCGAATACTGTGCTTTCGAGCCAAGGCGCAGTAAGACTGGTGGTCGACGAATTGGGGCAAGATGCTGGTGAGCGGTAAACATGTCTGACAGCTTAAGCGGGCTGTTACAGCTTCACACGAATGCGCTTAATCGCGAGGTTGGTCAGATGGTAGCTCGTGAGCGAAGGATTTCTTTGGGATACAAGGAAGAGGATTCGTTGCAGCGAAGGATACACGCCAGACTTGGCAACCTTTCCGATTGCATCGCGGACCGCGTCATCATAAACGCCGCGAACCTTCTGCTGTTCCCGGGCTCGATGCGCCAAATGCCGGGTCCGAAGGCGTTGACAGAGGTCCGGAAAAACGACACGCAGCCGATTTGCATCTTGACGCAGTCTCGATGCCAGAACGACAAGAGGAACTGGCGGTTCCTCCAACGCCCTTCTGAGTGCCTCCTCGGTTTTCGTTCTTTGAAAGCGACGACGGTCCGGAGAGCGAGCCGCGAGGGCCTTACAGAGTTCGCGACAGGTATGACGAAGATATAACTGGGGAACGCTGATGCCAAGCCGAAGCGCAACCTGAGCTATGGTCGGTGGCGGTTCTTCGGTGAGCGCACAAAGAAGTTCTTGCCGGTAAGTTTCGGTGCGGTGTTCAGCCTGGCGTTCACGTTTCGCCTTGGTTGCTGCGCACAGAGCCGGGAACCAGGCTTTTCCCCTGGACGTGCTGCGGTAGCCCATTATCTGGAAGAGCTTTAGGATCGATAGAGGCTCATCCATCGCCAGGTTTGTTTCTAAGCGGGCCTTGATTTCTCCTGCGGCTCGCTCGCGCTCTTCGGGCGGAAGTGACCCAAGGCGAACAACTCGCGTGATGGGGTATTGCGGCATAACCACTCGTTGTTTCCGGCGAGTAGCCAATGAACCTGATGTTGCGAGCGCGCTCCACTCAGGATCGGTTCTCAAAACCTCTTCCATGACCAAGCGGTTGATCGGCACTCTGAGATTCTGACAGAGCCGAATGACGAGCGCCAGTGTGGGGAGCCGCTTTCCCGTGAGCCACGCGTTCAGCGCTGCGCTGCTGATTCTTGTTTGGCGTCCTAACAACTGCTGATTTCCCTTTGCCAATTCGACCAGCATCCGTTGCAGGTTACTTAGCAAATGGCAGGGTGAATCGTGATTGCCCACGGCGTTTCCCAGAGCGAGGAATTCGCCAACCTGGTTTGCTATCCATAACTGATCTTCCATGACCTGTGCGGACGCCGGAGAAGTTGGCGCGTCCGAATCGTCTCCCAACCAGCCATTGCAGTGAGCGCAAAACCCAGGATGCGCGTGTGCGGAAAGAACCAACATCGGCCGGCGGCAATGGGGGCAGTGCTGTTCCAGAAAAGCATAATGGACAGGGCAAACAGTCACCGGTGCCAATGCCCAAGCCAAGCACTCATAGATTGGCATTCCACTGCGTTGCCACTCCCAAAAACAACGCGGACACCAGGTTCGACGCCGTCGTAGAATTCCGTCGGAGGCCAGCAGGCGTTGCCAAGGTAAGAGGGTTAAGGCGCACAAGTCGCGCCGAGAAGTCAGCTTCCCCAGAATGGCCACCCATTGCTCAAAACAGGCGCTCATTCCATTAAGAGAGTGCAGACCGGAAAAGTGGGTATTCGTCGGCATTGTGGAGAGATCGGGAAAGATCTCTTTGAGGATCAATGTCCTAACGGAAACCGTATGTGCTTCGGCCACGCGCATGATGTAACTGGACAGACTCTCAACATGCTGGGTGCCAATAGCCATCGGTTGCAGAGAATACAATCGGCTCCGAGGAGGCATCACTCGCGGTGCCAAATCCCAAAGGTCATATGCCACGTCAAGCCGTCCTCGACAAGCCCGCAAGTTGACCGATCAGGTCTCGCTCGGGGTTGCGCTGGCCGACGCGCCTTAGCGGCTGAGATTTCTTGTGGACGGCGGGTTCAGCGGAGTTCCCTCCCAACCCCAGCAGTTCGCGCAGGCGTGGCCGTGCCTGGTCTGCCGATAACAATTGCCTTTCACCTTCCTGGGCTTCCACCGCGATTTTCTCGCACCGTCCGGCAGAAAGGGCGGTTGTCTCCAGATGGCGGGCAGTTAGAGTCTTACCGCCTTCTCCAAGAGCCGCAATCAATGCCCGATCTAACCACTCCTTCAATATCCCGATGCATCCCACGGATCGCTCATAGAGCCATTCCCAGAGGGGCAACAGGTCGGGCTGATTTTCCAACGGCAGATGTCGCTGAAAGGTGAGAACCGCGTTTTTGAAAACGCGAACGTCTTCCTGGCTCTCGGCACTGTAGCGCCGGAAGTGAATGTCGAGACTTCTTCGTGATAGCTGGCCGTTTAGATCGCGAAAGGCGAGGAGATCGTAAGTGCCGAGCAATACGTGAACGGTCCGGGTGCAGTTGGCAAGGGACTTTATCACTTCCAGTTGGTCGGCCAATCTCCGGCCGGAGGCCATGCGGGTCAGATGCTGGGCTTCGTCGATCAGAATAGCGGCGGGCCGCCGGTGTTCGACAGCTGACTCGAGGGCCTGACGCAATTGAGCCGCGGAGGCATCAGGTCTGACAAACTGCTGCCCCCGAGAATCGCGTGCGAAGTGGATCCACTTTGGTTTGAGCTTGCAGTCAAGCATCGGTTCGCTCAGCTGAACCAGCGTACGGCGATAGTGATCTCGCCAATTGAAGTTTCCGTTATCGGGAGCTGCCGCCTCAACCGCGACGTAAGGCAATCGGCTGGGATCCGCTTTCATGGAAGGTTCACCCTGCTCGGAAAGCACTTGCTGAATCTTCAATCGCAGTGTCGTCTTGCCTACGCCCGTCGGTCCGACTACCATCACGATCGTACCGGGGGGAGCCTCGTTGATCGCTGCTACCAGCAGATCCTTCGCGGTCGAGAGCATCGGGTGCGCCACGGTCAGGAGCCGGAATTCTTTGATACGGACTGCGACCTCTTCTGATGTCATATCAAAACGCTCCGTAGGTTTCGTACTCTTCGGCAGGCTCCATGACAACGGATTGGACAGGCGGCACAGCACAAGAAGATTGCAAGGTTGGGCGACTGTCAGCGAGCGGCTGCTGCGCTACTGCCTGCTCATACTCACAGCGAATCGGTCTGGCTTGGCGGTCGCGTAGTCGCTGAGTCAGCAGAATCTCCTGTGCTTCTACCGATTGCAGGAAATCTCCGATCGCCGCTGCTGAAAGGCAGCGGTGGCGAGCATGTTCCCGGTGACGTCTCCGGAGTTCCTGCGTCGCGAGCATCAGCTCACGCTCCGAGTGGCCCTGAAAGATCGCGTGGTACTCGGAATGGCATTGAACCCATTGGCCTTTTATAAACGCAAATGCGGTGCCGATATTGAAAGCGTCGTAGCGGACGGGAACCTGGGTTCTTTCGATCTCAGGGTCGCGCAACGTATCCGACCAGTAATAGATGTAGTGAATCTTCACGCCCCGCCCGGGCAATACTTGGGCGGTGCCCATGGATGTGGTCGGAAGGGTCATGATGAAAAGCTCCCGATCATAGCTGATACGGCGCCACGGGCGTCGTCCGGCTAGTGTCATCCCTGCCTCATAGGCTTCGTGAGGGCTTTGTCCGAGGGCAGGATGATCCAGGGAGTCATAAACTTCATATAGATACCGGGCAAGGTGATCGTGCAAATCAGCTAACGTCCATACGGCCTTTTGTTTCGGGTTGACGCACGTTGTGACTTGCCGCACCTGGCGCATGACCTGGGTATTGCCGCAGAGATTGTGGATGAGCTGAGAGTTGCATGTCCCGAAGAGACGTTCCACCACAGAGCCAAAGCGAGCCTTGGCGGGCGGCCGAGTTTTCTTGGTGCACTCGTATCTGGCCAGCAGGGTCTCAAAATAAACGCTGTCGAATTCCGCGCCTCCATCAACTACAAACGTTTGAGGCAGACGACTGTAGCGGGCCACACATTCTCTGACGATTGCCATGCAGGAGCGATAACTGGGCGGATCGAAGGTTAACGAAAACGCCAGAACTCTTCGCGAGAACGCATCGGTAAGCAAGGAGAGCCACGGTCGGCCGAGATTGCGACCAGTCGTCGAACAGACGAGCTCCACGTCCAATTCTGTATGGTCAACATGGCCAATTTCAAAGGGGCGTTCTCCGTGACGAGGCGTCTTCAACTCCAACTCCCAAAAGAATCGCTCCTGTTTATACGCAGCACGTGGGCCCATCCGCTTCAGGGTCTGGGCATGTCCGGCTGCCGAGTACACGGCCTGGCGGAAAGTCTCATAGCTGGGAGCGCTCAATCCCCGGTCGTTGCACGCGCTCATCAGCACGCTCCACGATGCGTACATACTTTTCTGCTTGTGCGTTTCGTAGTCCTGATGAACCACTGCCGCCATCAGTTCTCTGGTGACCTCGGGCAGCCGGGCGGCGCGATTGCCTCGCCGATGCGTTTGGGGAATCAATCCCATATAGCCCGCCCCGCATTGCGCTTCGGCCGTCCTATACATCGCACGCCAGCGACGAGCCGAGCGTGGCGAAATCGAGATAGAGGCGGTCAATGATGTGCTGTTCAACGGTCGGCGGACAATTTCGTAGCGATGGTTAGCTTGGGCAAGGTCTTTCTCGCTCGCACTGGAGAGCCTATTCATGATTTCGGATTCGCCGTCATTTGGGCGCAAGGGAGTCTCGGTAATCTGGCCGTCCTTCATCAGTGCATAGTAAGCCTCTGTGGGGAGTTGGGTGATTGAGTTATCGTCAACGCGGCGAAGGGCCATGTGCGTTTGACCGCAATTCAAAACATTCCAACGTTGCCCGTCCCAATTCACCTCGCCGCCGGGAGTTGGCGGGCCAATTGGATCGCTACACAATGGCTTTGGCGCGCACGTCGGGTTTTGAGCATCGTGCGCGGAAACCTGCCGATTTGAGAATACGGGAACGGTCGCCGGCCGGGTGAGCGGAGAACCACGCAGATCCACGAACAGCTCGTCCCGCGCAATCAGGACGTAGACATCGTCACAGGTTGCGCCGTCACCGCAGGCTGCCAGCAAATCGAGGAGTGAAATGCCAGGGCGAGCCGCAACCCGGGCGAGGAGACGATTTCTGGTTGCAGGAGCTACGGTTGTGTGGTCATCGCGGAAATAATCTTCCAGGAACTGGATGTTGCGCTGGTACACCCAATTGATGTCCCGCGAGGAACGAACGGAGTAGGTAAGCCCGAACTTTTGCGCGTACGCCTCACCTGGAGGGCAGTGCCATGCATCGTCATCCTGCAGGAATCGATGAGGACTTCTCTCGGCACGGCGCAGAAGTTCTTCTTCTGTCTTGCATTCTTCCCAACCGGCGCCATCGACGCGCATGACAAAATAGTCCGGTGTGTGAAGGGCCACGACTCTCTTTCCCTGGGCGCTTTTGTACTCAAGCTTAAAAGATGGCGGCTGGTCCCAGTATTCGAGCACTTCGGGGTCGTGCTCCAACTCATAGATCCTGGCAAGCTCGACCCGGTGGCTTTCAAACTGGATGACGACACCCATCTTCTTGCTCGGATAGCGTCCGCTCACATTTTGTCGCCCGCCACCCACGTGCCGAGCCGGCCGGGAAGAACGAATCTGATTGATGATTGCGCGGGCACATTCTGGCAACCCGAGGCGCTGGAACCAGGCTAAGAAATCTTCGTTTTCGAGCATGACCCCTCCCCCGCTGAAGCCTTCATCCCATCATTTGCTTCGATCCCTCCGCTGATTCTTCAGCGCATGCACAAACCTCAACCCAGCTTCGTTCGTTAACTCCTGTAGACGACGGCCATTCTCAATGGCCTGCTGAACCGCCGGTGCCAGATCATCGGGCACGTATATCGAGAATCGCCGGGAGCCTCTGCGTCCGCACAAGACATAGCTAACGTGCCCCTTTCCTGAAGTGCACGCTGAACAGTTTTTTCGGATGCACCGGGTCTTTCGGAGCGAGAGCGAACCCTCCGCAATCGGCCACACGCTCCGAACAGCCGTTTGGAACCAATGGCGAACCTGAACTTGTGTTTCCTGTCTTCGCATGTACGTAATATCTCATACATGCAATCAACCTGAAAGGAACCGTCCAAATGGGAATCAAAATGGTAAGTGCCCCGATGAGCAATGCCGCACCCGCGGCCACATTTTGCTTGGAAAACGGAACTCGCGGCCAACTTATCCTTTGAATGCCCAAACTCTAGCAGACGGCATCAACTAAACCCGACAGTTTCGGCCAACTTATGATTGGAGGCCCGGCCAATTTATGCCTGTAGTGACAAACGAGACACCAGCATCCATTCGCATTCAGAAGGCGCGGACAACTTTGTTGCTCGACCATCCGTTCTTTGGCTCGCTTTTGTTTCGCTTAAAGGGGCGAGAGAGTCGGTCGATTCCAACCATGGCGACTGATGGCGTGTCGCTCTACTACAACCCCGAGTTCATCGATACGCTGAACTCGGCAACGCTGGCCGGGGTGTTGGCCCACGAGGTCATGCACCCCGCGCTCCAGCATCACGTGCGGCGTTCCGGGCGCGATCCAAAGCGATGGAATGAGG
>Ga0255354_1000576_pt1 | contig 23052 bp, 19 predicted proteins | sample HBST50metaG_FD_189942 | JGI IMG/M metagenome (GOLD analysis project Ga0255354, IMG submission 189942) | Peat soil microbial communities from Stordalen Mire, Sweden - H.B.S.T50 | ecosystem: Environmental > Terrestrial > Soil > Wetlands > Peat | place: Sweden: Norrbotten County, Stordalen Mire...
GATAAAGGTCGGCCTGTTCCGGCTGGGCGCAATCGGAGAAAAATGCCAGCGCCTTCGAGTCCGGCTCCCACACGATCTGGTCTTCTTTGCAGTGCTGCCCAGACTCCGTGGCCGCCGTGACCCGCTCGCTCTTGGCCACATCGTCAAGCACTGCCACGCGAATCTCTGCGCCCTCTTTCGTCCGCTCAATCCACGCCAGTCGCTTGCCGTCCGGGGAGATTGCCACTTGGCCAAAAGAACGCCCGCGGCCTAGTCCCTTCAGCACGTCATCAATGTGCGCGCGATCCTGCGAAGCGAGAACTTGCGCTGCCAGAGCAGCCTGTGCCTGCGCGTGGGAGAGCGAGAAGGCCCCGCCCAGAACCAAGGCTGCCCCAATCAGCAGCATTGCACGAAAAGGTGTGCGAATCGGTGTGAAAATCATACGGAAATGCTATCAGTAGAAACCGCGCGCGGAGAAGCTGCATTTGAATAACATCGAACTGGATGAAGGTTCCGCAAAAACTGCTTGACACCTGAAGTAATCTGGAGTAACACTTACACAGATCAGAATTTCCTCTTACTTCAGACCTCCTGAACTAAGAGGCAACTATTTGAAGTAACTAACTCCTTGTTTTGCTCGATGAGGCTTTCAAAGGATCGGTGGCAAGCCTCATAAACAACCGAAGATAGTCAAGATTTTTGCTTCGACAATTCTCTTGCCCTGTGCAGGCGAAGCACGAACTATTTCGGTCGCTTCCCTCTTAGATCTATTGAGATAGATTCTCCTCGCCTCCAGCCTTCAGAGTGTTATCCCAGGCGAGAGTCATTCAAGCAAGCAACCGGGTAACTGGAGCTGCTATGGACACTATTAGAAAATACGATGCAAGAAACCTGACATCGGCTCATCAGAAGAAGAGTGAACACTCTTTCAGACAGATGGGTTCAGCTTTTATAACTAATTCCTCCGGGACCAGACAGGATGGAACGCAGGCGGATCGGCGTACTTTTGCGGAAGACTTTCTAAAGGAACACTCTAACTCCGGCCGGAATATTACTTTGATTGGGATTGCAGGCAGTTATGGAGCCGCGCCCAAAAAAATGCAACCGTCCGCCCAATCTTTTGGATTTCCTTCTTGACGACGCCGCATAACTCTAGCCGCAGCGTGCCTGACAGAAAGCCGGAGGATAATGATATGGGTTGCTCAACTTGCAGGAATCTGGAACAAGCGTACGAGGCAGGGGTCACCGAATATGCCGAGGCTCGCGCTTCAGTGTGTTATCGGGTCTGCACAAGGCTTGCGGCCCAGAAGAATGTTGATATGGAGCGCGCCAGATACGAGCTGGAAGAGCACCGGAAAGTATGTGCCTCAGCCGCCAGCGTCCGCAGACTCCTGCCCGAACGCGATGCTCCAGAGCGCTCGAGGCAACTGGTGGCATAGTGCAGGATTTGAAGATTCGCTCGGCGTAAAGCTATGCGGGTTTTTGATCGGCAATCCGTTCGAGAATCTCGCATAGCTTTGCAGACTCAATATCTGACACCTCGACACCGTAAACCTGCCTGATCTTATCGATCAAAGCACTGTTCGTTTCCTCCGAATGGAAATCCCACAAGCTCGACTCATCCGAAATCCAGGCTGACTCCAGGTCCAGAACTCGCCGAATGAAATCATCAGCCAACTGGGCGTGCGCGTCAATCCGTTGCTGCGGAGCAAACTCAATCGGAACCTGCGCACCGGGCCGAGGGAGCGGCTTGCCCATCTTCTTCCTCTTCAACTTTGCGGCGACAAACTTGGCCTCCAGGTTGATAAGTGCTTCGCTTTTCGAATCGCCGCCGCCTGTCAGATGCCAGTTCGCAATGGAGGCCACGTACCGGTTCAGCTTGAATCGAGGGGCGCTGAAATCCGAATCTGGATCGGGTTCCTGTGTCCGTATTGAGACCGGATAATCGGCCAGTTCCCAGTCGCGCTTAAGGAAGGAAATGCACCACTTCCAGAGAACGCGAATTTGATTGGTAATGCGCACAATCCAGTTCATTGGAGCCATAAGTTGTTCCCTGCTTCACTCGGCGTTTGCCGCCCGATGAATCGCCAGGAGCCTCTCCAACAGCGGCTTCAGCAGCTTCAAATCCAGCGCGTTCGCGCCGTCTGACTTAGCGTTGGCCGGGTCGTCATGGACCTCCAGAAACAATCCATCAATGCCCGCGGCCACAGCGGCCCGCGCCAGCAGCGGAATAAACTCCGGCTGGCCGCCGCTCACTCCATTCGCCGCAGAGGGCTGTTGAACCGAGTGAGTCGCGTCGAAGACCACCGGTGCCAGACTGCGCATGATCGGCAGCGAGCGGTAATCCACCACCAGCGTGTTATAGCCGAAGCTGGCTCCGCGCTCGGTGAGGAAGACGCGTTCATTGCCCGTGGAGCTCACCTTTTCGACCGGATGCGTCATATCCCACGGCGCCACGAACTGGCCCTTCTTGATGTTGATGGCCCGGCCCGTCCGGCCCGCGGCCACCAGCAGATCGGTCTGCCGGCAAAGGAACGCGGGAATCTGTAGCACGTCCACAGCCTCGGCGGCCACTGCGCATTGACCCGGCTCATGCACGTCGGTCAAAACCGGCAGCCCAGTGCCTTTCGCCAGGCGGGCGAGGATGCGCGTGCCCTCGACAAGCCCCGGCCCGCGAAAGCTCTTCACGCTGGTGCGGTTGGCCTTGTCGTAGCTGGCCTTGAAGATGTACGGAATCTTGAGGTCCGCCGCAATGCGCTGGATCGCCTCGGCCATGCGCCGTGCATGGGATTCGGATTCGATGACGCACGGTCCGGCGATCAAAAACAACTGGCCCCCGCCCACATGGACCGGGCCGATTTCAAAGGAAGGTCTCACGGATTCGATTGTAATGGCTCGCTCAGCCAGGCGACTGGAAGTCTTGGTACTCTGTTTGAGCATCTGACGAATGTGGTGTTCGCTCGGCGGGTTGTGGTCCAGCCTAAACTAGAATTCGACGGGTGTTAAAAGGGAGAAACCATGGAAATCAATCTGAAGCTCTTGGGAGATGTAAAGTTCGAGGTTGCGGCGCGGAACCACAAGCTGGTCTGCGACCAGCCCACGGAAGGTGGTGGCAGCGATGAGGGCATGACGCCGCCGGAGCTGCTTTTGGCGTCTCTGGGTTCCTGCGCGGCTTATTACGCGGCGGCCTACCTCAGGAAGAGGGGATTGCCGCGCGACGGCGTCGAGGTGCGTGTGACGGCAGGCAAGGCTGGACCACCGGCTCGTTTGGACAACTTCGTCATCGAGGTCAAAGTTCCGTTGGCGCTGAGTGAAGCTGATCGGGCCGGCATGGACCAGGCGGTCCACCATTGCCTGATTCACAACACGCTGCTCCATCCGCCCTCAATCCAGATCGAATTGCACACGCCCGCCGCGGTTTGAACCCTGGCCGGAGGTGCCGCAATAGGGAGCCGTCTGTGACGGTTTCAGCGCCAAACTTTACCGAATCGGAGCGCAACGGTACAATCTGATGAGGAAAGCCGAAGTAGCTCAGTTGGTAGAGCAGCTGATTCGTAATCAGCAGGTCGTCGGTTCGAGTCCGACTTTCGGCTCCACTTCAAATTTAGTAGCCGCAGCGAGTTGCAGGCATAAACAGCCTCTCGGAGACGAGAGGCTGTTTTCATCTGGCGCACGTTCACGCGTCAAACGGCTCGGTCACCTTCAGATTTTGTTGGCCCAGATCAGCGAGACGTGGCTTATTCGACGGGGCGCGAGCCTGTGATGAGGATGTCCACCAGCCTCCGGGCGCTTTGTTGCCAGCCAGGTCCGGACGCTACGTGGGCGACACCGATCAGCGCCCGAAGCAGGTCGAAGGGCTCGAGATCCCGGCGTATGTCGCCGCTTTTGATGGCGCGCTTTACCAGCGCGTCGATTGCTTCGCGGATGAGCCCGTGAGAACCCTCATATAGTTTTGCGGGGCCACCGACGACACTGTTCAGCGCCGGTGCAATGATCTGCTTTGCCGCGATGTGGTCGACGAACAACAGCATCCAGGCCCGCAATGCCTCAACCGGGGGCATCGTCTTGGCAAATTTGCATTCTGCCGCAGCCAACTTTTCCACTTCACTTCGATAGACCGCCTCAATCAGGGCGTCTCGCGTGGGAAAGTGGCGATACAGAGTTCCAGGGCCCACTTCCGCCTGTTTGGCGATATCGTCCAGGCTGGCCGCGGCGCCAAAACGTGTAAACGCCTCCTTCGCCACTTCCAGAATTCGCTCGCGGTTCCGCTGCGCATCTGTGCGCGGCTTTCGGGGGACGGATTGCGAACAAATCTTGAACATGGGCAAAATAATTGTAACCGGAGACAGTCTCCGGTAATCTACTTATTCGGAGGCTATCTCCGTTTTAGTCGGAACGCAGCAGCCTGTCAACAGTGGTCTCTTATTTTTGCAGCCTGGGAGGCGAGGAATATGAATCTTGTTGCTTGTTTTGGATCTACGAAAAATCTCAATCCTCGTTCCGCTGGCCCGGTGAAGGCAGCGGAGCACGAGTTGGCGGCATTTTTCAATGCCGTTAAACAGTTGTTCGGGAAAGAACAGGCGGAGCTTTCAGCAAAAGACTGGCTGGACGAACTGGCCAGGATCGATGGCCTGTCCTCTTCAACGCGCGACTGGCGATTGATCACCGTCAAGGCTTCAGCTCGGCTCGCAACTCGAGTGAACGCGTCTTCTTTATCAACTGAATTCACAAATGCTTAGGAGGAACGACTATGCGTGTATTTGTTACAGGCGCAACAGGCTTTATTGGTTCGGCGATTGTTCCGGAACTCATCAACGCCGGCCATCAGGTACTCGGACTGACGCGATCGGATGTGGGCGCTCAGTCCCTCATCGCCGCCGGTGCCGAGGTGCATCGGGGCGATCTGGAAGACCTGGAAAGCCTGCGCAGCGGAGCGGCGAAATCAGACGGCGTAATTCACACGGCCTTCATCCATGACTTCTCGAAATTCAAGGAGAATTGCGAGATCGACAGGCGCGCAATCGAGACGCTTGGCGATGCGCTCGCGGGCTCAAACCGCCCTTTGATAGTCAGCTCCGGAATTGGAGCTCTTGCCCCGGGCCGTGTCGCGACCGAAGACATGGAGGCCCCGTTCAACCCGGCGATGCCTCGCGTTTCCGAACAGACAGGCTTGGCGCAAGTCGCGCGTGGCGTCAGCGTATCTGTGGTGCGCCTTCCCCAGGTTCACGATACCGTCAAGCAGGGCCTCATCACCTATGCGGTCGCTCTCGCTCGCGAAAAGGGAGTCTCGGCGTATGTGGGTGATGGAAGCAACCGCTGGTCGGCGGCTCATGTTCTCGATGTTGCCCATCTCTATAAGCTCGCGTTGGAAAAGCACGAAGCAGGCAGCAGGTACCATGCCGTCGGCGAAGAGGGAGTTTCAATGCGGGAAATCGCTGAAGTCGTTGGCCGTGGCTTGAAAGTACCCGTGGTCAGCCTCTCTCCGGAGGCAGCGCAAGCTCATTTTGGCTGGCTCGCGATCTTCGCTGGCTTGGATATGCCAGCTTCAAGCGCACAAACACGAAAAAAGCTGGGATGGAACCCAACCGGCCCCACCCTCCTCACCGATCTCGGAAACATGCGCTATTCCCAATCTTGAACCAGGGGGAAAGCATCTCGATAAGCAAAGGAGCTCAAAATAGTGACGGATAAGATCGCGATTATCACCGGCGGAAGCCGCGGCCTTGGCCGCAACACCGCTGTCAATCTGGCGCGGCGCGGCGTCGATATTCTCTTCACCTACCGCGCGAATCTGAAAGAAGCCGAGAGTTTCATCCGCGAGGCTGAAACCATGGGGCGGAAGGCTGCCGGATTTCGCCTCGATACCGGAGACATTCGCGCCTTTGACGCGTTCGTGACTGAAGTTCGTAACACGCTGCGCAGTTGGGGGAAGGACAAGTTCGACTACCTCGTGAACAACGCGGACAATTCTCTTCATGCTGGCTTCGGGGAAACGACGGAAGCTCAATTCGACGAGATTTTCAATGTTCACGTCAAAGGGGTTTATTTCCTGACGCAGAAACTGCTTCCTTTGATGAACGATGGCGGCCGCATCGTGAATATTTCGTCGGGACTTGCGCGATTCGCGATGCCCGGTAGCTCCGCATACGGCGCCGCGAAAGGAGCGGTCGAGGTGCTGACCCGTTATCTGGCCAAAGAGCTCGGCCCACGCGGGATCACCGCGAATACCGTCGCACCAGGCGCGATCCAGACCGACTTCAGCGGCGGCATGGTGCGCGACAATCCTGAAATGAACAAGCGCGTGGCGGAATGGACAGCGTTGGGGCGCGCCGGTGTGCCCGACGATATCGGACCCATGATTGCGGCGCTTCTCTCGGATGAGAATCGCTGGGTCAATGGTCAAAGAATTGAAGTGTCCGGCGGCATGGGGCTTTGAAGCTCAATATTCGCAACAAGAGGAGTTCAAGTCGTATGGCAAATGAAAAGAAGATTGCACTGGTGACCGGAGGGAATAAAGGCATAGGCCTGGAAATCTCTCGAAATCTCGCGAGCACTGGATGTACAGTGCTGTTGGGTGCGCGCAACGCTGAGCGAGGCCAACAGGCCGTCCGGCAGCTCGAACAGGCCGGACTCAGCGATGTTCACTTTATTGAGATCGACATTACGAAGCAGGAGACCATTACAGCCGCAGCCCAGCTTGTTCAGAGCCGCTACGGCCGTCTCGATATCCTGATCAACAACGCGGGCGTCAACCTGCGCGGGGATGGATTGCCTGGCGCGGCTGATGTGGGCGTGGTGCAAAGAATTTTCGACACCAATTTCTTTGGCGCGCTTCGTGTTGCCCAAACCATGCTGCCTCTGGTGCATAAGTCGCCCGCCGGCCGAATCGTGAATATTTCAAGTGGACTCGGTTCGCTCACGCTCAACAACGATCCTGCGTGGGCACACCACGATGCCAAACTGATTGGATATAACGCGTCGAAGGCCGCTCTGAACATGTTGACGATCCATCTCGCGTACGAACTGCGCGGTACAAAGATCAAGGTCAACTCGGCAAATCCCGGATACACAAAGACTGACCTGAACGACAACCAGGGAACGCAACCTGTAGAAGTCGGAGCCATCGAAGCAACGCGCCTGGCGCTGCTGGATAACGATGGCCCAACAGGACAGTCGTTTTCAAAAGATGGTCCCGACCCTTGGTAGACTGCTCCTGCCGACTGACCGCGAAACCGTATCGGTCTTCGGCGCCTCTGGCTTTCTGTTCCTGACAGTGGTCCCGCCGCGCGCTCCTGGATTTGACCCCGAAGCGCGCGGCGCAGAGACCGCGAGCAGAGACAACAGGTGGTATAGTGCCTGATAGCCGGGAAATACAATGGCAGTACCGGTTTAACTGGAGATTTACGTGCAGACGCCGGTGTCGCCCGAAAGACTTCAAGCTGAAAAAGATGAGCTCAATTGGCTGCTGACCTCAGGGGTGCTGGGGCGATCCAGCAACTTGGCCCGAATGCTCACTTTTGTCTGCGAGAAGCACTTCCAGGGTGCGGATGACCAGATCACGGAATACTCGATCGCGACGGAAGCGCTGGGCAGACGCGACCTTTTCGATCCGCAAGACGACACCATCGTCCGGGTAACCGCACATTCCCTTCGCAAGCGCCTCCAGGAGATCTACCAAACGGACGGGGCTCATCGACCGGTCCATATTCAGATTCCGCTGGGCAATTATTTGCCTTCCTTCGACCATATAGGAGCGGACGGCGTCCCGGCCGCGCAAAGCGCACCAGCATCGGACTCTTCATCGGGGCAAACTCTCTCCCACGCCCATCTTCCTGATGCGAAGCCTCAGTCGAAGCGACCTTCACTATTGCTTGTGGCCGCTGCCATCCTTGCGGCGGTTTTCCTTTTGTGCAGCTATTATTTCTTCGCGCACCGCAACGCAACGAAGACGGCAGTGGCTTCGACGCCGGGCTCGCAGGCTCAGTTGCAACCAAAGAACACAATCCGGGCCTTGATGGGAACCGGCCGCAAGACATATATCGATCACTCCGGATATACATGGATACCGGGCAATTACTGCTCCAGCGGCGACAATGTCACGGTGGCCGCACAGAAGATCATAGGGACGGAGGATCCGTACCTCTACCAGGGTGGAATTCGTGGAATTGCTCACTGCATTTTCCCTGTCAAACCGGGCGAGTACGAGATTCACCTCCACTTTGCCGAGACTTCTGATTTGCAGACGGCAACTCACTCAGTTGTCCTCTCGATCAATGCGGGGACTGATTTCAGCTTCGATGTGGTCGATAATGCTGGTGGAGATGGCACCGCGACCTCCTACGTTCTAACAGGAATTCGCCCCGAGAACGATGGCGCGATTCATCTGGATTACACCAGCGAGGTGTCCCTGCTGAATGCGGTCGAGATCCTCTCTGCCGACTCCGACAATCTGCTGCCAGTTCGAATCGCTACGAGTCCATTTTCAATTACAGACTCCGACAATAAACTGTGGGTCTCCGATCGATACTTCAACGGAGGCCGAAGAGGCCTGATTCCCGATTCGGCAAAGACCGCGAATCGCGGCATCTACACTTATAACCGGGTCGGGCGATTCCGCTACGACATCCCCGTTACGCCACTGGGGATGTATCGCGTCACGCTGCATTTCTCTGAACCATGGTTTGGCGAACATAATTTGGTGAATGGGGGACCCGGCAGCCGGATATTCAATGTCTCATGCAACGGCAACATGATTCTGAAGAACTTCGATATTCTTGCGGAAGGCGGAACCAATCCCGTCGTAAAGACGTTTGACAATATTCAGGCGAGTACGCGAGGAAGGATCGAACTTTCGTTCATTCCAGTGGTCAACTACCCAGAGATCAACGCAATCGAAGTGATCCCCGAGCCTTCGCGCTGATCGACCGCGGATTCGAGACAAGTCCGGGTTTTCATTCCGATAAGCCGGGTCGGTGCGGTCGTGCGTGCAAGATCGTCCCGTGCTGGGGAGGGTGACCGGCAAGGGGGAAAAGCCGCACTCCGTCGGATCAGATAGCGGTTTTCGGCCCAGCCTGATGCCTTATGTCACGTTTTCACGATCACTGTGAACGTGTTATCACATTCTCTAACTCCTTGTTATCAATAATGTTACAGAGATATTAACAATATTAACAGGGCGGCGGAGGCAGATTCCCAATCCGTAACGCCCCCATATCTTTCAATGCTTTCTGAGTTGCAGATACCATTCACATCGGCCCCATATGTTTTTCACCTTCATTTACATGACAGGTCAAGAAATTGGTTGTTAGGCTTGCACCCGACGATTCAAACCCCACTTGCTCCATGTTCTGCATCGCAATGGATTGATGCGGACCTTGGGCGCGTTCAAGAACGCAGTGGGAGGCGATTTGATCAAGAAAAGGCAATGCTCAGGAGGCTTCAAATGAAGTTCTTGTTGAAACACCGGGCCAGCACGCTGGTTCTGGTAGCTATGTTGCTCTTTGCACCCTGTATTTGGGGTCAGGGCGATATATTTGGTGTTCTATCGGGAAGGGTAACGGACTCGACGGGAGCACTAATTACGGGCGCCAAAGTGACCATCCAAAACGAAGCGACAAAGCTGTCGCGCATCGTTTATACCGACTCCAATGGCTTCTATACGGCTCCCGAGTTGGCTGTAGGGCGGTATACCGTCAAGGGTGAGAAGCAAGGGTTCAAGGTGCTGTCACTGACTGGCATCGATTTGAATGCCGGAGCGCACGCCACTGCGGACCTGACCTTGGAGATAGGTACGGCCCAGGAGGTAATCACTGTTGAGTCCACCGGCCAGACCATCAATACAGAGACCGCCGAGATGTCGGCGACTGTGGATTCCAAGCAAGTTGATGCTCTTGCGTTGAATGAACGCAACTTTGTCCAACTCACCACGATGATCGCCGGTTCGGCGATGACCACATTCGACCAAACCACCTTCACCACGGGAATGTCAACGGCAGCGGCGGCCATCAACGGCATGCGCGAAGACCAGAACCTGTTCACCATAGACGGCGGCTACAACAACGACTCCGGTTCCAACGGAACCTCGTTGAACAACGTCGGCATCGATTTCATCGACCAGGTCTCGGTGCAAGCCTCCAACTTCTCGGCCGAGTACGGGCGCAATGCCGCAGCCTCGGTCAATGTCGTCACCAAGAGCGGCGGCGCTAATTTCCACGGCGGCGCATTTGAATTCGACCGCAACGATTTCTTCGACGCCACCTCTCCCACGAACAAGCTGTCCTACAGTTCCAATCCCAAGGCGGTCAGACCTCCACTACGCTACAACGACTATGGATGGGATGTAGGCGGTCCGATCATTAAGAACAAGCTCTTCTTCTTTGCCGGTCAGGAATGGAAAAGGCTCTTCATCGCTAACAACCCCGCGCAGCTGACGGTTCCAACGGCCGCTGAGCTGACTGGAAACTTCAGCGATCTACAAACAGGGCTTAAAATCGCGGTGCCAGCCAACTATCAAACCTTCTCAGCTGCTTGCCAATCTTGGCTTGCCGGAAATGCGTCCTCCGCCCTCCCCACTACGGGCTACACGGGCAACATCACCCTTAAGACCAACGACCTATCTTCTAGTGGCTGCATCACCACGGATGGCGCGGCAATCGCCAAGGTCTATTCGGTTATGTCAGCAGAGACTTCGGGGATTTCCACAACACCGGCTGCCAACAACGCCACCTTCGCAGTGGCCGATCCACAGCGTTGGCGGGAAGACATTATCCGCATCGACTATCATCCGCGCCCCTCGCAAAGTATCTATTTCCGCTACCTTCATGACAACCTGAATCTCATCGATGCCTTCGGCACATTCAGTCCCTACTCAAGCAGCACAGCCGGACTGCCGACTACGCCCACCACCCGCATCCGGCCAGGCTACAGCTACCAGCTCGGGCACATCTGGACGATCAACACGCACATGATCAACGAGGCAAAAGGCAACGCTTCGTGGAACAAGCAGCGCATTCCTCCTCAGGGAAACACCTGGGAACGGTCCACCTACGGTTTCCAGTTCCCCTTGCCCTTCACCGTTGCACCGGCCGCCATGACCTATCCCAACGGCATTCCCTATGTGACGTTTGCCAGTTCTGTATCCGGTAACTTTCAAGCGATCAACGGAACGCCTGGTACAAGTGGCATAAAGGATCTATCGGGTGCTCCAACAGCCGTGCCGGCGCAATTCACCGGTCCTGCGTTCGCGCTGATGGCTCCCACCACCGACATCACGGCTACCGATAGCTTGACTTGGGAGAAGGGGCGCCACACCTTCAAGTTCGGCGGCATGTTTGCACGCAACCGCAAGGATCAGGACTCACGACCGAGCGACGGCCTTGGCCAAATCAATTTCCAACAAAGCGCCAACACCAACACCTCAGGTATCCCATTTGCCGATGCTTTGATGGGCAATTTCCAAAACTTTACACAACATTCGTCAAATCCCGTCGGCTTCTTCCGGTTCAACAATATATCTGCCTTTGTTGTGGACAACTGGAAGGTCGCACCGAAGTTGAGCTTTGAGCTGGGCGTTCGTTACGAGTACACAGTGCCTACCTATTCTCAACAAAACAACTTGGTCAACTTCGATCCCAGCACGTACACCACCGCCAACGCTCCCACATCTGTCAGCGCTACCAATGTATTCACGGGCGGTCTTCAGGATATTCCTCCGATCACGGGCGTGACCTCGGGCTTTATCATTGATGGCCTGGTTCGTCCCGGCGCGGTGCCATCGAATCAGTTGGCGCGCGTGCCTGGAGGGAACTCCGCCTTTGTCACCTCGGTTCCGGCCACAGCACCGCGCGGCTTCTTCCAGCCTGAGCACCTCTTCGCGCCTCGCCTGGGATTTGCCTACTCTCTCAATTCCAAAACGTCGATCCGTGGCGGCGCCGGTCTCTTCTTTGACAAGCCGGAAGGAAACATCATCTTTGGCCAGCCGGGAGTCGTTCCGTTCCTGTATTCGGCTACATTTACCAACGGACAGCTTGCCAATCCCGCAGGCCCTGGCGGCTCAACACCGACTGTCTTTAACATGAGCTCGATCGATCCCAACCTGAGAGTCTCACGCACCGCGCAATACAGCCTGAGCATTCAGAACGAAACCGCGTACGGCGTGCAGTTGCAGTTGGCGTATGTCGGCAACATGGGACGCCACCTGCTGCGCCAGCCCAACATCAACGTACCCTCCTTCGCCACGGGAGCTGAGGCCTGCACCGCTATTGTTGGCACTACACCCTCCAATTGCACCAACGCGTCCTACACCTACTCAGGTGCGGCTGGTCCGCTTGCGGGACAAACGATCAACCAGAATCGTCCTTATCTGGGATACACGGACATCACTCAGTTCACTGGAGACGCCACCAGCGATTACAACGGCCTGCAATTCACCGCGGAGAAGCGTCGCGGCATATTGACGGTAACCTTCAACTACACCTACTCCAAGGTGCTCAGCCAGATCAGCGGCGAGGGTGACAATCCCGATCCGGAGTGCGCGTTCACCTGCTTGCTGCAAAACGGCACAACCATCCCGTGGAAGCAGTTCTACACTGGATCGACAAACTTCGATCGCAGGCAGATTGCTTCGGCGACGTACACACTTACCGATCCGCTCTTCAAAGATCAGCACAACTTGCAAGCCTATGCGCTGGGCGGATGGAGTTTGAGCGGAGTCACCCACGACCAATCCGGTCAGTATTTGACGGAAACCGCTAATGTTGGTATCGGCGGTTTCGCGGGATACAGCCGCAGAGCAAATTTGACTACGACCCCCTCAACACATGCAGCCTGCGCGGCAGGAAAGATCTGCTACTTTGACGCAGGCGCATATGCTGTAGCCCCCACGCTTTGGGCAGGCAATGCTCCAGTCGGCAATATCGTTGGACCCAAATACATTGCCACCGATACTTCCGTGAGGAAAAACTTCGGCCTGTGGAGGGGTGCAAACTTCATGTTCCAGGCTGATGCCTTCAACGTCTTCAACAAGGCGAACAAGGGAAACCCCAACACCACCGCCGGCGGCGGCAGCAACGGACAGGTCAGTTCGTTCGATCCTCCTCGCCAGTTGCAGTTCGGTGGAAAGATCACCTTCTAACTCACTGTTGTCCTTTCATAGAGCCGGTGGGCAAGCAATTGTCCGTCGGCCCCACCCTACTGAGATGCTGGAGGATTTGTTTCGTGAAATCCGCGATCTGGAACCGTTTTTGTATCGCAATCGTTGGTCTTTGGATATTGGGAAGTGCTCAGTTGAATGCGGAGTCAAATCCTACGGTTCTGGCTGACGTGGATCACCGTCAAAGCATCAGTTTGAACGGCGATTGGCATACCATTATCGATCCGTACTTTGATGGCATGTACACTTTCCATCGTGAAATTCGCAAAGACGGATACTTTTTGAACGAGTCACCGCACCCTGGAAACAACGATCTCCTGGAATATGATTTCAGCAAATCGCCTACGTTGAGGGTGCCGGGTGACTGGAACACACAGCGCGAGTCGCTCTACTACTATGAAGGGTTGATCTGGTATCAGCGGAATTTCGACTTCCAACCCCGCGAGCATCACCGCACCTTTTTCCATATTGGCGCGGCGAATTACAAAGCGATCCTCTGGGTCAACGGAAGCCAGGTATGCCAGCACGAAGGCGGCTTTACTCCATTTGACTGTGAAGTCACCAAACTTCTGCACGCGGGGAAGAATTTTGCGGTAATTGCGGTAGACGATACCCGGCAAGCAGATGGCGTCCCGGCCGTAAATACGGATTGGTTTAACTACGGCGGACTCACCCGCGATGTATCACTTTTTGATGTGCCGGAGAAGTTCATCGACGACTATGACCTGCATCTGAATCATGGCCGTACAGCGGTCGAAGGCTGGGTGCATGTTCAGGATGCCGCTCCCGGCGCCAGCGTGAGCGTCGCCATCCCAGAGCTCAACTTGAAAACTGATGCGGCTGTGGACAGTAAGGGCCGCGCGGCGGTCAAACTGAATGTTGCCGGGATGCAGTTCTGGTCGCCCGAGCAGCCCAAGCTGTATCAAGTGGTGCTGAAATCCGGCGAAGATACTTTGCAGGACGAGATGGGTTTTCGCACCATCGAAGCGAGTGGCACAAAGATTCTGTTAAATGGGAAGCCAATCTTTTTGCGGGGAATCTCAATCCATGCGGAGGCTCCCTATCGCGGCGGGCGTGCTGACAACGATCAGGATGTAGCGACGCTGCTCGGATGGGCACATGAGCTTGGGTGCAATTATGTCAGGCTCGCGCATTATCCGCATGATCAGCGCATGACACGCGCCACCGATCGGCTGGGCCTCCTGGTGTGGTCAGAGATCCCGGTCTACTGGGCCGAACACTTTGGAGATCCGGTTGTTCTGCAAAAGGCCGAGCAGCAGCTGACCGAAGAAATTCGTCGCGATCGCGATAAGGCATCGATCGTGCTGTGGTCGATTGCGAATGAGACGCCGAACACTCCCGAGCGCACAAAATTCCTTAAGACGCTGGCAGGCGATGTCAAAGTGCTCGATTCGACACGGCTAGTGACCGCCGCGCTTCTTGTCCGTTCCGAGGGGCACATCAAGTATGTCGATGACTCGTTGGGCGAAGCACTCGACGTTATTGGAGCAAACGAGTACATCGGATGGTATGAACAGAACCCAGATGGGGCCGGCACTACGGAGTGGAAGATCGCCTACGATAAGCCGCTTATCATCAGTGAATTTGGCGGGGACGCCAAGGCTGGCTTGCACGGGCCGGAAACCGAACGCTGGACCGAGGAGTACCAGGCAAGCATCTTCCAGTATCAGCTTCCCATGTTGAATCGCATACCACAGTTACGCGGAATCAGTCCGTGGATACTGATGGATTTTCACTCTCCCCGTCGACAGCTTCCAGGAATTCAGGATGGCTTCAATCGCAAGGGTCTGATATCGGATCAAGGCGAGAAAAAGAAGGCGTTCTACATTCTGCAAAAGGTTTACAAGGAAGAAAGCATCGGAAAGACCGAATAATGGCCAGAAGCTAGCGAGCTGGTAATAGACGTATGCGCCTGACCAATAGATGTTGTTGAAGTAACCTCCATAACGCCTGCTCGCAAGAGCAGGCGTCTTTTTTTGCCATCCGCCATACGGGAGGGCGGCGGGGGTGAACCTGTCGCCATCCCTGAGCGGGATAACATTTCCAGGATTGCTGTGAGCTATTTGATCGCTGTCACCGTAATAAAGGCTCCCTGCAGGCTCCCCTGAACCTGCACCTTCTTTCCGGCAAAGGGCGCAATGAGTCCCTTTTTAGCGCTGAGCGTATAGACCTTGTCACCCGAAACCAGGACGTAGCTTGCCCCAGCCTTGACGCACTCCTCAGTGCATTGGGCATCGGATTTTCCTGGCATCATGTGCTTTTGTTTGCACATCGAGTCGCTGACAACTCCTGTGAAAGATTGAGCAGCCGCGTTGGCCATGCGCAGAGCAGGCATGAGCGAAGCGAGCAGTAGGGCCGCGCTAAGAATCCTATGAGTCTTCATTGTTTTTTCTCCTTGAGAATTAGTGGTTGACTTGCCGGTTTAAGTCGAGCGCGAAGCAGGCAGAGCTTCGCGCGGAAAATCAGGATGAAAGGTTGGACTCAGCCGCCTGCACCAAGCGCTTCTGCATCGGCTTGACCTCCCAATTCCATTTCCAGATGGCAAAGATCGGGGGATAAACCACTAACTCCATGAGGAACGAAGTGAGAATGCCGCCCAGCATCGGCGCGGCAATACGTTTCATTACATCGGCGCCCGTGCCCGCCGACCACATGATGGGCAACAATCCGAAGACCATGCAGGCAACCGTCATCACCTTGGGACGCAGCCGCTTGACCGCGCCATGCACAATCGCCTCACGCAGATCGTCCCATCCATGAATGCCGCCGTTCCGTAAGGCTTCGTTATAGGCCAGGTCCAGATAAAGCAGCATGAAGACAGCGGTCTCCGCATCGACGCCGAACAGCGCGATCAGGCCCACCCACACCGCAATGCTCATGTTGTAGTGCAGCAGATAGAGCAGCCAAACGGCTCCGATTGCCGAGAAGGGAACGGCCAGAAGAATAATCGCGGTCTTCGCCGCCGAGCCGGTATTGAAGTAGAGAAGCAGCGTCACGATGAAAAGCGTCATTGGCACCACCAGCTTCAGCCGTTCCGCCACTCTTTGCATGAACTCGTATTGTCCACTCCAAATAAGTTGATAACCGGTTGGAACCTTGACCTTCTCGCTGACGGCCTGTTTTGCATCTTTGAGATAACTGCCAATATCGCGTCCTGTAACATCAACGTAGACATAGCCGCAAAGCCGTCCGTTTTCGTCACGGATCATTCCAGGACCGCTCTTCATGCGAATATCGGCGATCTCCCCGAGCGGGATCTGCGCTCCCGAAGGAGTGGCCACCAGCACGCGCCGCAGAGAGTCAATATCGCTGCGGTAGTCGCGCAGATAGCGCACATTGACCGCATAGCGCTCACGGCCCTCGATAGTGGTGGTCATCGCGTCGCCGCCGATCGCCGAAGTCACCACGTTTTCGGCATCGTCAATAGTCAAGCCATAGCGCGCCAACTGATCGCGCTTGAGATCGAAGTCAAGAAAAAATCCGCCGCTGGTGCGTTCGGCAAAGACGCTGGCGGTGCCGGGCACATTCTTCAAAGCACTTTCGATCTGTGCGCCGATCTGCTGGATCTGATCGAGATCGGCTCCTTGCACCTTGATGCCGAGCGGAGTGCGAATGCCAGTGGAAAGCATATCGGTGCGAGCTTTGATCGGCATAGTCCACGCGTTTGAAACGCCGGGAATCTGCAGGGCTTCGTTCAATCCTCCCGGACCATAAATCAGCTCCTGCGTGCTGATGTGATCGGGCCAGATTGTTCGCAGCAAAGGCCAGCTCCATTGCGGCATTTGCTTTGTGTACCAGCGCTCCAGTTTGGGCCACTGATCTTGCGTCTTAAGCGCAATGGTAGTTTCCATCATCGAGTAAGGCGCGGGATCTGTGGCGCTTTCGGCACGGCCAGCTTTGCCGAAGACTCTCTCCACTTCAGGAAAGCTGCGCAGAATTTTGTCTTGCTCTTCAAGCAGCCGCGTCGCCTCGGCGACCGAGATGCCGGGCAGCGTCGAAGGCATATAGAGCAGTGTTCCTTCATCGAGCGACGGCATGAACTCCGAACCAAGCTTGAAGTAGACCGGGACAGTAAGGGCCATCGCTAGCAGCGCCACAAGGACAGTGAGCCAGCGATGATTGAGAACGAAATTGACGATTGGATGATAGGCCTTCATCAGCGGGCGGCTGATGGGATGCTCTTCCTCGCTGTGGATTTTGCCAACATAGATCGCGTTGACGATCCTGGCCATCCAGCGCGGCCGGAAGTGAAGTTCCTCGATATGCGAAAAGAGAAGGCGCAGCAGCGCGGGCGCCAGCGTGATCGAGAGCAGCGCGGCGATCGCCATGGAGAAGTTCTTGGTGAAGGCCAGCGGCCTGAAGAGACGGCCCTCTTGTCCCTCAAGAGTAAAGACGGGAAGAAAGCCGACCGCAATGACCAGCAGCGCAAAAAAGCTTGGCCCAGCGACCTCTTTGACGGCTGCCAGCACGACGGCATGAGAAGGGCCTGGCCGTCCCGCCGCCTGCCACTGCTCCAGCTTCTTGTGTGTCTGCTCCACGAGCACAATGGAAGCATCGACGAGCGCACCAATCGCCACGGCGATGCCGCCCAGGGACATGATATTGGCCGTCATTCCTGACAATTGCATGGGAATAAAAGCCAGAATCACGGTAATAGGAATGATCAGAATAGGAACCAGCGCGCTACGCAAGTGCCAGAGAAAGATCAACACAACAAGACTGACGATGATCAGCTCTTCAGTCAGAGTGTGCTTGAGATTCTCGACGGCGCGATCTATAAGTTCCGAGCGATCGTAGGTGGTTACAATTTTTACGCCAGCGGGCAGAGTCGGCTCAATCTCTTTGATCCTTTCCTTGGTTCGCTCAATGACCTTCTCGGCGTTCTCGCCAAAGCGCATAATGACCACGCCGCCGACCGCTTCGCCTTTGCCGTCGAGGTCGGCAGCGCCGCGGCGCAGATCGGGTCCGAAGGCGACAGTGGCCACGTCGCGCACCAGCACCGGAGTTCCGGTTTGCGCATTGTAAGAGACGACTATATTGTTGATATCGTCGAGCGAGCGAATGTAGCCGCGTCCGCGCACCATATACTCGCGCCCCGTGAACTCGACCAGCCGTCCTCCCACATCGTTGTTCGATTTCTGTACTGCGTCACTGACTGTTTGGATGGGAATTCTGTAGGCGAGCAATTTGTTGGGATCGACGTTCACCTGATACTGGCGCACAAAGCCGCCCACCGGGGCAACCTCGGCCACGCCAGGAACCGTTTCCAGCGCATAGCGCATATACCAGTCCTGGTAGGAACGCAGTTGCTCGATGCTATAGCGGCCGGTGGTATCGACCAGTGCGTACTGATAGATCCATCCCACCGCGGTAACATCCTTGGCCAGTTCGACGTTCACGCCCTTGGGCAGCTTCTGCGTGATCGCATTCATGTACTCCAGCGTGCGCGTGCGCGCCCAATAAATGTCGGTGCCTTCGTCGAAGACGATATAGATGTAGGAGTACCCGAAGTCGGAGTAGGCGCGCACGTCCTTGACCTTGGGCAGTCCCAGCAAGGCCGAGGCAATGGGGTACGCGACCTGATCTTCCATGATTTCCGGGCTGCGATCCCACTTGGCGTAGACGATCACCTGCGTCTCGGAGAGATCGGGAATCGCATCCAGCTTGGATTCGCGCATGGAGCGCCAACCCAGCAGAATGGCGACAAGCGCGAGCAACAGGACCAGGTATCTGTTCTTGTCGCTGAATTCGATAATTCTATTGATCATGGCGCCTCTCCTCAGTGCTGTGCGGGGTTCTGCGCGCCTTTGAGGCGGCTCTCGGAGTCAATGAGAAAGTTTCCTGAGGTCACGACGGTTTCGCCTTCCTTCAATCCGGAAAGAACGATGACCTGATCGTCAACGGTGGCGCCCAGCGTAACCTTGCGCGGCACAAAGACGCCTCCACCCTGCGCCACAAACACCTGCTGCTCTGTGCCGGAATCGACGACAGCCTCGCGCGGCACCGCGATCTGCGTGCCGTAATTCACATGCACCTGCGCGTCGGCGAACATTTGCGGCTTGAGGATGTAGCCAGGGTTGGCAAGCTGCACGCGAACCTTGACGGTGCGCGTCTGCGGATCGACCGTGGGATAGATGAAGGAAATTTTCCCCGAGTAGGTCTTGCCGGGATAGTAACTCAGCGTAAAAGTAACGCGCTGGCCAACACGAACATAGGGCACTTCGTTTTCATAAATGTCGGCCAAAGCCCAGACGCTCGATAGATCGGAGATTGTGTAGAGCTCGGTATCGGACGAGATCGAAGCCTGCGGAAAGGCCTTGCGATCGGTGACAAATCCACTGACCGGCGAATAGACCGTCAGCGTGCGGATGGCCTTGCCGCTTTGATCGAGCTGGCGGATCTGCCCCTCGGTGATATCCCAATAGCGAAGCCGCTGGCGGGCAGATTCAAGCAGGGATTGCGCGCCTTCCGCAATCTCTTTGAAGGGCGCGCTTCCCAGCGTGCTGTCGCCGCGCTTGGCGATCAAATACTCTTCCTCGGTGGCCACCAGGTCGGGACTGTAAAAGGTGAAGAGCGGCTGTCCCTTGCGCACGAACTGGGCGATGGAATTGACATAGACCTGGTCAATAAATCCTGAAACCTTCACATGAACGTGAGAGATCCGGCTTTCATCCGCTACGATCTCGGCGGTGGTGTGAATCTCGCGGGCCAGGGCCCTGCGTTCCACCAATGCGGTGCGCACTCCGGCAAGAGTCTGCTTCTCCGCGGGCACGACAATTGCGCCTTGCGGCAGTTGAGCCGCGCCCTTCTCATCGGCCGATGAAGTTGCGGAACCCAGCTGCGATTGCGGTGCGGCCATCATTGGCACAAGATCCATGCCATCCGGGGCCTTGCCGGGCTTGTTGTAGTGGTTCTGCGGATTCATCGCATCGTACCAATAAAGGACGTTGCTCTTTGCGGAGGGCTGCTGCGCCGCGCGCTGCGCAAACGGCCAGCGATGCGTGCTGGCGAGATAAACTGCTCCCAGTGCGCTTCCGAGCAGCATCAGGGCAATTCCCTTTTTTATGAAGCTGGCGACGCGGCTTCCTCCATTTGTCTCTGCATTCTGACGCATGGTCACTTCTCCTCCGGGACGATCTGCTTAGCAGGCTCTGTGGCGCTTGGGAGAACCGGGGCAATCTCTCCCGTCAGGCTCTCAATGCGAGCCAGGGCGGTTTGATAGTCGGCGAGCTGACGATAATAGTCGGTCTCATAATCGAGCTGAGTGGTGATGTTCTCGATGACCGGCTGAATGGCGATCTTGCCGGTTTGATACGATGCCATCGACGACTCCAGCGCCAACGAGCTTTGCGGAATCACGCCCTTTGTATAGAGGCTCATCAACTTCTCCGCCGACTTGGCTGCCAGATACTGCTGCCGCACGACAAGGCGAACTTGATTCAAGCGCCCATCGCGCGCCTTTTCGGCGCTGATCAGGTTTTCGCTGGCCTCGTGGATTACCTCATGCTGCTTCGATTTGGCAAAGACAGGCAGGTTTACGCTGAAGGTGAGTCCGTTCATGGCGGGTTGATCCGCGCGCTGCTGGAACATATAGCTGACGCCAAGATCGGGACGCAGTTGCTTCTCCGCCAGAGTCACGGCCAGGCGGCCGCGTTCAATCTGTTTTTGAGCGCCCTGCGCATCGGCATCGTTTTCCGCAGCGAGCGAGTAGAGCTGATCGAGCGAAAAGGTCATCGCAACTGGCTGAGCTTCTTCAGCGGGCGGCAGAGGCGACTCGGGAGCGCGCTGCATCTGGGCATTGAGCTGCGCCTGTGCCGCGGAGCGCTGCGCTTCAAGCACGATGATTTTTTCCAGCAGCAGCGAAACCTCCACCTGGGCGCGCAGTACATCGGGTTGCGTGGCCTTGCCGGCGCTATACTGGGCGGCGGCGATCTGCGCCAGTTCTTCCAGCGTCGCCTTGTTGCGATTGGCGGTCCGCAGGGCTTTGTCGTCGTAAAAGTACTCGTAGTAAGCAGTCTTGACTTCGGCCGTGATGCGGCGGCGAATCGCCTCATAGTTGGCTTGCGCGGTTTCCACGTCCTTGCCCGCGATGGCCCCTTGCAGCTTCCGTTTGCCGGGATAGGGAAACTGCTCGGAGACCGTTACGCCACGATAGCTCGACGCATCGTGCGCCATGATGCTGAAGGGCGCTGGATTGCCCGCCCATCCCACTGCAACCATGGGATCGGGCAGGGCTTCGGCCGGAGCAATGCGATGCTGCAATGCCTTGATCGCGTGCAAAGCCCCTTCTGCTTCCGGGCTTTTTTCGAGCGCTTCGCGAACGACATCGTCCAGGCGAAGCACCTGCGCATCAGCAGGAATACGATTGCCGCCGGTTTGCGGCGAGGCATCAATCTGCGCCCACACCGGCGTTGCCACATACGCCACCAATAAGGCGTACAGCCACGGTAATTTCATGGTTTGCTCCTCGATTGATTAGAGAAAAGGGCAGCAGATCCCATACGGGAGCCGCAGTTTTTCTATCGAGAGAGCGATCAGATTTGGAATGTGCAGAGAATGGACTGGGAGCGGCAACTGAAGGCGCGGAGAGGCGGCGTTCGATAGCCCTCCGGTGCAAATTGCGCAAGACCGGGCAGAAGCAATGCAAAATCCGCCGGGGATGCAACTGGCGCCGCGAGCTTCTGCTCCTCTTGTACCATTACCGGCGCCGATACTTCACTAGCTGCAACGCAGTTGCACTGGGGCGCGGAAGACTCCATGGGAGCCAGTGTGAGCGCCATCGCCGCATTCATCGCCGATTCGTTCATGCTCATTTCGTGGCAGCAACTCGCGCAGTGCTTTGTGGAGCAGCTGCTTCCGGCGCAGGGGAACTCCGCGAGCACAGGGAGCGCCCACAGCAGGATGCTGAGTGCCATGGCGACGGATTTGGCGAAAGATCTCATTCTCGTAATGCGGATTCTATCGCGAATTGCTCCGGTAAAAGCAAACGTGATCTATCTCACATGATAGCGCACAATGTTTCAGGTGTCGCATCCGTGATCTGTGAAATATAAATTGCGGCCAGCCGGCGATCAGTCTCCCGCCCTCGCAATCATATTTAAATAGCTTATTATCAACACATTACTCAAGTAGCTCATGAGCGGAAATGACGGTTTGTGGAAAGCCCGAAAAACGAGGTCGCTGCTTCCAGCCCCAGAGTCCATTCCTCTATATAGTCTTCGTTTCCTGCCAGGGTTGTCCGGTCACAAAGCGCTGAAATGCAGAGAACCGCTCGCTGTGGCTGAAGAAGAAACTTTCCAGCAGCAGCGCCAACTGCTCACGGATTGGAATCTTCTCCGCCTCGGTCAAAGTTGCGTGTGCCCGGTTCTGTGCCTTCTGTTTTCATTTATTTATAGAGATTTGCGTTTGGCAGGCTTCTGCGATATTGTCAGTTCGATCCTGCTTGAGTTCGAGAACCCACCATGAAACTTCAACGGCGGACGGTAGCGGTTATTGCAATCGCGGCGGGGTTATTGTGTCTGGCGATCTTCGGGTTGGTGATTTGGCGCGTGGAGCGCGCGCTGGGCGGCGCCAGCCGCAATGCCGCGCAAAGCAGCCGCTTTGACGTGGAAGAGCGGACGCTGAGCGCGCAGCCCAATCCGGGCTTTGAAGGAATCTGGGCGCCGGCGGTCTTCAAAAGCGCGGCCGTGTTTCAAGAGAAAATCTATCTGGCTGGACCGGCGGGCCTCTACGCCTATGCCGCCGACGGAACGCTGGAGCATCTCTATCGCGCCGGCATGGAACTTCCGGCAGCTTCCCTGGGCGAGATGGCAGTGGGGATGCCGAATGGCGCACGCCAGCCTGAGTTGCTGATTGCCACCTTCGGCGAGGGAGTTCTGGCCTTCGATGGACAGCGTTTCCGG
>Ga0255354_1000577_pt1 | contig 23028 bp, 16 predicted proteins | sample HBST50metaG_FD_189942 | JGI IMG/M metagenome (GOLD analysis project Ga0255354, IMG submission 189942) | Peat soil microbial communities from Stordalen Mire, Sweden - H.B.S.T50 | ecosystem: Environmental > Terrestrial > Soil > Wetlands > Peat | place: Sweden: Norrbotten County, Stordalen Mire...
GGACGTGATTGCCGCTGGCGCTGTATTGCTGAAAAACGACAAGGGCATTCTACCGTTTGGCCCTCAAGTCAAATCAGTTGCTCTTATTGGCGCGCAGGCTACAGACAAGGCCATTGTGGTGGAGCAGGGCTCGCCCTATGTCCGCCCGGCTCATCTGGCTCCCGTGCTGGCTGCGGTACAGGCGCGCGCAGCAGAGAACATGCGCGTAACCTTCGCGCCGGGAACGCTCGGTTTAGCGCCGCTGCCTACTATCCCGTCCGACCTCCTGAAGACGCCGCAAGGTGCGCCGGGAGTGCAGGCAGAATATTTTTCCAACCCCAAGCGCAATTTCAGCGGCAAGCCTTTGGCTGTCCGCACCGAGCCGACGTTTCAGTTGGAGAAGCTCCCAGCGATCGATGGATTGCCCGCCAACCTGCAATGGTCGGTGCGCTACACAGCAATCTTCACCCCAACTCGTACCGGCGTACAGAAGTTTTCCATGAGCGGTTCAAGCGAGAGCCGTCTCTTCATCGACGGAAAGTTGATGGGCGAGTTCATGCGCGCCGACTTCCAGGACATCGTTTACGCGAATGTGCCCATGACTGCGGGAACCCCCGTCGAGATTCGCATCGAATACGCACCGCGCGAGGCGTTCGGCAATCAGAAGATGACCATGTTCGATATTGGAGTCGGCCTCAATGTTTCCTTGGGCTGGGCTCCGCCCGATGACCTGATTGCACTAGCTGCCGAAGCCGCAAAGCAGGCCGACGTTGCCGTCGTCTTTGCGGGCCATCAGATCGGCGAAGGTATGGACCGGATGCATCTTGGCCTGCCCAACGATCAGGATGCGCTGATCGAGGCAGTGTCCAAGGCCAATCCGCACACGATTGTGGTGCTCAACACGGGCGGCGCGGTCACCATGCCATGGCTCGATCGCGTGGCAGCCGTTCTTGAAACTTGGCTCCCAGGGGATTCCATCGGTCCCGCAACTGCGAAATTGCTCTTCGGCGATGCTGAACCCGGAGGCAGATTGCCGGTCACGTTCCCTGCCGATGAAACACAAGGCCCAGCCACCAAAGCCTCTCAATATCCCGGTACAGTTTCTGAAGACGGCGCGCTCGATACGGCCCATTTCGATGAAGGCATCTTCGTCGGATATAGGTACTGGGATCAGTACAACCAGACTCCGCTCTTTCCCTTTGGCTATGGTCTGTCGTACACCGAGTTCAAACTGAACGGCTTCAGCGTCAAGTCCTTGCCGGACGGGACTTCCATGGTCGATGTCATGGTGAAGAACATTGGCAAGCGCGCGGGAAGCGAAGTGGTGCAGGTCTACCTCGAATTTCCATACGCTGCGCAGGAAGCGCCCAGGCAACTGAAGGCTTTTGACAAGGTCACGCTGCAATCGGGTGAAGAGAAGACAGTCCATCTGACTCTAGATGAGGACGCATTCAAGTACTGGGACGAGAAAACACATGTGTGGACAATTGCCCAGGGAAGCTACGTCGTTATGGTTGGAACATCATCGCGCGACATTGCGTGGCGTGGTGCTGTAACACCCGCGCCACACGGAAATTAGGTCACGAAGAATAGGGCTCTCCAGTGTGCGAATCTCCGCACCCCGAACAGATGCTGGTTGGATTCGATTCGTCGAGAGTAATGGATTGAGAACGATAGTACCGGCTTAACATCTTCGACAAAGGAGTACTTCCATGTTGTTGCGATTTCAGAAAACTGCACTTGCAGCCGTTTGTGTCATGGCCTTTGTGTACTGCTCCAATTTCACGTTGGCTCAGAATACAAGCACAAAGGTTCCTCCGGTCATTGACGTGCATGTCCATGCCATGGACGAGTCCTTTCCCGGCATGGGCGCCATGTGTCCTAACACTTCAAAATTCACGGCCTCCGACCCGAGTTCCAAGGAAGCTTCTTTTGGCTGGACTCAGGAAGAGTGCTCTCCCAAGCTGTATCCCTCCGCGAAAGGGGAATACCTGAAAGACATGGTCGCCGAAATGGAACGCCTCAATGTTACAGCTGTTGTCTTAGGCGATACAAAAAGCGTGCAGAAATGGAGAGATGCCGCACCCGGCCGCATAATTCCCGGCACGGGATTCGATGGCATGCAGCCCGGTACACGTGTCTCGCTCGACGAACTCCGCAAGGACTTCACTAAGGACGGCTTCAAAGTCATGGGCGAGATCGGTCTTCAATATGAAGGCATCTCCCCCAGCGATCCTTCCGTCGATGCCTACTTCGCCCTCGCCGAAGAACTGGATATCCCGATCGCCATCCACATGGGGACCGGCGGCTCAGGCCGGGCCAATGTTGCCATGACGAAGTTTCGCGGTTCCATGGGCAATCCACTTCTTCTGGAAGAGCTATTGGCGCGCCATCCCAAACTCCGCGTGCAGGTCATGCACGCTGGTTATCCCATGATCGACAACATGCTGACTCTCTTGCAGGCCAACTCCCACGTCTACGTCGATGTTGCCGGACTCATCTGGAGCTATCCCATCAAGGAGGTAAACCGCTACATTGAGCGCCTCGTCGATGCCGGTTTCGAAGACCGCGTCATGTTCGGAACCGATCAGATGGAATGGCCCAAGCTGATGGCTTACTCCATCAGTGTCATTCAGAACGCCGACTACCTTACACCAGAACAGAAGCGCGACATTCTTTACAACAATGCCGCCCGTTTCCTCCGTCTCTCCCCTGCCCAATAGCAGTGGACCGAGGACTCTATCGGGACTGCCTCGGCGCACCGGCAGGCGTTTGCCATGGCATTTACGGGTCAGTTTCGATAGGGCTCGGTTGCAGCAAGTTGCTGGCGTTTGCTGCGGATAGTGCCCGCCCGGACTCGTCGCGCTGGTCGAAGCGTGTCGCCCCGCAATGGAGTCTTGCATCGAATCAAGCGAATGGAGTGTACCTGCTTGCAAATCAGGGCACTCATTTCGGAAACTGCATTGATCCGATCAAATACTGTAGGTAGATTTACAGCCGTAAAAATAAAACCACCTCATCACTGCTGTCCAAGAAGTCGGGAAGAGTCTTGGACGGCAGTGATTCTGGATACAAAGTCAGTCGTTTTTGTTGCAAGGTCTTCCAGATCTGCTCTGGCGCCCTGAGCCCGGAGACCGCGACTCGGTCCAGTTCAAGCGCGAGGGCCAATCGAAGGTGCTCCAACGACGATGAAGCCAATAGCGTCGCAGTGATCGGCGCGGACTCCACGGGCATCGAATTGATTGAGGTTTATACTAGGGCCTTAGGCTGCTTTTGGGCCTTTATGGTTATTGAATGTTGCGTTCGGATGAACTCAGGACCCGGGACCAAGCGGAGTGTGTTGCGTGGACTCCTGCGCAACGCGCCGCGATTCTGGCGGAAGCCAATGACATCCTGGCGCACCCATCTTTTAAGAACAGTAAACGCTGTATCACTCTGTTCCGGCGCCTGATCGACCATGCGCTCGATGGTGATCAGGAGGGTGTGAAAGAGCGCACTCTGGGCATTGAAGTCTTCAGCCGGGAGCCGGATTACGACACCAGCGCCGACCCGATTGTACGTATGACGGCGAACGAGATTCGCAAGCGGCTGGCCCAGTATTATCAGGCATCGAGCCGCCACTCGGACCTCAAGATCAGTCTGGTGCCCGGTACGTATCTTCCACAATTTGAATTTGATGTAGCCGATGACACTTTCTCTGGCGCAGAGGCAGATCTCCATGAGCCGGTTCACCATCCGGTGCCTTTTCCTGGGCCTGTGGTGGTGGAAGATACTCGTACGGCTGAACGTGCACCTGCCAGACGGGCCTGGATGCTGTGGCCTGCGGTCGGGTTGGTCGTGGCGGCTGTGGCGTTGGTGCTGACCCAATCCAACTTCTTCCGTTCCACGCAGGAACTGCTTTGGGCGCCGATGATGGACTCGAGCGAGCCGGTGAGCATTTGTGTTGGCGACACCAATTCGTTTTCGTTTGTTGGCAGCTCAGGAGATTGGGCGCAGGACATTGCTGAGGTCATCGCCAAACGCCAACTGCCGCCAAGGCGAGCGGCCCCAAGTTCCGATGCCACTCCAGGTGCTGCTCCAAACGTTCCTTTTGTGGATACGGCGGTGACTGCGAGATTCAACGGCTGGCTGTCTGCACGCCATAAGTCGGTCAGGGTCCAGCGCGAAGGAGCCTTGACTCTCTAAGACCTGCGCCGCGGCCCTGTGGTGCTGGTGGGTGCTTTCGACAATATATGGTCCCTGGTTCTGCTCTCGGATCTGCGTTATCGCGTCAAGGTGGATCCCTCGACCCAGGACGAGTGGGTCGAGGATGCGCAAAACCTCTCCCGGCGCGACTGGAAGGGAAGCGGCAAGTTGCAGTTTGAGGATTCGTCGGTGGATTATGCCATCGTGACCCGGATTTTGGATCCAGATACCGGGAAATGGATTCTGGCTGCCGGTGGACTGGGGATGCATGGCACTGAGGCTGCCGGAGAGCTGCTCACCGATCCGGCCTATACCAGGATCTTGCCTTCCGTTCTCCGGTCCACCAAAAAGAACTTCCAGATTGTCCTGAAGACCACGGTCATCGACGGCCATACCGGCCCGCCGCAGATTGTCGCTGTCTATACCTGGTAGTGTGGTTCCGGGTATACAGCCCCACCTGCCTTGGAGCGGCTACTGTATTTCCTTCTCCAGTCGTGTTTTCCTCAACTGAGTTGTCCGGTACGGAGCAGTGTGGCGGCTCTCCCTTTGCTGTTTCCAAAACTACAACTGCACGGTAATGTCACGTGTGCCTGCATGGGGGAGGGCGCGCCTATTTCCCTTGCCAGCGATGTACGCTACATACAGACTATACGCGGAAAACAGAAGTGAAAGTGCTGATAAATAAGCAGATATGAAGACTGTACTGTAGAGAACCTAGTCAGCCGGATTCTGCCCCACCTAGTGTGAGTGGCGCTCGAAGTTGAGCGTTGTTTGACACACCAGAAAGAGAGGCCCGGTCTTCATGAAGGCACATTATGCACTATTTTCCCTCAGCCAGTGGATGCGTCCGAGGGCTATGAAGTTCGCTTATGCGATCTTCGCAGCGCTCTTGTTCGCTCTCCTTACTCCAGGCACTGCGCCCGCCCAAGCCATTACGGGAGACGTCGTCGGTACCGTGACCGATTCAACCGGCGCGGTTGTACCCAATGCCAAGCTCACCATCGTCAACGTCGGAACCCAAGAGAAGCGCCACGCACTCAGCGGGGGAGCCGGCGAATTCTCCTTCACCACTCTTCAGCCGGGTTCCTATACCCTCCGCGCCGAGGCAGTAGGGTTCAAGGCCTATACATTGAGTGCTTTCAACCTCGGCGCCGGCGACCGCACCCGCATCCCAGTGCAGTTGCAACTGGGCGAAGCCGCTGAAACCGTCGAGGTGCGCGCCGACAGCATTCCCGCCTTGCAATCCGACAGCGCAACCATTCAGGATGTGGTACCGGAGCAAGCGGTGCAGGATTTGCCTCTGAACAACCGGAATTTCATCGGTCTGGTGCAGATTACGGCCGGTGTAAACCAAGGTCTCACTGGGTCCATCGCTTCAGGCAGCCGTCCCGACGACCGGCGGCCCAGTTCGTCTTTCTCCGCCAACGGCCAGCCCGACACGCTGAATAACAACATGATCGATGGTCTTGACAACAATGAGCGCGAACAGGGTTTCATCGGCGTCCGACCGTCTATCGATGGCATCTCCGAAGTGCATGTGATGACCAACGACTACACGGCCGAGGTGGGCCGCTCGACCGGTGCGGTGGTCAATGTTTTGACCAAGTCCGGCACCAACCAGTTCCACGGAAGCGCCTTCGAATTCGTCCGCAACGACAAGTTCGATGCGCGCGACGCCTTTGCCACCACCGGCAACAAGCCGGAGTACCGCCAGAACAACTTTGGCGGTAGCGTCGGCGGGCCGGTGTGGAGAAACAAGACATTCTTCTTTGCCGATGCCGAGTGGGACCGCCTGATCTCCGGATCCACCTCGCTGACTCACGTTCCGACAGCTTCGGAATTGGCCGACCCAACCACGGTCGCGGGTGTTCCGACGGGCGCTACCCTCAATTCTGTGGCCTTGAGGTATTTCAAACTCTATCCGGCCGCAAACATTTCCGGGAACTCCTTCTATAACTACCAGTCGGCGCCCAACAAGACTCAATACGCAACCACGACCGATGTGCGCATCGACCACCATTTTGGTTCCAACGACACATTCTTTGCGCAGTACACCTATAATCCGGTCACGACGACGATCCCCGGCGCGCTTCCCACTGTTTCGCCCGACTGGGCCGACGGCGCCAAGGTTTCCCCTGGCGGCAGCCTGTTCTCATTTGCTGGTCCATCGAAGGGCACTTCACAGGGATTGCACCTGGATTATGTGCATATCTTCAACCCCAACCTGTTGATGGAACTGCGCGCCGGGTATATGCGGATCAATATCAATACCGAGCCTTTGAATTATGGTGAGAATTTGTCGAACAAGATCGGCGTCATCAACGGCAACCTTGGCGATAAGGTCACCTCGGCGCTGACTCCAATCTACTTTCTCGATGGTTCGGCTTCCGTAGGCGACGGCGCCTATGTGCCGATTTTGGACCACAACAACACCTTCCAATACAACGGCGTGCTGACCTGGACGCGCGGAACCCAGACAATCAAGGCTGGTGGCGCTCTGATTCGCCGCCAACTGAACTACTACCAGAGTCAGTGGTCTCCCCAAGGCGAATTCTGGGTCTATAACTGGGCCACGTTCCTGCAGGGCATCCAGTACACGACATTGCGCGGCAATCTTTCGAACCTGCAGGGTTTCCGCAGTTGGGAGCCGAGTGGATTCATCCAGGACGACTGGCGCGCCCTGCCGTGGCTGAGCCTGAATATGGGCCTTCGCTATGAGGTGTTTTCGCCCTTTACAGAGTCGCACAACATCTTCTCGAACTTCGACCTGAAGTCACTGACGGTGAAGCTTGCGACCTCCGGCAATCCAACGGCAGGCGTCAAAACCAACTGGAGCAATATCTCTCCTCGCTTTGGTTTTGCAGCCTCGCTTCCTCACAGCACAGTGCTGCGTGGCGGCTACGGCATCAGCTTCTATCCGCAGGACATTCAGAGCCAGATTCAGAATCCGAATCCGCCCTACGATTTCGTTTGCTCCTTCGGGTCCTGCCCGGCTTCGAACTTCCCGGTGTTGCCGCTTCCGATATCGCCGGCCAATACCAGCCTGACTAATCCGTCTGGTAACCTGACCTATAAGCCGGCTGACTTCCGTACCGGGTACTACCACCAGATGAATCTCGTTCTGCAGAAGGAATGGGCAAATAACGTGGTAAGCCTGGGCTATGTCGGCTCGCTCGGCAAGCGCCTGCTCTTCCAGGACGACATCAACCGCCCCGCGCCGTCCCTGAGCGCCGTGGCCACGGGGACCGCAACACCGGCGCGCACCTATGCCACGCAACTGCCGCTTGCCGGCCAGATCCAGCGCAACTCCAACATGGCGGAAAACAGCTACCACTCGCTGCAGGCGTCGTTTGTGCGCCGCTATCGCGCAGGGCTGACCGTGAACCTGAACTACACCCTGGCGCACGGCCTGGGCGACTCAGTCAATCCCAGCGGAACCAATCAAAATGGCCTGTGGACGGGCAATCCGCGCTACGACTATGGCAACACAGCCGTGGACATCCGTCATCGCATCGCCTTCTCCGCCAACTATGAATTGCCTTTTGGCAAGAACCTCAATGGTGCGGCGGGGTATCTGGCAAAGGGATGGCAACTGAACACGATCGCTTTCTGGCAGACAGGCTCGGCCTTCGGCATTTCCAACGGTGTCTCTCCGCAGATCAACTTGCCGGGCGTCTCCACCGATCGGCCGGACCGCTTCGCCCGGTACTCGCTCGTTCCGACAGCTACGATTGCAGCCGGAAATGTGCAGTGTCTTGGCGCAAACCACACCGGCGCGTGCTTTGCCCCGCAGGCCTTTGGAATCGCGGGTAATGCGCGTCAGTACTCCGAATACGGGCCGCATCAGCGGCGCGTCGATCTGTCCCTGTTCAAGAACTTCGAGTTGATTGAGAAGACAAAGCTGCAATTCCGGGCTGAGACTTTCAACATTACCAATACGCCGAACTTTGCCAACCCGTCGAGTAGCCTGGAAACTTCCAGCTTTGGCACGATCTCTTCGACTACCTCCAACCAGAATCCGCGTCAGATCCAACTGGCGCTGAAGCTTCTCTTCTAGGGAAGACAATCTTGGGGCTGGCGCTTGCAGTGCCGGCCCCTCTTCTTTTCCGGGGGAGGGCAATGATCTTCTGTCTCCCCCTTTTTCATCAGGTACTCCTCTCAGCAGGAAACGTAAGAGCTGCCGGAGCCGACCACAGGGCGGACCGGCCAGGAGCGAAGAGTGTTTAATCGGCGAGAATTCCTTGCAGGAACAGGCATGGCGATGGCCGGAGCAATGACCCGGCGACTGTATGCCCAGGATATGGCAGGGCGGCAAACTGCTCCCACTGAGGTTGCAATCGACCTGGGGCGGGAAATTGGGTCGCTACCGCACTATTGGGAGAAGGCGGCCGGTTCAGACCGCACCGTGGTGGGTTTGCGCGAGCAGTGGCGGCAGGATCTGGTCCGCGCGCAGCGGGATATGGGCATGCAGTCGGTGCGCTGCCATGGGCTGTTTGACGATGAAATGGGAATCGCAGCGGCTGGCAGCGGCAACTTCAACTTTCTGTACGTCGACCAGATTTACGACTTCATGCTGGATCACGGCGTGCGGCCCTTCGTGGAACTGAGCTTCATGCCCGAGGCCTTTGCCAGTAGCGCCAATCGCATCTTTGCCTACAAGGGCAATGTTTCGCCGCCCAAAAACTGGCAGGATTGGCACGATATGGTTCATGCTTTCACCGCACATTGCGTCAAGCGCTACGGAATTGCCGAGGTCGCCGGCTGGAAGTTTGAAGTGTGGAACGAACCCAACATCTCGTTTTGGGCGGGAAGTCAGGAAGAGTACTTCGAGCTCTATCGGCAGTCGGCGCTGGCGGTCAAATCCGTGGACAAGCGCCTGCAGGTGGGTGGCCCGTCGACGGCGCAACTGGATTGGATTCCCGATCTGATTCAGTATTGCGTGCGCAAGAATCTGCCGCTCGACTTTGTCAGCACCCATGTTTACCCCAACGATCCGCAGAAACATATCTTCGGGAAAGACAATCTCTACAGCTTCGAGCAAGTCATTCCGCGCGGCGTCAAGCAAGTGAAGGATCAGGTTGAGTCGTCGGCGATGCCGCACTTGCCGGTGTGGATCACGGAGTGGAGTTCGCAGAATCCTGCGTTCATCGCAGATACAGTCAAGAACTGTATCGGCCTTGCTGAAGCCATGTCGTACTGGACCTTCAGCAATGTCTTTGAAGAAGGAGGCGTGCCGAGCGGCGTGTTCAACGACACCTTCGGCATGCTGGATCAGTGGGGAATCGCGCGGCCTTCGCTCCATGCGTTTGCCTTCCTGCACAAGCTGGGAGAGACGCAATTGCAGACGGGCGATGGACCAGTGCTGGCAACGCGGAGCGCCGATGGTTCCGTGTCGGTGCTGGTGTGGAACCTGATTCCAGCCAAGGAATCCAATGCGTTTGCCAACGGTAACCCAGAAGCCGCTGCGGCTGGAGCGAGCCGCTCCGAAGGCGCGGAACTGACACTGACCCTGCGCCTGAACGGGTTGCAGGGACGTAAGCAGGTGCAGGTGAGCCGGGTGGGAGGCGACCTCGGATCCGCTATGCCGGCGTGGAAGGCGATAGGAAGTCCCAAATATCCTACGCCAGACCAGATCAAGCAACTGCGCGCGGCTGCGGAGCTGCCCAAACCGGAGATTCTCGCTCTGAGCGCAAGCGAAGCCTCGCGGTTCAACCTTACCCTGCCGCCCAATGGGATGGCATTGCTGGAGTTCGCCAAGTAGAGAGCCTGGAGCAAGAAAGAGGAGAAATATGCATCGATCGAAAATAGGCGCGCTGATGGCGCTGGCTGTTGCCATGACGCTCCCGGCCTTCGCTCAGAAGCCGAATCTGAGCGGTAAGTGGAAGTTGAATCTTGAGAAAAGTTTCTTGGCGGGCGAACACACTGCCAAGGATTACGAACTCACAAAGTTCATTGTGCAGACGGTTGGCTTGATCAAGCAGACCGACATTGCCGTGCATGTCAGCATGATGAACATCCCTATGCCCGATTCAAAGACCACCATTGAATTGGCAGCCGATGGACGGGAGCACGAGGTGATAGGAGGAAGTCCTTTCCCAGGTATGCCGCCGGTCAAGATAAAGGTTGTTTCGGAGTGGCAGGGCGGCACGCTGCTGGTGACCGAGGCCGGACGAAGTTTCGGGGGCCTTTCAACAACACGGCGACGCTATTTCGTTTCTGACGACGGCTCGCAGTTGATCGAACTCATCGAGGGTCACAACGGGTTTGGAGATACCGAGCAGCGGTTGGTTTTTGACAAACAGCCGTAGAATATCTCGGAACACGGCGGATTTCCTCAAGTGGCGTTCAGACAGTCTTTCGTTGACAGACTGCCTGAACGCCTCGACAGGCGCTCCTGCGCAGGCTCTTTTTATGGACACGGCGCAAGCCCTTCTGCGCCATGTCTCCAGTGTCTATATGTCTGCTCCGAGGCCAGGCCGGAAGACTCCAATCCTCGCAGACTCAGATATCCGGGACCAGTCCCTTTCATTCGCTTTTCCTGCGTCTTTATTCTGTAACCCATTGAAAAATAAATAAGTAATTGGTAGAGGCGGCGGGAGTCGAACCCGACATCATTGTTGAAAACGCCCAACTTACTGATTCTGGGAACGCCAGCTTTTCATGGAATACCATGATTCCCAAATCTTCCGTACAAATCACGTATAAAGATTCCCCAGAACTCCAAAACTTCCAAACCTCTCCTGCGCTCGCCCAACACGCCGAAGTGCTCTTCCATATTTATACATCGATCACGTACAGAAAATATTTCTGCGACATAGAACTTCAGACAGAGATAGGGATTGCAATAGTTTGATGCTTCCGTGCCATGAATTAAAGGAAATCGCAAATTTTAGACGGTACAGTACTTGCTAATCGGCAAAAAACGACCCTCTGGGGGCTATTTGCGACAAACTTTTCAACGACGGGTCAATGGGTTGGCTGTGTGGGACAAGCCCAATCCCCTCTTTAGCACTCCACATGCGCCTGTTCTGGGAGACCTTCGTCGGGCCGATTCCCGAGGGGTATCAGGTCCGCTCGCGCAAACTCGCGATCTGCGTCGTCAAAGCCTGCTGCAACCCCGCCCATTATCGCTTGCTGGGACCGGCGATCAAGACCAAGCCACCACCTGCAAGCAGGGCCATCTGCTCACGCCCGATAATGTCGTCATCGAAAACCGTAAGGGCCGGCAGTTCAAACGCTGCCGCATCTGCCGCTGCGAGGCCTGGAAGAGCAAACAGAAACAGAAACCGTCCCGTCAAGCGAACGCGCAGGGCAAGGACCCGGGCACGCCCGGTTGACAGGAAAATCTACCTAAAATCTGGATTCGAGCAGGCGTCGGCACGAAGAAAGATACCCGCCGACCAGCAGGAACAGGCGCTTTCGGCTTGCTTCAAAGAAGTCTATAACGGCTCGGAGAAGCCCGCGCGGATTCTCTTGCCAGGGCGCAATCTGCAATTCTGGATTGAAACCAATGTACTGCTTGTTTTGAAAGACGCGCCCTTTGACAAGCGCGATGCGCAGCTTGTGCGCACGGCGGTCAGTTGCGCCGATTGCTCTAAACACGCCGGACACAACAAGCTCCTGTTCGGTGATGACCTCGGAAAACATGATGACCAATGTAAGTTGACCCAAAATGCTACCAAGCAAAACTCGCAGCGCATGTAGCAAAGACCGTCGCTGCGAAACCTCAGCTTGTGCAGATCAGCACGGCCTACGGAACGCAACGCGAAGGCGGTCCGGTTCTGCCGCGCAACAAATACACCGCCATCCGCGGCGATAAGCCAAAGTCCAACGACGAGGCCAAGCGACCCGAGTTCAAGGTGTGCAAGTTTACCACCGACGCCATTGTCACCGAAGGCAGCGACATCGGCACGATCCATAAGGTGTGCAAAAATCCCGATTGCCCCATCCTGCATCCGAAAATGGTGAACGGCAATGGGGCGAATGATGTTGCATTCAAAGCCGAGCAGGAGAAGCTGCGCAAGGAGGAGGCCATTGCCAACGCAACGGCCTTCGCCTTCTCTCTGCGATTAGCGCGGCTGTCCCGGTGCGGCTCATGAAGCGCGACCTGTTGTTTCTTACCGAGCGCGTGGTCAACCTGCTGGACGAAAACCGCGCCGCGATCCTTGCCAAGCAATACGGCATCAAGAAGATCAAAGAGAACGAGTCAATCGCCAAGCTGTTCACGGCCTTTCTTCGCTGCGCCGACGAAAGCACCTTGGGCCGCGCCGTGGTCGAAGCCGTCGTATTGCTCACAGCCTCGCGCGGCAACGCCTCGCACGTTCTGCGCGATGCCGCCGAGTTTTACAAGGTGGACGTGGCCGCAATCACGATCACGGTCAAACAAGAATTCGCCGCCAAGGAAAAAGCGAAAGCGGCGAAAATGGTCACGCCAAAGCCAGCCGTAAAAGCACCGACAAAGATCACGAAGAGAGCGGCGGCAGCGTAGAAATTCAACTCATCGAAACGTTCTATGCGGAGCCATCCAGACCGGCTCCGCATTCTTGTGTCTGCCCGTCCTTCTCGCCCTCTTGTGTGGCATCTGCATTTTGCAGATGCGTCATTCTGTCCCCGCCCGACGGGCAGCTCCGTCCAGGCATGGGCGGCTTCAGGAGCGCGATAAACACACATCAGCAGATTCCAAATTTCTTTGGCGGTCGCACAGGGAACCTGCGCCCTCAATAGAATTAACGCTCATGTAATTTTTTGCGGCGGGTCATCATGTAAAAACAGGACTGTTCCCGTAATGTGCTGTGTCGAACGCAAGCCTTTGCGTCCGTGTGCATGTGTGTATTGCCATCGCGCCAGCAACTCATTCCCTTTACAAATTCTTCACAAAATAAATTCGCTTGTGGCGTTGAGAAACGCTCTGCTCGTACGGCTACCCATTTAGGGGAAGTATCAACCCCCTACTTGTTCTAGCCCCGCAGTCCCGTCTACACCCACGGAAGCCTGTGTGTTGACTTGAATGCGATGGCCGCAAGCCGAATTGTTCTGGAGGATCTGTGCGCATTCTGCCGAAGTGGATTGGAAATTGGCCAGCCATGCTGGTTATGACTCTTGCGACTGTTCTGTCGATAGCGGGGTGCGGTGGAAGCACGTCCTCTTCGGGCAGCAACGTAACGGCAACGCCTACACTCAGTCCTGGGGCAGGCACCTATACGACTTCGCAGACCGTGACCATAGCGGACACGACTTCCGGGGCCATACTCTATTGCACCACGGATGGGACCACGCCGACGACTTCCTCTTCGGTGTGCAGCAATCCGACCACGGTCTCCAAAACCGAATTTTTGCAGGCGATTGCGGTGGCTCCGGGCAAGTCCGCGAGCGCGGTCGCTTCTGCCGGCTACGTCATCAATCTGAATGCGGCTCCGACGCCGGCCTTCTCGCCGGCCGGAGGGACCTATACCGGATCGCAGTCGGTTACAATCAGCGATTCTCTCTCCGGCGCGAATATCTACTACACGACGGATGGCACGACGCCGACCAAGAGTTCCACGCTCTATACGAATGCTATCTCGATTACGCAGAGCGAAACGTTGCAGGCGATCGCCGTTGCCACCGGCTATGACAACAGCGGTGTGGCGAGCGCGGCATATACGATTCAAGCTATTGTTGCGGTTCCAACAATCAGCAGCCTCTCGCCCACTTCAGCCACAGTGGGCGGCTCTGCTTTTACTCTCACAGTCAACGGCACGAACTTTGATTCCGGTTCGACGGTGAAGTGGGGCAGCAGAGCGCTCACGACGACCTATGTCAGCAGCACACAATTGACTGCTTCAGTCCCGGCTAATCTGATTGCTTCCGCCGGATCGGTTGTTGTTTCCGTAGTCACATCAGCGGGCGCATCCGCTTACAGCGCGTTTGCCGTCAGTCCGGCAGTACCGACCATTACAGGCCTCTCGCCTACATCGGCTACGGCCGGAGGCGCGGGTTTCACGCTAACAGTCAACGGCACGAACTTCGATTCCAGCGCCAAGGTCAATTGGAATGGCGCGGTTTTGGCAACAACCTATGTCAGTGCAACGCAAGTGACAGCAACGGTGCCAGCCAATCTGATTGCCTCCGCTGGAAACGCCAGCATTACCGTGTCCACCACGGCAGGCTCGAGTGGTACAAGCACCATTACCATACAGTCTGGAACGCCGACCATTACCGGCATCAATCCGACATCCGCAACAGCAGGCGGAGCGGCATTCACGCTGACGGTCAACGGTACAAACTTCGACTCTAGCGCCAAGGTCAGTTGGAACGGCACAGCGCTGACGACAAGCTATGTTAGTGCAAGCCAGGTCACGGCTGCTGTTCCGGCGAACCTGATCGCTTCCACGGGTACGATCAGCATTGCGGTGACGACGACGGCGGGCACAAGCTCCACCAGCAGCTTTACTGTACAGGCGGCTTCCCCCACCATTTCAGGCACCAGTCCAACCTCGGCAATCGTCGGCGGTGCGACCTTTACACTGACCGTCAATGGAACGAACTTCGACTCCAGTACCAAGGTCAACTGGAATGGCGCAGCGTTAACAACGACCTACATCAACGGAACAAAGGTAACGGCGAATGTTCCGGCAAGTCTGATTGCCTCTGTGGGTACAGCCAATATCAGCGTCACAACAAATGCGGGCACGAGCGCGGTCAGCACCTTCACAATCCAACTCGGCGCTCCCACAATCACTACCATCAGCCCGACATCGGTCACCGTCGGTGGCTCCGCCTTCACGCTGACCGTGAACGGCTCCAACTTCGATTCCAGCGCCGTCGTGAAATGGAACGGCACGGCTCTGGCGACCACTCCGCTCAGCTCAACGCAGTTAACGGCTACTGTTCCGGCGAACCTGATTGCATCGACAGGCTCGGCCAGTATTACAGTGGCAACCAGTGTGGGGACAAGCCCTGTTGCGAGCAGCATTGCCATCCAGCAGGCCGGAGTGCCGACAATCTCCACTCTCGATCCTGCATCGGTAACGGCCGGTGGTTCGGCTTTCCTGCTCACGGTCAATGGAACCGGTTTCGACTCCAGTTCTGTGGTGAAGTGGAACGGCACAGCGTTGACCACGATCTATGTCAACAGCACAGAGCTTCAGACGGCTATCTCAGCCAATTTGACCGCTTCCGCAAGCACGGTGAGTGTGACCGTCTCTGGGACCGGAGGCGCGAGTACCGCAAGCAGCTTTGCCATTAAGCTCGGCACTCCGACCATCAGTGGATTTAAACCGACAAGCGCAAGTTCGGGGGATTCATCCTTTACGACGCTGACGATCAACGGCACGAACTTTGATTTCAGCGCCGTGGTGAAGTGGAACGGCACCGCATTGACGACTACCTTCGTCAACGCAACACAGGTCTCGGCCGCGGTTCCAGCCAGCCTGATTGCTTCTCCGGTCACGGCCAGCATCACGGTAACGACGACGGCAGGCACGAGCGCCGCGAGCAGCTTCACTGTCAATCTCGGCAAGCCAACCATCGGCAGCACCGATCCAATCTCTGCGACGGCAGGCGGAGCATCCTTCACGCTGAAGGTGATCGGCACGAACTTCGATTCCAGTGCCACGATCAACTGGAGTGGAACCGCGCTGACAACTCAACTCAAGAGTGCAACCGAAGTTGATGCAACAATCGGTTCCAGTCTGATCGCTACGGCGAGTTCGGCAACCATCACCGTGACAAACTCGGCAGGCACGTCCAGCAATTTCACCTTCAGTATCAATGCGGCTGCCCCTGTCATCGCCAGTCTCACTCCTCCCTCGGGTGCGGTGGGCGACACGGTAGTGATCGCCGGATCGAACTTCGGCGCGTCGCAGGGCACGAGCGCCGTGATGTTCGGCACGACGGCGGCTACGGTGAGTAGCGGCAACTGGAGCAACAACTCGATCACGACGACGGTTCCGGCAGGTGTTACGGGCACCGTATCCGTGGCGGTCACAGTAAACGGAGTGCAGAGCAATACCGACCAGACATTCACGGTAACGGCTGCCCTTCCAACCATCAGCGGAAAGGTGGTGAGTGGACCGTTGGCTTCCGGTGCGCCGATCATCGGCTCTACTGTAAAGCTGTACTCCGCGGGAATTACAGGCTACGGTTCGGCAGGGACTCTGCTTGGTTCGGCAACCGCAACCACAAGCAGCACCGGTTCATTCTCTGTCAGCTATCAATGCCCGGCAGCAACAGCCGGCGACGAACTCTACCTTGTCGCCACCGGCGGTAGCACCACGTCAGGCTCGAACAATGGCGACCTGGCTTTGATAACGGCACTTGGCTCCTGCAATGCATCCACATTCCCAACCTCCTCCGTTGTGGTCAATGAGGTTTCGACGGTCGCGTCGACCTATGCGTTGGCTCAGTTCTCGACCTTGGACACGACAAGCGGTCATGGCATCCTGATCGGTACGAGTGCGGGGAATGCCAAGGGCCTTAGCAATGCCATGCTGACGGTGAGCAATCTCTTCACTATTAGCACTGGGCAGGCACTTTCGATCACGCCTACCTATGCTGCCAATGGTGGAACCTCTGGTGCGAACCTGAACAGCAGTTATGTGCCACAGGCACGAATCAATACACTGGCCAATATTCTCAATTCCTGCGTTAGTACGGCGGATGGGTCTGGATGCGGGGCTCTTTTCACCGCCGCCAAGCCTTCAAGCGGGTCGGAACCGGCGGACACGTTGCAGGCCATCCTCAACGTGGCAAAGAATCCGGGATCCAATGTGAGCGATCTCTTCGGGTTGCAATCATCAGCCTTCACGCCAGCAATCTCTTCAGCTCCTACAGACTGGACGATGGCTTTAACCTATACCGGCGGCGGATTGGGTGCCCCACCTGCTTCAGCAAACTTATATCCTGCTACTCCAGTGAAAATGGCAATCGATGCAGAGGGCGGGATTTGGATCACCATTATGGGGGCAGATGCGGCGGGCACATGGTCTATCGCACGATTCGATAATCAGGGGAATGCGCTTTCACCGAGTGCGACGGCAGCAAATTCGTACAATGGCGGATTACAGCCAGCGCTGAATGGGACCAGCCTTGTTCCTTCCGGTGGAATCGCTTTCGATACCAATGGATATATGTGGCTTGCTTCACCAATTAACTCAATTCAAACGATTGCCAAGCTTGACGCAGACGGCAATGCGATTGCGATCTATGAGGGAATTGGAACTTGGTGCGCAAGCGCATCAGACCTTGCCCTAGATACAACAGGCCACCTCTGGCTCGGTGGGGTACCCCAGAGTTCCGTAGATCCGTGTATGGGGGCGATCAATACCAGCGATGGGAGCGCAGTGGATAGCACAAATGATGTCTGGAAGGTCATTCCGGGGAACAAGGCAAATGAAATCAACTCAATTGTTATCGACCCTCTTGGCGCAGTCTGGGGCGTCGCTGGAAATGGGACTTACCCAAGTGTAGATGCAGTCCCTTACCTTTTCACATCTTCCATCTCGGGTGTGACGACGCCCCTAAGTGCCGTTTCGGCGGGCACCAGCAACACGCTCGCGTACAGCATTGCTACGGACGCAGACGGAAACTTGTACGCACCGAGTGCTACAGCCGGGGTCATCACCAAGGCAGCAACTGGCGCTGCGAGTTTCAACACCTTGACCTACCCTGTCCCCAGCGGAACGGTGGGCGTATGGACTCTGGCGGTCGATGGCGCAGGGCATCTGTGGGGAGCGGCATACGGCGGCGCGGCTGGCAGTCAAGTCACTGTTCCTTCCTACCTGGTGGAGTTCGACAATAACGGAAATCTACTTTCTCCATCCAACCCTTCCTCCAATCTCTACGGCTACACCTGTACGGGTGGAGGTGGCGAAACGCATCCGATCCTTGCTGACTACAGCTATGCAGATCCTTTTGTAGGCACAGCGGTAGATAGCTCAGGCAATCTCTGGGTTACAAGCGGCGAATCAAACGATTCCACTGTTCAGTCCAACGAGCTTGTCGAGTTCATCGGACTAGCTGCACCTGTGCGCACGCCGATTGCAGCCGCGCTCAAGAACGGTGAAGTCGGAACCCGCCCCTTGGTGCGTTCCTCTAGTCCGGCAGCTTCGGTATCGAAGGCGGGACGCGCTCACTAAAGTGTTTCCCCGACCAGCAGAATTCTGCCGGTCGGGGAATTCCAAAGCACCGCATTTATCTCGACAGAATGTATCGCGAGTCAACGGAAATTAACGCAAATCAACAGGAGAGATAACGTGGGGTTAGCAGCCGCTTCGCATACTCAACGTATAAGCGCAGATTTGTTTCTCCACCGCTTCTCCGCCTCTTTGGGGGTGAAGAGGTCGGGGGAGGAACTTGCGCTTGTCTGTGGAGAAGGAGCGGCCGCAATGGAGATTACAGACGAAGCCGAGTCAATCCTCGAACGGAGCTTCCATAGCCGGCAATCAACTGCCAGCGAGTTTCCGCCGGAGGAGCAAGCGGAGCGAATCCTGCGCCTCTTTCGAGATGTGGATGCTACGGACAAGAAAGATGCAGTCACCTGCCAGCAGTTCAGCGATGATCCGTATGACCAGATTCTTGCTCTTTATAAGGAATATCGACCCAGGCTCTTTGGCTATCTCCGCAGCCTGTACCTCGGAAGAGACGAGGCGGAAGACCTCATCCAAGAGACGTTCATGCGACTCACGAACAAGCTCTTGCACAAGGTTAATATAGATAACTTTCAGGGGTGGATCATCCACGTCGCTCATGATCTTGCGGTTGACGTGATCCGGCGGAGGGATCGGGATGTCAGGCTCTTCCATGACGCAACGGATTTCGAATCCGATAGCGTTCGGGACCGAAGATCGAATCCGGATGAAGCTCTGCTGGAGATGGAACGGAGACAAGCGATAGAAACAGCACTTACTCGATTCACTTCGCAGCAGCGTCAATGCTTTCACATGCGGGCAGAAGGATTCCGTTACAAAGACATCGGATCGGCACTGGGTATCAGTGAACAGAGGGCAGCACTCATTGTGAAGCAAGTCATCGTTCGATTGGTGGCCATCTGTGGGTAAAGCGATGGAAAAATGTTTGCGTCATTTCATTCCGAGCTGGAATGAGCATCTCTCCGATGACCGTTTGGCAAGTCTTATTTGCGGTGAGCTATCGCTGTGGGAGCGATGGGGCGCGCGGCAACATCTCGCAACATGCTGGCATTGCAGACTTCGCAAGGATGAGTTGGAAGGCCGCCGTGCCGACGATTTATTCGAAGAGTATCTCAACATTCGACGCAAAGAGAAATTGCCAAAAGAGCCGGAGATGGAGTTTTCACACAAGCTGAGACTTCAGATTCAGAGCACCGCTCCGAAAGAGGAAAAGGCAATCCGTTTCCCGAGAATTCCACTGCCGGAGCTATCTTTCATGAACCCAGCACTCGTAACTGCCGTCGTCTGCGGCTTTGTGGCGGTCCTCTCTCTTGCGTTCTGGTGGCAGCAGCGCTCTCCGCAGATCAGTTCAAATGCACTACTGGTACAGGCGGAAAAGTGGGATACGCCAAGTCTCGCCTCAGCCCTTGGAGTTGTCTATCAGCCGGTCCGTATCACGCTGTCAAAGCAGTCGAAGAAGGAGACGATAGACCGCTCCATTTATCGGGACACGCAAGGCAAGCGCCAGCCGAAACAGGTGAAGCTGGATGCCACGGCGCAACAACTCCAGAGCACGTTGATGGAGGCGGGTCTCGATTGGAACGAACCGCTCTCCGCGTCCAGCTATCAGAACTGGCATGATCGCCAGCATGTGCGCGAAGACAACATCGTGCGAGCCGGATCGCACCTGCTCCGGCTCACCACCACGGTTCCGGATGGACTTGTTGCGGAACAATCCTTGACGGTGCGCGATACGGACTTCCATCCGGTGAAGAGGACGGTGGAACTCCGCGACAACAGCACGGTGGAGATTGCCGAACTGGATTTTAAGATTCTGCCGTGGAGCGCGGTAGACGCCAATGTGTTTGAGCCGTTTGGAAACACTGCGTCTTCGATAGCGACGAACTCGGCCCGTGTTCTGCCATTCCCACGTTTGCCGGAAGTGTTGACAGAAGGACAGCGGGACGAGGCCGAGCTTGGCGCAAGGCTCATCCTGAATCAACTCCACGCAGATAGCGGCGCACAGATCGAAATCCTTCGCGGTCCGCAAGGCATTACTGTAAACGGCCTGGTCGAAACAGAGGATCAGAGGCGGGGATTGCAGGCCCGCCTGCAGATGGTTCCGCACGTCACGCCTTCCATTCAGAGTGCGGAGAACATCAGGCGCAATCCGTCTCTTGGGGGCAATATTCAGAGCCTTGCAGTCGCCTCAATGCCGGACCAGCCATCGCCCCTGAAGACGCATTTGCAGGCACGAGGACGCAGCGTTGCCGAGATTAACGATCTTGGACAGCGGCTCTTCAACAGCGTGTTGACCGTCAGCCAGGAAAGCAAGGAGATCGCCGATCTTCAGACGCGTTTTGGCCCCGGAGAGCAAAGAACAACTCTGGCCTCCGCAACCTTGGCAGAGTTGATGTATAGCCACCGCCAACGGCTGGATGCGGCGCTGAAGCGCGAACGGGAGTTGCTCGCGGAGACGCAAAGCACGCCTGTTTCTGGTCAGGTCGCTGCTGCAAGAGCCTCTTCTCTTTTCGAGGCAGCAGACAGAAACCTTTCTCTGGCGAAGGAACTGACACAGACACATAGTCCCGCAGTAAGAAGCGCGAACAAGATTCTGGCAGAGATGTCGGTCACGATGGACGATCTCGCTGCGCGCCTTCATGAGGCATACGGCAAGTCTCAGAGCAATTCGGCTCTGGGCGGAAAGAAATAGGGCACCTTCGGTCATGTTGTCAATATCAACTGGAACATTTTCGGCGAAGTCAACGAACTCCGGACGTAGGCTGCGGTCAGTGTTGTCTCTGAAGCGTCGTATGTTGGTCTTCGCTGGTATCGCGCTGGCTGGGATGGTTGCAGGTTGTGGTGGTGTTTCGACCACAGGGGCCAAGGCGGGACCGATCTCGATCACCGCTTCGAGCGCTTCAACCGGCACAGTGAGTTCGCTGACTCTAACTGGAACAGCGAAGCTCAGCATGACTCCCGTTGGCGACAAGAGCAATGCCGGCGTGGACTGGACAGTGACCTGCGGCGGCAGCCCGGTAACCGGCACGATCACCAACGGTGCGTGCGGGACGCTTGCTCCCACCCATACGGCTGGCGGAGCAACGACAACCTATACAGCTCCATCGGTAGTCCCCATCGGAACAACAGTGACTATCTCCGCGACCGTCACCAGCAATGCCTCGCAGAGCAGCAGCGTGAGCCTGACTATCATTTCGGCGCCTCTCTCTCTCTCTTTTGTTCCTGGGTTTGCAGGGCCAAGTTCGCTGGACGTGAATACTACAGCAAAACTCATCGTCACTGTAACGAATGATTCGAGCAATGCGGGCGTGTTATGGACGGCAACCTGTGGATCGGCTGCTTGCGGATCGTTTAATCCTGCACAGACGAGCGGCACCAGTTTGCTTGGAACGACCTATACGGCACCGTCGGCAGTGCCCGCAGGCGGGACGGTGACACTCACCGCGACCTCAGTCACGGATACGACGAAGTCGGTCAGCTCAACGGTCATAATTACCACGCCGCCGGCTGCGAGTGCGATATCTGTTAGCGTGACGCCGTCGGCTCTTTCTGTCACGAATTCAGGCTCCGGTCGCACAGCGCATCCTTTGGCTGTGGTTTTGAATGACTCCGCTGCTGCGGGTGTGGACTGGAGTTTGAGTTGCACGAACTGCGGTTCCATCACGAGTCACACATCGAGTGGCACGGCTGCGACCTTCCTGGCTTCATCCTCGTCGGCCGTTGGCAGCACGATCACGATCAAGGCAACCTCGACAAGCGACTCGACGAAAACCGCCACGGCTACCGTGACGGTTGTAAACGCGACACCGATCACGATTTCGATCTCGACAGCGCCTTCGTCAACGCTAAAAACAGGAGATCCGGCAAATTTAGTAGCGACGGCCAGTTCCGGTAGCGACGGCATCAACTGGACGGCAACCTGCGGTAGTACCGGCGCTTGCGGCAGTTTCAATCCTGCGCACACCGCGAGTGGCGGGCAGACCGTCTACACCGCTCCCGCATCTGTGCCCACCGGAGGTCTTGTCACGATGACCGCTTCCTCAGCGGCAACGTCGCCTTCGAATGCCGCAGTAGCGTTTACTACCATTGTTGCCTCTCCTGTTTCCCCTACACTTTCATTTACGCAAACGCCGCCTGCATCGCTGGTCAGCACCGCTTCGACTCCGGTAAGCGTCACGGTTGCAAACGACCCATCGTCGGAAGGCGTGACCTGGAGCGTGCAGTGTGGGAGTAGCGTCGCTGGTGGCTGCGGATGGTTTTCTCCGGTTACCACTGCAAGCGGGGTCGAAACGGTCTATACGGCTCCTCCAGCAACCACTGCGGGAACCTCTGTGACGCTTACCGCAACCTCGGTTGCGAATACGAGTGTCAGTATCACATCCAGCGCCATCACGATCACCCCAGACACGCGTCTTACGGTCAGCTTCATTCCGTCGCTGCCTGCACAGGTACAGCCGAATGCGACGGTCAATTTGAACGCCGCCGTCGCCCACGATACAACCAACGCCGGTGTGGACTGGAAGGTATGCGCCAGCGGTTGCGGATTCTTCACGATCAAACCCGCCGTCGCCGAGATTTACGCAACTTCCACGACATCGGACGTACCGGCTCAACCGGCAGTGACGGCAACCAGCGTCACTGCGTGGCCAAACGGCTTGCCGATCCCGTACACAGCGCCCACGGAAGCGCCTTCCTCCGGGACCGTGGCAGTCGTGGCCAGGGCGCACGCCGACAC
>Ga0255354_1000578_pt1 | contig 23005 bp, 17 predicted proteins | sample HBST50metaG_FD_189942 | JGI IMG/M metagenome (GOLD analysis project Ga0255354, IMG submission 189942) | Peat soil microbial communities from Stordalen Mire, Sweden - H.B.S.T50 | ecosystem: Environmental > Terrestrial > Soil > Wetlands > Peat | place: Sweden: Norrbotten County, Stordalen Mire...
GTCCCAGCCGGGGCTGGCACTTGCGGCGAATGCGGATGAGAGCGACGAGACGGAGTAGACCGCCGGGCTTAACGAGATCGCGGCGTGGATGCAAGGCGATTCGCTCCCGATTCTAGAATTTTTTCGACCAATTTATAAACAGTAGTCCCGGTGTTGCGGGGCCAATCGACACAGGGCGGAATGTCCCGCTTCTTCGCTCTTTCAATCGCGGCCTCGATTCTTTCATGGGTAAACTTCTGCCCGTCCACGTGCTTGTTGTACCCGGGCAGGTGTTTGGCAAGCTTTCTATCACATTGTTCGCTTGTGGCTACCCCTTTTGCATCGTCAAAATGTAACAGTAGCCAATACTCAAACTTTGGGTTGCTGAGGGCGAACCCATAGTTAGAACGGCTTTGTGCCCACTTATGCAGCTCGTCAAGATGTTCTTCTTTCCAGGAATCCTTATCGACGACAACCCATGCTTCATCGGCTTTCTTGAGGCTTTCTTTACGGACATGCTCCCGAACACGTAGGAGAGCCTCTTTGGGAGAAAGATTTTTTCTATTCTTCAAGCATCTTACGCGGACGATAGATTCATCATCCAATAGCTGGAAGTATTCCTGCTCGGTCACCGTGCCTTCGGCAACAATGATAAACATCTTTTTGTATCGGCGTTGGCCTTCGAGACGACGGAAGCGGGATTTCATCGGATCGACGCCTCATCTTCGCAAGGAGGAATCGAAGTTCTGATTCGTGGAATGCCTCCCAGTCGGCCTTGCAAATAGCTTTTGCGGATGTCCTTGTCCTTGCGCACATCCTTGAATTCGCTGAATGCAACCAGCTTGGATGCCCCGGATTGGTCACGCTCTGTCACCCATAATTCGTCCCGTCGAAAGACGTCCTGAGTCATTAGTTGGGTGTCGTGGGTGGTGAATATTAGCTGGGATTGCGATGATCCTGTTCGCACTGACAAAAAGTGTTCAAGAAGATTCCTTGTCAGGAGGGAATGAAGGCTCCGGTCGAGTTCGTCGATCACGTAGACTTCCGGAAGATTCTCCTCCAGATGCAGGAATGCCGGCAATAGATCAAACAGACGGCGAGTCCCATCTGATTCCTCGGCAAAACTGAAAGGTATCTCTTCCCCGAGTTCATTTTGATGGATAGGTGCGAGCCGCCGCGCAACTATAGCCCCATTTTCCTTGCGCACTGAAAGGCCATCAGCCTCCCAAAAAGGACCGGGAAAACTCTGGCCTTCTTTCAGAGTTGATGTTAAGTGATCGACAAGTGCCTTCGGGACTATGCTTTCTGGCGACACATCCATCTGACGCAGAGATGCAATTCCCGAATCGAGGCTACACAATCTTTCGACCATTTTGCTGAAGAGCGGATGTGTTTCGTTTATATTGCTCGATAGGTTCCTAAAGCGAAAGTCTGGGAGAATAATCCTGATTCTATTCTGAAACCAATCAAATACGGACTTGAAAGCTGTCAATTTCTGAGAGACAGAGTTCGTTAGATAAAGTTGATTTTCATTCGTGCCTCGGAAGGCAAAGCGGTGCTCATCCTGCTCCTGAATTTTTTCAGCAAGCTTAAAATCCTCACCTTCACGTCGAAAAAGCAATTCTTCGGTCGTCGCGCTGATCCGTTTGAGATATTCGTCCACAACTTTGCTGGACGTTACGGTGAATCTATACTCGTAGATCATTTCTTCGATCAGAATCTCGAATCGGAATCTAGTTGGACGGTTGGATGAATCCCCATCTAAGCGAAACGGCGAAACTGGGATTGGAGCATCGGGTTTCGGAGGATCTGAGACGAGCTGTTGAGCGAAACGCAACGCTTTGATGAGGTTGCTTTTGCCGGATGCATTTGCGCCGTAGATCGCGGCCACGGGCAGCAGTTTAAGACCGTGTTTCGCGATTGACGCGATGTGATTGGAATGCTGTTCCTCGCGGGTAGCGACCAGATCGAGGGTCACCTCATCGCGGAAGGACATCCAGTTCTCGACGGAAAAGCGCAGCAACATTTAGTCACCCCTGGAGAAATTTCCTCCTGAATACGTAAATATAGACCGTTTTATATGAATTGTCTGCAAACTTGGGAGATTTTTTCTCTTGAAGTGCCCCTTTAGACCGTTTTGGCAAGAACGCCTCAATCGGGCAACTTCAGGATTCTCTTTGATTTCATTCAGCTTAATCGTATCCAGGAACTCGCTCTTGGACCTCAGGAAATCAACACCTTTCACCGTCCTGATTCCTCAAACGCCGCTCGCATCCGCTTCCACGTTGTTTCCAAATCCTCCGGCAAAATGCGCGTCTCCGCTACCGTCGTCATGAAGTTCGTGTCGCCGGCCCAGCGGGGCAGGGCGTGAAGATGCAAATGTGCGGCGACGCCCGCGCCGCCTGCCTGGCCCAGATTCATCCCAATATTGAGGCCTTGCGGATGGTAGAGGCGTTCAAGCGCCTGCTCGGTACGCTGCGCCAGATCGATCAACTCATGCGCGGTCGTGGTGGGCAATTTAGCCAGCCGGTCCAGATGGGCGTAGGGCATCACCATCACGTGGCCAGAGGTGTAAGGGAAGGCGTTCAGGCAGACAAAGCAGTGCTGGCCGCGATAGATGAGCCCGCCGGCGGCCTCGGCTTCTTCCGGATTCATGCCGTTGGCGATGGCGTAGTCAATGGAGGCGATGAGGTTGCAGAAGACGCAGCGGTGGTCGCCGGGCCAGGCCGCGAGGCTCGCCGGAACGCCAGGCCGTGTGGTAGTGTCCGCCGTCGTGATGTAGGCATAGCGCCAGGGAGTCCAGAGAATATCCATGGGTGGGGTCCGTCTGCATCAGTATAGAAGGGTTGTCGGGCGCGTAGGGCGCGGCGTGTAGTTCGTTGATTCTCAGGTCCGAGAATCCGGACCTGGGGCACCCGCCCACGTCCACCTTTGAGCTAGAAAATGGCGCAAAGATAGTGCACAAGGCATCTTTGCGTGGAAAAGTTTGCTGCCGCCTGCAAGTCCATTGTTTTGGCGGGGTACAAAGTGAATTTGCGATGACAAGGCATCTTGCCATGTGGTTTATTGCAATTCGTTGCATTGACGGGAGAAAGTCGCGGTTGCTACACTGATGAGCGTAGCTTCCTGCGCGGATTCCAGCAGTGAGTTGCGGCCGCCATCCAGTGAGCCGTCGCCTGCCGGGTGTTTCCCAAGGAGACAAGCCCCTTCCAAGTCAGCCCCACCGGCTGGAAGAACTGTCCCTTGCGAGAGCGCCATGTCACAGGCACGCGGTTGCTGGCAGGAAAAGCGGCCTCCGGTATCCCTCAAGTCAATCGCGGCAGAGGGACCACCCCCCAGCGACGGAAAGTTCGAGTCGCGGGAGCAAGGAATCGCGGAGCTGGCAGTGATGGCAAACGTCCTCAATCCCGAAACCGAGAGTACAACCCTGAACACTGAATTGGAAAGCCCAACCCTCGAACCTGCGACGGAGCAAGTGCAGCCGTTGCCAGAATCAACGTCCAACCCCGAGATCGCCGAAGTAGTCGAAACACCCGCGCTGGACGCCGATGCCTCAACCGAGCCTCAAGTCGAGGCCGTGCCCGTGGTCGAATCCAGGGCAGAGGTTGAACCCGCTCCAGTTGCCACCGAAGTTCCTGCGCAGACTGAGCCCACGGCTCAGGCCGAGCCAGAGATTGTGGCCGCTCCTGTTGCCGAAGCTCCGGCTGCTCCGGTTGCTGAAACTCCGGTTGCTGCGGCGCCGGCGCCCGCCAAAGAGCATGGCCTCGACTCCATGGATGATTTCTCCGCCGCTCTGGAAGCCTTTGAACGCGAGCAGGCCGCCGAGGCCGCCGCTGTTGAGGCCTATGGCGACAAGATTGTTTCCGGCACGGTCGTCAAGCAGACGGAAAAGCATCTGGTTATTGATGTGGGCTTGAAGTCCGAGGGCCTTGTGCCGCTCGAACAGGTTCAGGATCACACCGGCGCTGTGAAGTTCCAGCCCGGCGACGTGATCGATGTGGTGATCGAGCGCGAGGAGCCGGAGGGCGGCTACCTGGCGAGCTACGAACGGGCGCAGCGGTTGCGCGTCTGGGACACGATTGAGAAGGCCGCCGCCGATAAGACGCCGGTTATGGGCACGGTGGTCAGCCGCGTCAAGGGCGGCGTGACCGTAGACATCGGGCTGAAGGCATTTTTGCCCGGCTCGCAGCTTGAGATTCGTCCTGTCCGCAATCTGGACGGCTATCTCGGCCAGCAGATTGAAGTCCGCGTCATCAAGCTGAACAAGAAGCGCGGCAATGTGGTGGTGAGTCGCAAGGAAATTCTGGAAGAAGAGCAGAACGCCAAGCGCTCGCAGACGCTCGAGCAGTTGGGCGAGGGTGCCATCCTCACCGGCACTGTGAAAAACCTCACCGACTACGGCGCGTTCGTTGATCTGGGCGGCATTGACGGTTTGCTGCACATCACCGACATGAGCTGGGGTCGGCTGACGCATCCTCGCGACTTGGTGAATGTGGGCGACGAGATTCAGGTCAAGGTGCTCAAGTTCGACAAGGACAAGCAGCGGGTTTCCCTGGGCTTCAAGCAGTTGACGCCCGACCCGTGGCTGGACGCGACGGAGCGCTACCCGGTGGGCGCGCATGTGCATGGGCGCGTGCTTTCGGTCACCGACTACGGCGCGTTTGTCGAGCTGGAGCAGGGCATCGAAGGGCTGGTTCACCTCTCCGAGATGACTTGGTCCAAGCGCCTGAAGCACCCGTCGAAGCTGGTCAAGCCGGGCGACGAAGTCGAGACGGTCGTGTTGAGCGTGAATCCGGCTGATCGCCGCATTTCGCTGGGCATGAAGCAGTTGATGGATAACCCGTGGGAGAACCTGACCGAGCGGTATCCGGTGGGTGCAATTGTCGAGGGCCGGGTGCGCAACCTGACCGACTTCGGCGCCTTCATCGAGATCGAGGACGGCATCGACGGCTTGGTTCACGTTTCCAACCTGAGCTGGACCAAGCGCGTCAAGCACCCCTCTGAGATCGTGAAGAAGGGTGAAAAGGTGAAGGCTGTCGTTCTCGGCGTGGAGCCGCAGAACCGCCGCCTGAGCCTGGGCATCAAGCAATTGCAGCCCGACGTGTGGGAGAGCTTCTTCGCTACCCACCGCGTGGGCGACCAGGTTCATGGCAAGGTGTTGCGGACGGCGCAGTTCGGCGCGTTTGTCGAGATCGCGGAGGGCGTGGAAGGTTTGTGCCACATCTCCGAGGCCGGCGACGAGGGTGGCGGATCGAAGCTGGAAACTGGCCTGGAGCATGAATTCAGGATCATCAAGATCAATGTGGAAGAGAAGAAGGTGGGCTTGAGCCTGCGCGCCATTGGCCAGGAAGCCAGCCGCGCACAGGTCGAGAGCTACAAGAAGGAGAGCCACAAGCAACCGGTCTCCAGCTCGACCACAACTCTTGGAGACCTGATCAACTGGAAGAGCGAGAAGAGCGAGTAATACAGCGCTTCTCTTTTAAGCAATGCAGAACGGCCACCCTTCGGGTGGCCGTTCTGCGTTCAGGCGCAACAGCGTTTTGCAGAGAATCGGCTTCGAATCAAGAGATCGACGGCTTTCTCCCGACGCAGCAAATCCATTCCTTCTCGGATTCTTCAGCGACCTGAATATCCGAGTAGCCGGTCTTCGCGAAGAGTTCGCGGTGCTCCTCCACGCTCAAGATTTTCATTCCGTTATCGATCAAGACCTTCATTTCCATATATTTTCCGGAAGACTTATTCTCTATCTTCCGTCCCCCTTTGTAGACCTCGGCGATCAGGATGAAAGAACCGCCAGGTTTGAGAACGCGGAAGACTTCTCGCATATCGGCGGGGAGATCGGGCCAGAAATACTGTGTTTCCACGGCCGTAACCAGATCGAACGCGCCGTCCGGAAACGGCAATTGCGAGACCGAGCCCTGCTGGATTTCGGCCCGCCCCATCGCAATCCATTGCGCGTTTGTCTTTCTGGATGCGGCCACGCTCTCGGGGGAATAATCGATGCCGTAGACTTTTCCCTGCTCGGCGCGCGCCGCCAGCTTGCTTACCGTCCTGCCTCCGCCGCAACCGACATCAAGAATAGTGTCGCTCTCCTTGATGGAAACGTGCGCCAAGCCCCAATCAGTTAAGTCGGAATGTCCCCGGTTCATCCGCCACAGATTGAATCGTCCCCGCCATCCAGCCGGTTTCCGGAACTGATCGATCCATCCAGCCGGTTTCCGGAATTGATCGGAGGTTGTCTTTTCACGGGCCACGGTTATTCTCCTTTGTTGATGTCCTGATATTGGAATCCGCCTGCCTGCGCGACGGGAGCTGCGGCATCTGGCCTTCCCGTCAGGAGTTTGGAGCTTCCTTGCGCTGTAGTCGCCCGAGGACGATGGCGATTCCCAAAGCGCCCAGGACGCACGCCAGCCCAAATGCGAAGGCGCTCGAGTAGCCCCAGACACCGATCGCCACTCCGGCCAGAGGCCCTGTGAGGAAGAAGGAGATGTCGGCAAACGCTGTGAAGACGCCCAGCGCCGCGCCGCGGCTGTTGACAGCGACGCGCTTGACCGCTTCCACGCCGAAGGCGGGAAAGACCAGCGAGAAGCCGAAGCCTGTGATTGCGGCGCCGCAGAGGGCCATCCACGGCGAAGAGGAGATCCAAAGCAGAAGCAGCCCCACGGATTCGACCGCGAGGCAGGCCATGGCTACCGGGAATCCGCCAAAGCGATTGATGGTTTGAATGAAGAGAAGGCGCGCCGCAATAAAGGCCAGTCCGAAAGCCGTGAGGCAAAGAGCAGCGCCTGTCCAGTGGCGGGTCAGGTAAAAGAGCGTGACGAAGGTAGCCAACACGCTATAGCCCACGCCGCCCAGCGCCAGGCCCATGCCGTGCGGGGCCACGCGCCCCAGTACGTCTCTGAAGGAAAGATGCTCGCCAGGAGTCACGGGGACGGGACTCTTGCGGTAAGCCAGGGCGAGGCTGAATGCGCCAATGAGCAGGGTGAGAAGGCCGATTGAGGCCAGGCCCCACTGCGGATTCCCGCACAGCGAATCAAGCGTTACACCCAGCGGCGCGCCCAGCGCCATGGCGCCGTATGTGCTGATGCCGTTGAAGGAGATGATTTTGGCGGTGCTGGCTTGCCCGGCGCTGGAGATGCCCCACAACGTTGAACCTGTTGATCCGAGGCTCTCGCCGACGCCCAGAACCAGGCGGCTAAGGATGAGAAAAGCAAAGCTGAGCAAGGGGAACGCGTGCAGGGCAGCCGCAACCATCAGCAGCGCACCGCTGGTGGAACAGGCACCCATGCCCCAGAGCACGGAAATCTTGGCGCCAACACGGTCGCTGATGTGACCGGCCCAGGGGCGGCTGCAGAGAGTGGCGATGTACTGAATGCTGATGACGAGGCCAGCCAGCGCCGCGCTATAGCCCATGCGCAGATGCACATACGGCGGCAGGACGGCGAGCGGCAACCCGATGGACAAATAGACAATGAATGTGAAGAAGACAAAGCCGATGATGTGCCGCGTGCTCGGTTCCGAGACGGTGCGCGACGCGGCCAAAACGCTCGTATTAGGACAGGCTTGCATGATTGAGCGGGAAACCTGAGGTGAGGTGCGGTCCATTCCAGTATATCGAAGGCCGCTCCTCGTGTATGCGGATGGAATCGGCAGGTCTTAGACTGAAACTATGGCGTCCACCTTTCACGTGGAACATTTTGGCTGCCGGGCGGCGCGCGCCGACGGCGAAGCGGTGAGCGAGCGTTTGCGCGCCGCGGGGCTGAGCAATGCGAGTCCGCCGGCGGCGGATGTGGTGATCGTTAATGCATGCAGCGTGACGGCGGAGGCTGACCGGGCTGCACGGGCCTTCATCCGCAGGGCGCACAGGCTGAACCCGGAGGCAAGGATTGTGGTGACCGGCTGTTATGCCCAGCGCGCGCCGGAGGAGTTGGCGGGCATGGACGGCGTGGCCGCCGTGGTGGGCAACAGTCACAAGGCATTGGCACCGGAGATTATTTTAGGTTTGTCGGGGAACTGGGAAGTAGGGGCTTTGAAAGGGCACGGCTTCAGCCGTGCCGCGGAAGCGCTCCATGCGGATGCGGCTTTACAGGCTGCGGAAAAATTCGTAGAAGCTGATCCAAATGGCCGCATTGTGTCAGGGCACGACTTCAGTCGTGCCGTAAATGCCGCAAAATCAACGCGGCCTTTAGGCCCTGAGGGGCGTATTTCTCCAATTTTGCCTGCGAGTCGGAGTTTTTCCGCAGCCTATTTAGCCGCTGAGGGTAAGTTGGTCAGCGTTGAGTCGCTGCTTTCAAGCGGGGCGCGAGCGCCCATCTGGGCCGACGACCGGTTTGCACATTCCTTTCTTGAAGAGGCACAGATGGCGCCCGGCGCACAGACCCGGCCCAACCTCAAAATCCAGGAAGGGTGCGGCAATCGCTGTACATTTTGCGTCATTCCCCAGACGAGAGGCCCCTCCAAGAGTCTGCCCGCTGCAAGCGTTCTCAGGCAGGTGGAAGGGTTTGTGGCTGCAGGGGGCAAGGAGTTGGTGCTCTCGGGAATCAACCTCGGGCGATGGGGAAGAGACTTTCCAAGCTCCGAAGCCACAGCCTCGCGCACGCTGCCAGGGCTGGTGCGGGCCATCTTCGAGCGCACTGCTTTGCCCCGCCTGCGGCTCAGCTCAATTGAGCCGATGGATTGGGATGCGGAGCTGATTGGGCTAATGGCGGAGTTTGGAAACCCGAAGACCGGCGCGGCGCGGCTTGCCCGTCATGCGCACCTGCCTTTGCAATCCGGCTCGGACGCAGTGCTGCGGCGAATGCACCGGCGTTATCGGCCGTGGCACTATGTGGAAAAAGTGGATGCGCTTGTGCGCGCCTGCGGGCCAGCGCTGACGCTGGGCGCGGACGTGATGGTGGGTTTTCCTGGCGAGACCGGCGCCGAATTTGAAGAGACGCTGGCGTTGGTGCGATTGCTGCCCTTCGGCTACCTGCACCTGTTTCCGTTCTCGCCTCGTCCAGCGACAATGGCCTGGGCTCTGCACGCCGAGCGGCCGGTCGCGGCGGAGGCGGTTGCGGAGCGAATGAAGGCCCTGCGCGCGCTGGCGGCGGAAAAGTGTCATGCGCACCGGAAGAGCTTCGTAGGACAGGAACTCGAAGCCATCACGCTGCATACGCCGGTGGAGTTGGCCGCACGAGAACTCACCGCCGCGCTGACGGGAAACTTCCTGCCTGTGGAGCTTAAGGGCCGTCTGGAAGCCAACCGTCTCATGCGGGTGCGCGTGACCGGGTTGACCGCCGAGGGGGCTCTCAAGGCGGTTCAGGGCGAGAATCTGACATAAACCCTTTGTTCCGCAGAGCCGAGCCAATGCTATACTCAGGGTGCGCTCGTGTGCCCGCGGCGACTCCGGCAAACTCCGGAAGCGGGAGCCAGCGACTTTTGGAGGAGCACCATCGCACTCGACAAACGTTCGGCAAAGTCCTTTATTCGCATCAACGAGAAGATTCGCGCGCGTGAAATCCGCGTAATCGACGAAAACGGCGAGCAATTGGGAATTCTTGCTCCCTTTGAGGCGCTCAAGCTCGCCAAGGAGCGGGGCCTTGACCTGGTCGAGGTTTCCGCCAACGCGGTTCCGCCTGTCTGCCGCATTCAGGACTACGGCCGCTTCCTCTACGAGAAGGAAAAGAGCGAGCGGGCCGCCAAGAAGAAGCAGAAGGTGGTTACGGTCAAGGAGGTCAAATTCTCCGTGACCGTGGACGAGCATGACTACCAGACCAAGAAGAATAAGGCGGTGCGTTTCCTTGCCGATGGCGACAAGGTGAAGGCCAGCCTGCGCTTCCGCGGCCGCCAGATGGCCCACCGGGATCTAGGCTACAACATCATCAACAAGCTGATCCAGGACATCGGCGACGCGGGTGTGGTGGAGTTCATGCCACGCATGGAAGGCACCATCCTGCACGCCATTCTGGCCCCGGCCAAGAAGCAGGAAGCGCCCAAGCCCAAGCCCGCCGCGCCTCAGCAAGCCGCAACGCCAGCGCCGCAGGCGCAGTAATCCACTTGAATTGTCATTTTCAGGTCGCCCTCAGAGTCTCATCGGCTCTGAAGGCGGCCTGCGCAGTTTAGAAGCAGAGACTCCGGGTCTGCTGTATACTGGTTGAAGCCTAGAGAGTTCAGGGGTAGTCCTGTCCCACGGGCAACGCGGTCGAGTGATCCTGCCCGGCCGGACAAACGAGAACATCGAGAAGAAAATGCCCAAGTTGAAGACCCATACGGGCGCGGCCAAGCGCTTCAGCAAGACTGGCACCGGCAAAATCAAGCGGGGCCAGGCGAAGACGCGGCACATCCTTACTTCGAAGGCGCCAAAGACGAAACGCAAGCTGGGACGTACCCTGCTGGTTTCCGATGGCGACTACAAGAAGGTAGCGCGCATGATTCCTTACGCCTGATTGCTGTGCTCGTCTCCCGGAAGGAGACGGCGCTTCAGGGCTCCGGCAAACGCGTTGCACGGGCCCCCGCTGGACGGACAGCAACTGATTCCGGCCGGCGAGAAATCAAGGCTTGAAAAAGCGAGTGAAGAGGTTTACAGCCGGGCCCGCAATGGGTTTTGGCCTCCTGCCTCCAGCCGCATCACCGAACGCAAAATGGAGAAATCGATATGCCCCGCGTAAAACGCAGTACCAAGCGGAGTGACCGCCGGAAGAAGATTCTGGAAAGAGCAAGCGGTTATTTTCTTACAAAATCCAAGCTCTATCAGGCGGCTCAAGAGGCCGTCGAGCGCGGCCTGAAGTTTGCCTACACCGGTCGCAAACAGAAGAAGCGCCAATTCCGCTCCCTGTGGATTGTGCGCATCTCGGCTGCCTGCAAGCTGAACAACTTCAGCTACTCGCAGTTGATCAATGGCCTGAAGAAGGCCGGCGTGGAACTGGATCGCAAGATTCTCTCCGATATCGCCATCAAGGACCCCAAAAGCTTCACCGAACTGGTGGAGCAAGCCAAGGTGGCTTTGGCCGCGGAAAAAGCGGCCAAGGAAAAGGCCGCGTAAGACGAGTCAGCAAGTCAGAAAAACGGCCCCGAAGCGATGCTTCGGGGCCGTTTTGTTTGGATGAAAAACGGATTTTTCGGTGATTCTCAGAGAGCGGATCACGATGCGGGGGAGTTGGGAAGCGAAAAGTTTTCAGCAGGCCTTGATTTCAAACGGGTCAAAAATAATCTGCAATATTTCGAGGGGAATATATACTCCCTGCGGTTCAAGGAGGGTATCTAATACGAAATACAGTGATAACATGAGTGTTGCTAAAATCAACCAGGAACAGTGGTAGTCCACGGGAAGCTGGCAGAGTCCCGGAGGCTCCCGACTGGGGAGTGAATGCGCATGGCCTTGTTAGCAGAGAAGAAAGCCAAAGGCGTAAAGAAGCAATCCGCGAAGGCTGAGCACGGAACCAGCGTCGGTGTCGCGTTTCAGCGGATTCGCGACTTGATTGTGCATGGCAGGCTGGCGCCGGGCACATGGATTGTTGAAGGCGATCTGTGCGAACACTTGAACATGAGCCGGACGCCGGTACGGGGCGCGCTTTACCTGCTGCAGCGTGAGGGCTATGTCAACGATTGCCGCAATGGCAGCAAATCGCGGATGATCGTGGCGCCGCTGACCAAAGAGGACGCCTATGAGCTTTATCCAATCATTGGGCGGATCGAGGGGTTGGCAGGGCGACGCGCCGCGGCGCTGCCGCAGAGCGAGCGCGACGAACTGGCAACCAAACTGAGGCCGGTCAACGAGAAGCTGGATCGGATTGCGCGGGAGAACGGCAACCACGGTCCCGACATCTTCGACCTTGACCACGAGTTTCACTCCCTGTTGGTGGCTGCCGGAGCGGGTCCGCGGCTGAGCAAGCTGCATCGCGCGATCGAGCCGCAGACGGAGCGCTATTGGCGGCTCTATGCCAGTTCGATCATTGGCGAGTTGCACGTCTCGGTGACCGAGCACGAGGAGATCATCGCCGCGCTGGTGGATGGGGATGCGGACCGGCTGGAGCGAGCACTCTTCGATAACTGGGTGAACGGCTGCCAACGCCTCGCAAAAGTGATCGACATCTTCGGCGAACGCGGCGGCTGGTAGCGGCTGGACACCGAGCCGGCAAGTCAGCGAGCCGGCAAACTGACTTGCTGACTCACTATTGAAGCTATTCCGCCAGCGGCTCGCGGCTTTGGACGCCATCCATCAAACGCAAAATCCCCAACGGATTTGCCGCTTGCAACTCGGCCGGCACGAGTGCGTCGGGAAAACCCTGAAAGCAGACCGGACGTGCAAAGCGGAAGATTGCCTGGCTGCCGACCGATGTGAATCGGGAGTCGGAAGTGGCAGGGTATGGCCCGCCGTGAACCATGGCGTGGGAGACCTCGACGCCGGTCGGGAATCCGTTGAAAAGCAAGCGGCCGGCCTTTTGTTCGAGGAGCGCAATAAGTGCAGACTGAGCTGCAAGCTCTTCATTTGTACCCAGAATAGTGGCTGTTAAGTGGCCTTCGAGCGCCACTGCCGCGCGGAGAAAATCGTCCGGGGTTTGGCAGCGGACGAGCAGCGTGTCAGGGCCAAAAATTTCTTCAGAAAGTCCCGGCTGGCGGAGAAACTCGTCAAGAGTGGTGCTGAAGAGCTGCGCGTTGGCGGGGCAAGCGGGCGCGTGGGCCAAGTCCGATTCCGGGAGTGTCGCCTGCGCGGCGAGCGTGGCCTGGGCAGCGCGTTGGCCGGAGGCGCGGGCGTAATCGCGGGCGATGCCAGGGGTGAGAAGCGTAAACGGCTGAGCCTGAGAGACGAGTTCGCAGAGCTTTTGGAGGAAGGCGGAGGTCTCCGGCTTTTCGGGGAAGAAGACGATGCCGGGCTTGGTGCAGAACTGGCCCGCGCCGAGGATGAAGGAATTGAAGAGACCCTCGGCCAGTGCTTCGGCTCCGCCGCGTAGAGCGCCGGGCAGGATGAAGATGGGATTACCGCTGGACATTTCCGTGAAACATGGGATGGGGCGCGGGCGCGCAGCGGCCATGTTCATCAGAGAGCGGCCTGCGCCGAGCGAGCCGGTAAAGGTGACGGCCTGAATCAGCGGATGGCGCACCAGCGCCGCGCCGGTCTCGATCCCAGAACCGTAGAGCAGGGAATAGACGCCCTCGGGCAGACCCACGGCGGCGACAGCCTGCTGGATCACAGTCGCCACCAACTCGCTGGTTCCCGGATGAGCGGAGTGAGCTTTAACGATGACCGGGCAGCCGGCGGCCAGTGCGGAGGCCGTGTCACCGCCCGCCGCGGAAAAGGCCAGTGGAAAGTTGCTGGAGCCAAAGACGGCAACCGGGCCGAGGGGCCGCAGCATCGAGCGCAGGCTGGGCCGTGGCTGCGGCTTGCGCTCCGGCAACGCGCCATCAATCCGCGCTTCCACCCAGGAACCCTCCTCGACAACTGAAGCGAAGAGGCGAAGTTGGCCGGTGGTGCGGCTCACTTCGCCCAGCAGGCGCGGCATGGGCAGAGCGGTTTCCATGTGGGCGCGCTCGGCGAGTTGTTGCTGAAGGGCGTCGAGGCCGTCGGCGATGCGGCGCAGAAAGGCGCCCTTGGCTTTGCCGCTCGTCGCGGCGTAGGCAGGAAAGGCTTGTGCCGCAAGCTCAACGGCCTGATTCACTTCGGTGGACGAGACAGAAGAGTACGCAGGTTCGAGACGCTGTCCGGTGGCGGGGTTGAGGGCTTGAATCGGCGCGCCATCGAGCGCGCCCCGTTGGCTGCCAATGAAAGATTGTCCAGTGAGGGGCATGATGGAAACTCCGGGTGCGGGCTACAGGGTGAATGGTGTGCTGGCGACGGCGACAGACGGGCGATGGGCCTGGGCGAACTCAAAGGCGGCGCGTGTGGCGGCCAACTCGGCGCCAGCAAGTTCGAGCCGCGGAGAACGGACGCGGGCTGAGCCGATGCCGGCCTCCTGCTGCACTTGCTTGATGAGTTGGATGAACTTAGGCACGGTGTCCATGCGCAGCAACGGCAGGAACCAGCGATAAAGCTCGAAGGCTTCCTCGGTTTTGCCGGCGCTGGCCAGATTGAAGAGGTCCACGGATTCGCGGGGCAGCGCGTTGACCAGTCCCGCAATCCAACCCGTGGCGCCGGCTGCTATGCCCTCGACAATGGCGTCATCGACGCCTACGAGAAGGGCGAGCCGGTTGCCGATCAAGGCGCGAATCGCGGTGACGCGGCGAACATCGGTCGAGGACTCCTTGACTCCGGCGAGGTTGGGAAATTCCAGAGCCAGTTCCTGAATCTGCTCCGGCAGGAAGTCCGTGCCGTAGGCCACGGGGTTGTTATAGAGCAGTCCGGGCAGCGAGGTCGCTTCGAGAATCGCCGCGACGTGCGCCTTGGTCTCGCGCCAGTCGCCTTTATAAACGTAGGGCGGAAGGATCATGAGTCCCGAGCAGCCAACGGCATGGGCGGCCTTGGCCAGTTCGACGGCCTCAACAGTCGAGAGTGCGGAGATGGCCGCAACCACCGGGGCCTTGTTGCCCAGAGCCGCAATGGTCGTCTTGAGAATCGAGGTCTTCTCCTGGAAAGTCAGCGTAGAGGCTTCGCCGAGCGATCCCAGGCAGACGACGCCGGTGCAGCCGTTCTCGACGAGCCACTGAGCGTGGCGGGCGACAAATGCGTGATCGACCTTTGAATCCTTGTCGAAGGCGGTGGTCATGGCGGGCATAACGCCGGTCCAGTTCATAGCTTCTCCTGAAGGGGATTTTCCTGGTTATTGGCCTGATTATGAGCTGCGTTGAAACGGGCCGGTAAATAAGGTTCCGGCGCAACGGCAGGCGCGCTGCCCATGAATTCGGCTACGAGCAGTTCAGCGGTTGCCAAGGCTGTAGTGATGCCCAGACCCTCGTGGCCGGTGGCGAGCCACAGCGTGAAGTCGCCAGGAACCGGACCGATAAGCGGCAGTTTGTCCGGGGTGGCGGCGCGGAAGCCTGTCCAAACGCGCAGCACTTTGAGCGCGCCAATGGAAGGCAGATAGAGCGATGCGCGCTGGAGCATCGCGGCCAGCAGCGCCTGATCGACGGCGGAATCCTCGTTGCCGTACTGGCGCGAAGAACCGATGAGCATTTGGCCGGTCTGCCGCGGCTGAACGTTGAAAGCTACCGAATCGCTGGTCATCGAGTGAGCGCTTTTCAGGTAGCCGAGTTCGACCAGTTGATGGCGAACAAAGCCGGGATATCGATCGGTAATCGCCAAGTGCCCCTTCCGCTTCTTCACCGGCAGTCCGGGAGTACAGTGCGGGGCCTCCGCGCCGGTGGCGTTGACCAGCCGTGGCGCGCGCAGCCGGGCTCCGTCGTCAAGTCGTGCTTCACCATCGGCCAAATGCGTGATCGCATGGCCCAGCAGAAGCGCGGCGCCCAGAGACTGAGCCTGCCGGGCCATGTGCAGTGCGACAGCGGGAGGATAAACGACAGCGTCTTCCGGGACGAATAGAGCGCCTGCCAGCCCAGGACGCAGGTTTGGTTCCATCGTGGCCAACTCCCGGCTGGAGAGTAATCGGCTGGGAACTTCGTGAGTGTTGAAGTACGCGTGCTTCCTCGCGGCCTCGTCTAACTCGTCGTCATCGGCGGCGATCCAAAGGGTTCCACGGGTTTCGTACTCGGCGCCGGGCGGCAAAGTCGCACTGAGCGCCCGCCACAACAGTTGGGAACGGCGGGTGAGAGCGAATTGCGCCTCGGAGTCGTCCATGACCACGATGTGGCCCATGCCGGCGGCGGTGGCGCCGCTGCCGGGAAACTCGCGTTCGACCAAAGCCACGCGAAGTCCGGCTTGAGAGCAGGCCAGCGCACAGGCCGCACCAACAATGCCGCTTCCGGCGACGACAACATCGTATGACTGCGGCGCGGTCAAGTTCATTCGGGCACTCCGAGCCGGAAAGGGTCAGCGGGATCGAAGATCAGCGTGCTTTTGGCGGTGATATAGGCCGAGCCGGTGATGAATGGGATGATCTTGTTCATCCCGCGCTCTCCTGGCTCCGTCTCATAGCTACCCTCGAAAACCGTGCCGAGGATGCTCTCCTGCCGCCAAGGCTCTCCCGGCTTGAGGAGTCCATCGGCGGCCAGGCAGGCCATCTTGGCGCTGGTTCCGGTGCCGCATGGAGAGCGGTCATACGCATTGCCGGGGCAAAGCACGAAGTTGCGGCTGTGGTTGGCGGGGTCGTGAGCGGCTGAGAACAGTTCGATGTGGTCGATCTCGGCGCCGTTGGCCCCTGAGACGTTTGCGGCCTTGAGCGACCGGCGAATCGCCACGGCGAAGGTGAGCAGCCGATCGATCTGGCCGGCAGTCAGGTCGTGAGCGTGGGCGAAAGAGTGTTCGCGAACCAGGAAAAACCAGTTGCCTCCCCAAGCCACGTCGCCCGTAACCGCGCCGTAGCCGGGAACATCCAGCGTAACCCCGGCGTGATGACGATAGGCGGGAACATTCCGGCAGGTGACCCGGTTGCCGGGCTGCAAGTCAACCTTGACAACGCCAACCGGGGTCTCGATGAGGTGTTCGCCTGGCCCTATGTGCCCTTGATAGGCCAACGTGGCGGCAACGCCGATGATGCCGTGGCCACACATGCCCAGGTATCCTTTGTTATTGAAGAAGATAACGCCCGTTGCACACGCTCGATCGACAGGCTCAACCAGAAATGCGCCGACCAGAACGTCGGAGCCGCGCGGCTCGCAAAGAATGGCGCGCCGGTAGTGGTCATAGTCGCGGCGCAGATTTTCAAGGCGCTCGGCGAGTGGTCCGGTGCCGAGATGCGGGCCACCGGATAAAACGCAGCGGGTGGGCTCTCCCGCCGTGTGCGAGTCGATGACATCCATACGAAGAGGCTGCTGCGCGTTTTTCATCAATGCCTGCGAGCGCGGGTATTTACAACCCGCCACAATTCACAATGAAATCTCTTCGCGTACAAGAGGGAAGACCGGGCACAAAGACCCAAGACGGCATCTGCAATCCTGATAAGAAACAAAAATACAAGTTCAACAAAACAAGTAGCAATTGCAAAGTGTGTGCAATCCGACCCTAGCCACAAATAAAAGAACGTGGCGCGGGTGGGGCACCCGAAATATCGTTCCCTGTGGGTCGGCGAAGCCGGTTGACGACTAAATCGAATAAAACAGCCGTCACAAGATTGCGCTCTTTCGCAAAGTATACAAGTTCGCATACAATAAATTCAATCTACCGGCTGGATATTTTCTTTGCGGAGAATGGTCTTTATGTCCCTGGGGAGTATACGATTTCTCAGTGCGGTCTGCGGGAGGTGCGGTGTGCGGTTCTTCCACGAGGCAGGGTTGCTGGCGGGAGCGGGGCTGGTGGCTGTGGCCACTTTGTCGGCCGCTGGGCAATGGTATCCGGCGGGACGGGACGCGAGGCTGGGCGCCATGCTCGACCAGGGGCTGGCGCGCTATGAGACGCCGGAGCTGACTTTGCGGCTGGTGCGCTCGTCGGGGACGGTGGCGGGATTGGAAGCCAGGGACCCGGCGGCAAAGGGGCGGGAAGGATTCGACTTTACCCCGGCAGAGTTACTGGCGGCGCGGTCCCTTGAAGGGTACTACCACCTGGGCGACTTGAATTTGCGCCTGCGCGAGGCGGGCACGGTCGAGTGGCGCGGGTTTTCGACGGCGCTTGAACGGCATCCGGTGAAGGCGCTGACCCTGCGGCTCGGCGAACTGGAAAGAGACGATCTGCGGCCGACCCTGCCCGCCGAGTTTCCGCTGGAGGCAACGCGGAGTTGGGCGGTGGTCGATGGCAAGCTGGCGTTGCGCTTTACCCTGCGGAACCCAGGCACGCGCGCGATCGAGATTGGGTCGCTGGGGATTCCGTTGATCTTCGACGACGTGATGAGCGGCAAGAATCTGGACGAGGCGCATGCTCTATGCAGCTTTTCCGACCCGTCGATTGCGCTGGACGGCGGCTATGTGCAGGTGACGCGGCTGAACGGGCACGGGCCGGCGCTCGTGGTGGTTCCTGACGGGAAGACGCCCTTCGAGGCCTACAACCCGATTTCCGAGCCGCATGGCCGGGGGCGCAAGGCCGGTCTCTTTGGGGATTTGACGCCGCGCAACATGACCTTCGAAGGCTTCTATGAATGGATGGTGGCCTCGGCCGCCTATCAGCAGAACGAGTGGAAGAATGTTGATGAGTGGAATCCGGCGACGATGATCGTGCTCAAGCCGGGCGAGGAACGCACAGTGGGTTTGCGCTTCCTGGTGGCGGATTCCATTGGTACTGTCGAGAAAACGCTTGCTGAGAACCGTAGGCCGGTTGCCGTCGGCATTCCCGGCTACATTCTGCCCATGGACGTTGAAGCCAGCCTATTCCTGAAGTACCCCCAGCCGGTGCAGAAGGTGCTCGTGGAGCCAGCAGGCGCCATTGAGGTGAATGCAGCCACGGCGACTGAACACGGCTGGCGGCGCTATACGTTGCGCGGCAAGCAGTGGGGACGCGCTCGGCTGACCGTCACGTATGCCGATGGGCTGGTGGAAACGGTGCAGTACCGGATCATCAAGCCTGAGGCCGAGGCCGTGGACGATATGGGCCGCTTCCTCTTTACCCGGCAGTGGTTCGATCAAAAAGACGACCCATTTCATCGCAGCCCGTCGGTGATGAGCTACGACCGCGAGGCCAACGCCATCCTGACCCAGGAGAGTCGCGTCTGGATTGCTGGATTGGGCGATGAGGCGGGGTCGGGCTCGTGGCTGGCCGCGGCCATGAAGGAGTTTGGACAGCCCGACAAGCAGCAGGTTGAGCAGTATGAAGAGTTTGTCGACGGTGTGCTCTGGGGAGGCATTCAGTACAAGGACGGGCCGCAAAAGTTCGGCGTGCGCAAGAGCCTGTTCTACTATCAGCCTGACCAAATGCCCGCCGGCTACTACCGCATGGACATGGATTGGTCGAGCTGGGAGAGCTGGAACAAGCAGGCCAGCGAGGACGTGGGCCGCTCGTACAACTATCCGCACGTGGTGGCGGCCTACTGGGCGCTTTACCGCTTGGCGCGCGACCACCAGGGTTTGGCGACGCACCACGACTGGCGGTGGTATCTAATGCAGGCCTACGAGACCACGATGGCCATGACCCGGTTTGCGCCGGATCTGTCGCAGTTTGGACAGATGGAAGGCGACATCTTTGTGGCCGTACTCGACGACCTCAAGCGCGAGGGAATGACCGCCGAAGCAGGGACGCTTGAGGCCGCCATGCGTGCGCGCGCCGAGGCGTGGCGGAAGCTGCCGTATCCCTTTGGCAGCGAGATGCCGTGGGATTCGACCGGCCAGGAAGAGGTCTACGCCTGGACGCAGCGCTTTGGCATGAGCGACAAGGCGCAGGTGACGCTGGATGCGATTACCGGCTATATGCCTGCGATTCCGAGCTGGGGATACAACGGCAGCGCGCGTCGCTACTGGGATTTTCTCTACGGCGGAAAATATCCGCGCATCGAGCGGCAATTGCATCATTACGGTTCGGGCATCAACGCGATTCCCATGCTGGATGCCTACCGCCGCGACCCTGGCGATCTTTATCGGCTGCGCGTTGGCTACGGCGGAACGATGGGCGCCATCAGCGGGATCGACCAGGAGGGGTTTGCCTCGGCGGCCTTTCACAGCTATCCGGATAGGATGAAGTTCGACCCGTACACCGGCGACTACGGGCCGAACTTCTTTGGCCATGCGTGGACCACGGGAACGTACCTGGCCAGAGATGCCGAGTTTGGCTGGCTGGTCTTTGGCGGTAATCTGAGCTTTGCGGGCCAGACGGTGAGCTTGGAGCCGCGCGACAGCTTCCGCCAGCGCGTCTATCTGGCGCCGCTGGGACTGTGGCTCACGCTCGACAGCGGGCGGTTCGAGCGGGTGATCCTGGACCAGGTTACCAACCGCGTGGAAGTGCGGTTGGAGCCCGGCGACGCATATACCTCCGAGGCGCTCTTGCGCGTGGAACAACCGGCGCATGTGGCTGGAGTGGGCGTGATTGCGCCTTTGGAAAAGCTGACCATGGAGCGCGGAGCCTACGTGGTTCCGCTGAGCAAAACGAGTGTAACCGTGCGTCTGAGCGCGGAGAAATAAGGAGAGGCGATGAGCGGGAAGAGCGTAACGAGGAGAGGCTTCTTGCAGACTTCAGCGGCGATGATCGCAGGCGGAATGCTCGTGCCGCGGGGATTGTGGGCTTTGGGTCAGGATGCGGTCGTGGATGTGCCGCGGTCCAACAATCACACCGGCTACGAGAAGGTGGCGTGGAAGGCGCGCCCGTTTCCCATGGCGCAGGTGCGGCTCCGTCCGGGGATGCTCAAGGATATGCAGGAGCGCAATCGCGTCTACCTGTATATGTTGCCCAACGACCGGCTGTTGCACAGCTTTCGCCTGACGGCGGGCAAGACGTCCAAGGCCGAGCCCATGGGCGGATGGGAGGCTCCGGATGGCGACCTGCGCGGCCATCTGACGGGCGGGCACTATCTTTCGGCCTGCGCGTTGATGTACGCCTCCACGGGCGATGAGTCGCTGCGCTTGAAAGCCGAAGCGCTGGTAGGGGCGTTGGCCGAGTGCCAGCAAGATGATGGCTATCTGGGAGCTTATCCATCCAGCATGTATGACCGCATGAAGAAGGGCGTAGATCTCCCGGCGGATCAGCACTGGAATTGCTATGCGGATCACGTCTGGGCGCCTTTCTACACCTATCACAAGATCATGGCCGGCCATCTGGATATGTATACGCATTGCGGCAGCGAAGTCGCTTTGCATACGGCAACGAGAATGGCGGATTGGGCGATCAAGTGGATTGAGCCGCTGAGTGACGAGGAGTTGGCCAAGATCCAGATGATTGAGCACGGCGGCATGAACGAGGCGCTCTTTAACCTCTATGCCGTTACCGGCGAACAGAAGTACCTGAACGGCGGTTTGCGCTTCGAGCATAAGCGCTTCTTTACACCTCTTGCCGCACACGAAGATAAGCTGGCCGGACTGCACTCGAACACCAATATCCCCAAGGTAATCGGCGCGGCACGCGGCTACGAGCTGACCGGCGACGAGCGCTACAAAGACATCGCGGAGTTTTTCTGGCGGACGGTGGTGGACCATCACACCTTCGCGCCCGGCGGAACTTCCAACACCAGTGAAGGCTGGAGCGAACCGGATTCACTTGGCCGCAACCTGGGGCCGGGCGGCCAGGAGTGCTGTTGCAGCTATAACATGCTCAAGCTGACCCGCCACCTCTTTGGCTGGAAGCCGGATGCGCGCTGGATGGACTACTACGAGCGGCTGCTGTGGAATGTGCGCGCGGGCACTCAGAACGAGAACGGCCGGTTGATGTACTACGTGCCCACAATTCCAGGCGGCTGGAAGACCTTTGACGATCCGTACGAGAGCAATCTCTGCTGCACAGGCACGGGAATGGAAGAGTACGCAAAGCTGGTGGACACGATCTACTTTCAGGACGAGAACAGCGTCTATGTCAATCAGTTTGTCGCCTCGGAGGTGAACTGGCCGGAGAAGGGCGCGCGGCTGGTGCAGCAAACTGATTTTCCCGAGGAAGCGCGTACCACGATTGCCGTCTATGCCGAAAGGCCGGTAACTCTTACGGTCAAAGTGCGCGCGCCGCATTGGGCTCAGGGCGTCGCTGTGAGCGTGAATGGGCGTCCGGAGAAAGCGGTGAAGGGAAGTGACGGCTATCTCGCCGTCGAGCGCACATGGAAGAACGGTGATCGGATCGAGGTGAGCCTTCCCATGACGCTGCGCCAGGAGCAGGTGGCAGGCAGTCCAGAGTTGGCCACCGTGGCCTATGGTCCGCTGGTGCTGGCTGCCTGCATGGGCCGCGATGGATTGAGCCGCGACATGATTGACGCCGGCCAGGGGCCGGATATGGAGCGTTTGCCCCCGTTGCCAATGCCCCAGTTCGAGGCGGGCAAGGAAGGCGTCTGGGTGAAGGAGGATGGCGATGGAGATCTGAGCTTCAGAACGGTGAGCCAGGCGAAGGAGATGGAGTTGCGGCCGCTCTATCAAGTGTTGGATGAACGGTATTCGGTCTATTGGCAAGAAGCGCGGAAGGCGTAAGCGAGGGAATGATGAAGCATTCAATGACACGGCGGTCGTTCTTGGCGGCGACAAGTGCGGCTGCTGCGGTGACGGCGCTGCCGCGGAGCGCGTGGGGAGCCTCGGAGAGCAAGCAGCGGTTTCTGATCCGCACCGAGCAGGAAGAGGGCCGGGTGAGCCCGCTGCTGCATGGGCAATTTGCCGAGCACCTGGGTTCGTGCGTCTACGGCGGACTGTGGGTGGGCGAAGGTTCTTCCATTCCGAATATTCGCGGATATCGCAAGGGCGCCATCGACTATCTGAAGGCGCTGGAGGTGCCGGTGTTGCGCTGGCCCGGCGGCTGCTTCGCCGATGACTATCACTGGCGCGAGGGCATCGGCAAGAACCGCTCCAAGCGCGTCAATATCAGTTGGGGAAATTACATTGAGGACAACGGCTTTGGCACGCATGAGTTTATCGGTCTCTGCCGGCTGATCGGAGCCGAGCCGTATCTGGCGGGCAATGTGGCATCGGGTTCGCCCGCTGAAATGCGGGACTGGCTCGAATACTGCAATTACCCCGCGGGCAGCAAGCTCAGCGATGAGCGCGCAGCCAATGATTCGCCCGAGCCATTCAAGGTGAAGTACTGGGGCGTGGGCAATGAGAGCTGGGGCTGCGGCGGAAATATGCGCCCGGATTACTACGGCGGACTCTATCGCCAATTCGCCAGCTTCCTGCATGAGATGGGCGGCACCGAGCCGTTCCTCATCGCCTCCGGACCTTCGGGCGACGATGTTCGCTGGACGCGCGGGCTCCTGGATACGACGATGCCCATGCTGCCAGACGGCATCAGTATGCACTACTACGAAGGTGGCCGCTTCGAGGCGACCAAGTTCGATGCGGCCGCCACTGAAGATCAGTTCAAGATATTCAAGGAAGTCGAGTACGCCATCGCCCATCAGCGCGAAGTCATCAACGGTTATCGCGACGGCTCACGGGTCGGCATCGTTCTGGATGAGTGGGG
>Ga0255354_1000581_pt1 | contig 22965 bp, 18 predicted proteins | sample HBST50metaG_FD_189942 | JGI IMG/M metagenome (GOLD analysis project Ga0255354, IMG submission 189942) | Peat soil microbial communities from Stordalen Mire, Sweden - H.B.S.T50 | ecosystem: Environmental > Terrestrial > Soil > Wetlands > Peat | place: Sweden: Norrbotten County, Stordalen Mire...
CGCAATGCCAACAGTTCCGCCAGCAGGACGGTGTCTGTTTTCTCTTCTCCGTCAATGCGTGCCTGGGTGAGCGCCGACTCGCGCAGCCACTCGGCCACCTTCTTTCCGGCTCTGCCTGACGCAGATTTGATCTCGGCAAACTCAGCATCGGTGAGCCGCGTCGCAACGGACTTGGTGCGGTTGCTCTAACTCGTCGGTGCGGAAGGGAACGCTGCTGGAACCGCTGCCTGCGGTTTGTCATCGGGAGAGGCCATCGGCAGAAACCTCGAGAGCGGCATTTTACGCCTGTGCATTCAAGGCGCTATTTTCAGGCGAGGCCACTAAACCCTTATGAAAGAACATGTTCACACGCAGAGTACACGGAGACGTCTCTTCGTGCAGCCGCGTATACGCTCGTAAACGAGAAAAGCTAAGCCATTGAAACTGTTCATGTTGACAAATGTTATACAAAGGTATCCCTACAGCTACCCCGCTGGGGATGACATGTCAACGTCCATCCGCAGCGCAGCAGCGCAGGAACTAGGCGGAATCCTTTACTTGGGGATGCCTGAGACTACCTACTGCTGTCAGAGGATAGCCAAGGCCTGCCATAGAGCTTCAGGGGTAGGACCGTGCTAGACTTCTCTGTATAAACTACTCATGGGACAGGACTCGAGTGAAGTGCTTCAATTGTCCTATGTGCAGTGGCAGTATTTCCTGCGAAAGTGTTTCCCTAATCGCGGAACATGAAGGGCTTTACAAACAATGACAAGTATCAGCAACGCGATCCTCGTCACTGGCGGTGCGGGGTTCATCGGCTCCAACTTTGTGTTGCAGTGGATCGAAGCAGCCGGCACCCCTGTGGTCAACCTTGACCTGCTTACCTACGCGGGCAATCCCGCGAACTTGGCGTCTCTTGAGGGCGACTCCCGGCACGAGCTGATCCATGGTGATATCTGCGATGCGAGTCTGGTTGCCACGATTCTGCGCGAGCACCGGCCCAAAGCCATTGTGCATTTCGCAGCGGAGAGCCACGTGGACCGCTCCATTGCCGATCCTGGCGCCTTTATCCGCACCAACGTGCAGGGCACATTCACGCTGCTCGAACAAGCCAAGCAATATTGGTCGGAATTGGACGAAGGCGACCGGCAAAGTTTACGCTTTCTCCATGTCTCGACCGACGAAGTTTATGGTTCTTTGGGGACCGATGAAGCTCCCTTTACAGAGACCACGGCGTATGCGCCCAACAGCCCTTACGCGGCGTCGAAAGCATCCTCTGATCACCTTGCGCGGGCCTACTACCACACCTATGGATTGCCGGTTCTCACCACGAATTGCTCAAACAATTACGGGCCATTTCAGTTCCCCGAAAAGCTCATTCCGCTGGTGATCCTGAATGCCCTCGAAGGCAAGCAGTTGCCGGTTTATGGCGATGGCCGCAACGTGCGCGATTGGCTTTTTGTGGAAGATCACTGCGCGGCCATCCGCACTGTACTTGACCGTGGGCGCGTGGGAGAAACGTACAACATCGGCGGCAACAGCGAGCGCAAGAACCTGGATGTCGTGACAACCATTTGCGACATCGTCGACGAATTCCGTCCCAACTCCGCAATTGGTTCGCGCAGAAACCTTATCCGCTTTGTGACAGACCGACCAGGACATGATCGCCGTTACGCTATCGATGCAGCGAAGATCGGCAGCGAACTTGTCTGGCATCCCGCCGAAGAGTTTGAAAGCGGTTTGCGCAGAACGGTAGCGTGGTATCTGGAACACAGCGAGTGGGTCGAGAATGTACGCACCGGCGCGTATTTGGATTGGATCCGGAAGAACTATCAGGAGAGAATTCCATCATGAAGGGAATCATTCTTGCAGGAGGGTCGGGGACCCGGCTCTACCCGGTAACGCACGTCGTCTCAAAACAGCTCTTGCCGGTGTACGACAAGCCCATGATTTACTATCCGCTCAGCACCCTGATGTTAGCGGGGCTGCGCGACATTCTCATCATCTCCACTCCGCAGGATACAGGCAGCTTTGCGGAGTTACTGGGCGACGGATCGCAATGGGGAATCAACCTAAGTTATGCCGTTCAACCCAGCCCTGATGGGCTGGCGCAGGCCTTTCTGATCGGACGCGATTTCATTGGCGGAGATACAAGCGCGCTGATTTTGGGCGACAATATCTTCTATGGACAGTCGTTCTCCGCGCGGCTGCAGCGCGCTGCGGCGGTGAAGGATGGAGCGGTCGTTTTCGCTTATCCAGTGCAGGATCCGGAACGTTATGGCGTCGTGGAATTCGACAAGACGGGCCATGCAATCAGCCTCGAAGAAAAGCCCAAATCTCCCAAGTCGCGTTACGCCGTCACCGGTCTTTATTTCTACGACAACGAAGTGGTGAACATGGCCGCATCGCTCAAGCCATCTGCCCGCGGCGAGCTGGAAATCACCGACCTGAACAGGCTCTATCTTGAAGCCGGCAACCTGAAAGTACAGGTCATGAGCCGCGGTATGGCCTGGCTTGATACCGGGACGCAGGATTCGCTGCTCGACGCCGGCCTCTTTGTCCAGACGATCCAGAAGCGCCAAGGATTGAGAATTGCCTGCCCCGAAGAGATTGCCTATCGTTCCGGTTACATCACTGCCGAGCAGCTTGGCGTGTTGGCGCAACCAGTCCGCAAGAACGGATACGGGCAGTACCTGCTTGCCCTGCAACACGAACCGCAGTTTGCGACAGAGGCGAATGACCTATGAAGATTACGGCAACCGGGCTTCCCGGCGTACTGATACTTACACCGAACATCTACCGAGATAGCCGCGGCGCATTTAGTGAGACATGGAATCTGCGCGGAATGGTTGAGGCGGGACTACCGTCAACCTGGGTGCAAGATAACCGTTCCGTCTCTAAGAAGAATGCGGTCCGTGGCATCCACTACCAGACCATCCAACCGCAGGGAAAGCTGGTGCGGGTTACCCACGGCTCGGTGCTCGACGTAGCGGTAGATTTGCGCCGCAGCTCGCCCACGTTTGCCAAGCATGTTGCGGTGGAGCTTAGCGAAGAGAACGGCAAGATGTTATGGATTCCAGAAGGCTTTGGGCATGCGTTTCTCGCGCTTACCGATGACGCTGGCTTCGCCTACAAGGTAACTGACTATTACTGCCCTGCGGGCGAACGGACCATTCGTTGGAACGATCCAGATATTGGAATTCCATGGCCGGTCGGCCAGGATGACGCCATCGTCTCCGCGAAAGACAGCCAAGGCGCGCCGTTGCGCGAAGCGGAGGTATTTGCTTGAGTAATCGGCCCCGTATCCTTATCGTTGGTGCCGCCGGGCAGGTTGGCGTCGAGTTACAGCGCAGCTTCGCAGATTACGGTGAAATCATTTGCCGCGACCGTGATACAGTCGATCTGGCCGTGCCGGATCAGGTGCGCACAATGGTTCGCGAAGCCGCGCCCAACATTATCCTCAACGCCGCCGCGTATACAGCGGTGGACCGCGCCGAGTCCGAACCGGACGTAGCCATGGCGGTCAACGCCCAGGCTCCCGCCATCCTCGCCGAAGAGGCACTGCGCACAGATGCGTTGCTGGTGCACTATTCCACCGACTATGTGTTCGACGGCTCCAAGACAAGCCCGTGGGTTGAAACCGATAAGACGAATCCACTAAATGTCTATGGAGCAAGCAAGCTGGCCGGGGAAGAAGCCATACAGAAGGTTGGTGGCAAATTCCTGATCTTCCGTACAAGCTGGGTCTTCGGTCCCCACGGTCAGAATTACCTGCTCACCATGCTGCGCCTGGGCCGTGAGCGCGATTCGCTCAACATCGTGGACGACCAGATCGGCGCGCCTACCAGTTCCATCGAACTGGCCAACGCCACGCGGAGTATCGTCGGCGGAGTACTGGAAAGTCAATTCGGTGCAATACCAAACTGGGCCGGTCTCTACCACATGACCTGTAGCGGTTCGGCTTCCTGGTGTGGTTTTTCCCGCGCCATCTTCACGCACGCACAAGCGCTTTTGGATGGAAAGATGCCGGCGGTCAATCCCATTGCAACGAGCGAATATCCAACCCCAGCCAAGCGTCCGCAGAATTCATGCCTATCTAACGAGAAGCTCGAAGCACACTTCGCAGTCCACCTCGCTCCTTGGGAAACTGCTCTTGCTACCGCATTGGTCAGGCTAACACTGCCGCAGCGACCGGCCTGATGTATTTAGGGAGCCTCTGCACTGCTGTCCAGTTAACGACTAACTCTCCGCCTGTAGCCATCTGATGCGCCGAGGTTTGCAGAAGTTTTTATGTGGTGTCAATTTGAAATTGCCGCGATGCTGATTCCAGAGATCTTTTCTGGAGGCGGCGGTGAACGCAGGCAAGTTACTGTTCGCGCAGTTGATGGACTTCCTTCCCTGGACTTAGTTTGCCCGCAGTGTAGCCCGTTATGGTGGTGATCGCCGGGTGCGCAGTCTCACTTGTGTCGAGCAGTTTCGCGCCATGGCCTTTGCACAGTTGACCGTGTCCTTCCGGCAAGCCTGCGTGGTTTATCGGTTTCATAGCTGATACCGTGCCACCAGTTGCAAGCAATGGGGGTGCGGGATGCATTCAAGAGCGGCAAGAGTGGTTGGCAGTGATGCAGCGCGGGTGCGGGAACAGCTGAACCAGTGGCGTCAGGACCACAGCGGGCGCGGGCGAATACCGGAAGTTCTGTGGACTGAGGCGACGCGTCTGGCCCGCGGGCATGGGCTTAACAAGACGGCGCGTTTGCTTGGCCTGGATTACTACAGCCTGAAGAAGCGTCTGCAAGCGGAGTCGACGCCAGCGATGGACAGTCCATCGAGCCCTGAACCCAAAACGGCGCTCACGTCGGCGATCTGTTCATGAGCCTGATCCATACCTGCCAGCTCTGTGGCGCCGACCCGTTCGACTATCTGACCGAGTTGCAAAGGCACTCGGACGCCGTGTCGCGCTACCCGAGGGAATGGATGCCCTGGAACTACCGGAGCGCAAATGGCGTGATCTCTTGCCAGGATTAATCACGCCCAGCCGGCTTGCACAGGCTTGCCGGAAGGACACAGTGGTTTAATCTCTCCGATCCGGGCGCCGAGGATGCGCTTTACAAACAAGTCGCACGTGATGGGTCGCTTTGCAGGCGTGTACCTCGGCCGCGCCGCAGCCCCCGACTGCTGGAGCAGCATGAACTGTGCGGCCAGATTCTGGACGCGGTGAACCATTACCTGGCCAGCAAAGGCCTGCGCATCGCCACCAGCACTATCGTCGATGAGACGATCATCGCGGCCCCTTGGTCGACTGCTATCGCAACACGCCCCCCTACAGTTTTTCTGTGTCAGGCATGTACTGTGGAGCAAACGACCTTATATAGTCAGAGTAATAATCCCTCAAATAGTCGCCAAGTGCTACTCGCCAGCCGCGCATCATATCCATGTTTCGTAGCCTCAGTTTGTAATTTGTGAGACGCTCGCAAGGGGGGCGAGGCGCAAAGTACTCCCGAGCAAAATATTCCGAAGTAACTGGCTCCACATGAACTTTTTCACGAAGATTCACCAATTTAACTAACTCCTCGGCGACCTCGAGGCGTCCAGTTTCCCCCCCGCAAACCATGTTGTAGAGACCGTAATATGGCGTCTCGATCATTGCTGCAAGATTACGAGCAAAATCTACAGTATAGGTCGGAGTGCCCAGCTTATCATTGACAACTTTAATATTGGTCACGCCCTTAGCTAACTGTTTCATGATTTTATTGATGAATTTCTTGTCTTTTTTGGGACCGCCACCCATCATCCATCCTGCGCGGAATATATAGTGTTTTGGCACTCGCGTCTGAACAACTACCTCGCCCATGTATTTGGCGCGCGCATAAACTGCGAGTGGATTGGGTTGATCCCAGTCGTCGTAGAGTTCCTTCTGGCCGTCGAAAATTCCTGCAGTGCTGATGTAAACGAGGGGTATGCCGTGAGCCTGGGCCAGCGTAGCTGCATGCTCTACAGATAGAGTGTTCGTGCGGTAGGCATCATCTGGATTTGTTTCGCAATATTCAAGATCTGTAAGCGCTCCAATATGCATCATAATGGAGGGTTGAAAGGCGGATACTTTTTTTTCGTATGCGGAGAAATCGCGAAAGTCGCACTTCTCAAGCCACGATTCGTTCACGTCGATGTCTGTGCACATCAGTTCATGTTTCTCGGCTAATACCTTATGGAGTGCTTCTCCCAGCATTCCTCCAACCCCTGCCAGATAAATCCGCATTCTTATCTCCTTGTGGTTATACCTGCGCTATTCTCTGTGTCAACCAACGCAAATTGATTTGTACTGTTATCAAGTTGCATTTTAATCCGATGCCTGCTAGAAATCCAGGGTGCCACCGTATTTCACTTATGGCTAACTGATTCCAGATTGGGAAGAAGGCTCGGGCTGGTCCCTGAATTTGGACTTGGTGCGAAATCTATTTCATCCATGCCACAATTGTGAGACGAAAGAAAGCACTCCATGTATGCCGAAGCAATAAAGGGCCAGTTATAATATTGTGCCGCTCTCGTTTTCGCTCTCTCTTCTAACGCTTCTTCGGAAATTATTCCAGAATCAATCTCGGTGACGATCCTGCGCAAATCATCAGTCGTGTCAAAGTAGAGTCCGGCATCATCCAATACTTCACGATTAAACAGGTTATCATGCGAGACAATAAGACAGGAAGATCCCATCGCCTCCAGTAAGGAAGGAGGTGTACCTCCTACGCTGTGTCCGTGAAAATAGGCTCTGCTGTGAAAGCGTAGTGAGTCGAGCTGACGCCGATCATAAACAGGCCCCAGAAACCGCACTCTCTTGTCTTTGCGCTCCAGCAGTCCGAGGACATAAGGCGTAGCAGCCTTGTCATTACCAATGAGTACGAGACTGCGCTTGCTATCGCTCGACAAGAATCCATCGATAATCTCTACCACATGATTTTCCGGCTCAAACCTACAGAGTACAAGATAGTACTCTCCTGCTTCCAAGTCCCTCTGCACCAGCGCTTCCTCGCTAGGCGTTTCCGTTAGTATGTAACAGCCATATGGGAGGACATCGCATGGGATACGAACAGCATATCTCTTTCGGAGATCCGTGCGAATCGAGCGTGCGTCAGCAATGATTCGGTTAGGCATCCAGGTTGCGATCCATTCCATGAGATGAAGATATGAACGCCCTAAAATGCCCCACTTACCGCGCTTCCACTCTAGGCCATCCATGTTGATCCAGACCTGCGTTCCCCACAATCGAGGCAGAAAACAGAAGATCGACGAACCATATCCCAGCATGTAGACGACGTCGTAGCTCTTCCTGGCTTGCCACAGACAGAGACAATCATATGCTATGGTGCTTAAGGCCCCGGCACTTGGCCTGGCTACGTATATCAGATCGACGCCTCGATACGTGCTCGGCTGTGTCTCGCTCGTCGCTTCACAAAATACGGAGACCTCAAATCCACTCTGTACTAAGCGTCTTGATATCTCATCTGCAAAAGTCTCAAAGCCCCCGTATCTAGCCGGAATTCCGCGGGCACCAAGGATGGCAATCCTCATTTTTCTATTCACTTGCATCCCACCTCTAGCGGAAGCCCGAGTGCCGCGTAGCACTGGTTGAACGCCGCAAGCACCGACGCCTTCGTAAATCGCTCCTCGAACCGTCGTCGCGCTTCCGCGCCCATCCGCCTGCACATCTCCTGATCGCCAATTAGAAAGCAAAGTGCATCGGCCAGCGCTTCGACATCGCGCGGTGGAACCAGAAGTCCATTCACCCCGTTGGTGACAACCTCCCGGCAACCCGGGACGTCAGAAGTCACAATTGGCAAGCCAGCCGCGCTAGCTTCCACCAGCGACCGTGGTAGCCCTTCGCGGTAATAAGTTGGTAAACAAAAGATGTCTGCCTTGTTCAGAAGCTCGGCCACATCAGACCTTTGACCCATCCACTTCACAAATCCATCCGACTCTGCCGCGCGCAGCTCATGCCGAGTTAACGACATCGGATTATGCTGATCGATGTCTCCAACTAAGAGCAGTTCGAACCGAGTTCCCTTACTACGCAGTATGCGTGCTGCGTCAATCAGGTACAGGATGCCTTTGCTGCGAATCATACGCGAGACACAGAGAACCACAGGAACGTCATTCACATGAACTTTCGGAACCAGCGCGTCACGCTCCAGACCCGCTCCGGGAATCAAGAAGCTCCTCTCCTCGCTTACTACTCCATTCTCGATAAAGAACGCCCTGTCGTCGTTGTTCTCCAACGCCATTACCGCGCGCGGATTACCAAACACACGCTTCAGTCCCTGCATCACCATTGGCCTATAAACGGAATAAATCCAGCGTCGATCCAGGAACAACGTGCCCAACCCTGTAATCGCACCCACCGTACTCGTGCGTTTTCTACCTCGCGTCAGCAGCCCGCCCAGCAGCACATTCTTCAGCGATATCAGATGCACCACATCGGGGTCACAGCAGCGAATCGCGGCCCGCATGGCTAGGGCGGCCCTCAGCTCGGTCCACGGCCCTCCGATGCCTATCTTGAGCGGTAATTCAATAAACTCTATACCTGCGTCGATTGCCCGCTGTGCGCCTGCAGCGTTCCGGCCGGCAACCACAACCTCCCATCCAGCCTCCTGGATTGCATTCGCAAGTCCCATGAAGTGGCAGTATAAGAAGCCGATTTCGTTCATGACCATTAAATAGCGAGGACGCCTGCCCGAAACAAGACAGTCGGCGATGGCGTTCCCTTCGTAGCCCACAATCTTCATCAGCCCTGACTCCTCTTGGAGGCGAAGGCTGAGTTTGCCATTCGTCGTCTCCTCATCCAAGATTGTATCAACGCATAAATCAAATGTACACGAAGGCGCATTTGGCGCCGAAACGGCAACTTGGTTACGCCGGTGGCATTGCCGCCATGGCGGCGGTACTTTGTTAGCGGCATATCAATGTACCACGTAACACCGCCAATAGCTGAATTGGACGTTCCAATCCAAATATCGTGTAATACATCCAAGCCGTGCGGGAACGGAAGGACACAAGGTAGCAAAGCCGAACGAAATGCCATCTGGCAACCAATGAAACGTGAATGCAGTAGGTTCGCAAATAGCCCCGGCCTAAAAGGCCACCGCGGAAAGTTCGATTGCGCGACGACTTCTGCACGGCCATTGATAATCGCCGCATCGCTAATCACCACCATAGCTTCGGGATGGGCCTTGAAAGCGTTTAAGAATTCGATAACCTTATTGGGCGCCCATAGATCATCCTGATCACTGAGAAATATCAGTTGGCCAGAAGCCTCGCGAATTGCTCTCTCAAATGCAGCCAGTACCCCCCCGTTCCTCTCGTTCCTGATGACAAGAATGCGAGGATCGCGCATATCGTGCACGATCTCAACGGTTGTGTCTCGAGAAGCATCATCTACGACGATTATTTCATCAGTAGAACACAACTGCACCAAGATACTCTTCAACTGATCCTTGATGTAGCGTTCACCATTGTGGGCGGCCATGCAGACCGAAACCCGCGCTCTATCCGTCAACTCAAAACCTCCAGCGTAGATGTACTTATGTTATTCACGCAGAATATCAAGACGACCTTCCAGGGTACACAAACCGAGCAGGGTTAAGTTTCGATGTCTTACTCTGCGCTTTTGAAGTAAGCAATCCCAATGAAACCGCTGGGATCCTACGCAAAACGCCAAAATACAAGAATGCAAAAATACACAACTGCAAATCGCGCAACAAAAGTGTACTCATATAGGTATCTGAGAACAAAGTCATGAAAAGCGGGAGCACCATTACCGAATAGAAGAATAGGCCAATTGGGCCGCGGCAGCTCGCACCGTAAAGGTATCCATACACTAAGCCGAGGATAGCAAAAAACAGAATTGGCCCTGCGTATCCACAAAGTGAATAATAGGGCTGGAGCGCTGTGTAGACATTCGTCGGAAAGGGAACCTCAGCGTATGGAGGTGAAGGGTCTCGCTTGTCGTATGGTATACCCACCGCAGTTCCCCATTGTTGAAACAGGCCGAATACATCGTTGCCTGGGTCGACCTTGTGTCGTATTGAAGCATCTAGAGCTGGAATTCCTCCAACAAGATACCCTATCGTTTGCTCTTTGAGATATTGGCCGACATTATCATTTTCGCTTGATTGAAACTTTGCAAAGAGTTGCATCAGAATGAATATGACGACAAACGTCGCAAGCACAGGAGATAACTTTTTCACGCCAGATGTGAACGGCAGCTTTCCTTTTGGGAGCAGATAGGCAACGGCAGTTCCAAGTAGAACCTGAAGAAACATCTGCCGACCCGTCGTTAAGATGGAATAAGCGACAGTGAGCAAAGATGCGAAAACTAGAAGGCTTCGGGATGAAGCTCGCTTTCGATCGACGATCAGCGCAATGATCAAAAAAGTCATTGTAGTCGATGAGGTGCTCGAAAGCTTGTTGCTATATGGGTTTTCACCAGCCCTCATCAGCTGGACTGTTGCGATTCGTGCCGACGCAATCAGCGCAGAATTATCTCCCGCTAGCCTCGCAATGTCATGATAAAAAACTGGAAGAAGCACTGTGCAATAGGCCACCATGCACCATTTACCGGCAGACGAGTGTGAAAGCGGAGATGGAACGAACAATCGAGGCATTGGATTCAAACGCAAAAGCGAGGTGATGCAGAAGGCTAAAATACTGAAGAAAATAAGTAACTCTGTTTTAAATTCTATCTGGTCCACTCTTATCGGACAAATCGTGTAAACCCCGAAGGTCGCTGCCCATAGGCCCGACATTAGAAACGCAGGGTGGAGAACGTCCCTGACGATAAGATAGACTGAAAATGTTAGAGAAAATAAGCACATGGCGGTCGGTATTGAGGCCCACTGGATGAAGGATCCAGAGACAACGTAATAGAAACACACGCAGCAGATCAGGACCATAATGATAAGTTCGGCCCAAGTCGCTTTCGTCATCTTTGTATATAGCAATCGCAACATCAATGTCCACGCTTTCCTTTAGTTACAGAATGCATAAGGTGCATCCTGCTGTCAGCTGGATGCTGCAATTCCGTAGAAGCCGATAGACGAATATCAACACGAGTTTAGAGGTCTTAATCAGCATTTGTGAGTCTGTGAAGGAGTGCTATACGAGCATGTCCCTGCAAATTGTGACGAGTCCACGCGTGAACCGCATGTAAGAGGGTAAGGCTCCTATTATCTGAGCCGCACGAAGAATTCGATTGCGCGGCAATTTCGCCTGAAAATCCAAAAACTGGATTCTCCGATCCAAATCCTTCAAATAGGACGCACGTTCTGGGCCGGGGTATTCAAGCAATCTCACACGAAGATTCTCAAAGCGCCTCGCAAGTGCGCGGTACTGCCCGTTGCCTGCTCGATGCGCTTTGAGCAAACGACTTCTTAGTGATTGTGACGCAAGTCCAAGCTGTTGTGCAGGGTGGATTCTGTAGCGCACCAGTGGCTCGCGAATGAAGCCGATGGAAGAATAGAGAGCAAGCATCCATATGATCCACGCGTCTTGCATCCATAGTTCTGGGATCGGAATGATTGTGTCTCGCATCCTAGATCGGAATACGATCGTTGGGTCTGTAGCTACATCCTGCTTTAGAAGCAACCTCACAAACTCCGCGGAGGTGAGGCTGTCCTTGCGGGGGCAAAACGGAACGCTAGACCAAAGGCGCCGTCCCAACAATGCAGAGTGATCATCAATCAGGTCTGCGTCGGAAAAAACTCCGCCAAGATTGTCATCGCGTACCAGCACTTCGACACACCTGGCCAATTTCTGCGGATTCCAGAGATCGTCCTGATCGCACAAAGCGATAAATTCGCCGCGACAGAGCATAATCGCCTTTTCAAAGTTCTTGGCGATTCCTAGCCGATACTCGTTTCGCACAAATCGCACTTCAAACGGCGCTCCTTGTGCGAACTCTTCAACGACATGAGCAGTAGCATCCTCCGAGCGATCATCGCAGATGACAAGTTCACGGGGAAGCAGTTCCTGCTCCGCAATGCTGTCAAGTTGCTCTCGAAGAAACCGACCACCATTGTAAGTGCCCATCGCAACCGAAACTTGGGGACTAATGCCTAGGTGTGAGGTTATCGTCATGTAATTGCCTTTGTTAGGCGCAATAACCGCCCAAATGCACTCTAGAATTGAGACTTACCTGCCTTTGATAGATAAGACCGTGCAATTGCCAGCATCATCTGGGCGCCCGGACCAAATCTTTGCGCCAACTCGGATACCTGAGGGCTACCAGCAGTACGCGGATCACGCGGCAGATTAGCTGTGTTCCCGAGCACCACCAACGCGCCGCCCAAAAGGGAAATGCCACGACGGGAAAGACAAAAAACCAGTAGCGCCAATTGCGATTATACAGAGGCCCAAGCACATTACGGAAATCCTCCTGCTTCAGATCCGAACCAGGCCGGCGTACCTGCAGAATCATGGTCGGAAACCAGTACATCAGGGTTGGATCGACGATCGCCTTGAAGATGTCCTTTCTATCTGGCAACGTTATACTGAGCAGTTCAACCAGATTGTGGCCGAATACCTGGCAGATACTCCATTCGCTAGCGTAGCTATTCCTGCCAGCGATAAATTTCTCCCATACGATCAGGTCTGTACCACCTGCTTCGAGCACGGGAAGGAGCCAGCCTAAATGCATCAGGTCGCATCCTACAAGAGTTTGCAGTTGGGCTATCCTTTCCGTTCCACATTTGTCTTTATTCACAATCATGGAACTTATGAATGTGATCATAGTGCCAATCTTTTGAATAAAAGGTAATCCGTTCGGAACGGTTTGGGCAAACCTCTGAAATCTGTCATGCGTCCGCTCAGAAAGGTAATCCGTGTGAAACGGAAAGACACAAAGGCAGAGAAGCGAGTAATCGTTCGCTGCAAGCAAGGGGAGTATTCTACCGAGGGCTTCGGGCAATAGCACATCATCGTCGCCTAGAAGCCACAGATACTTGCCGGCAGACTGTTCATAGCACTGTAAGAAATTGCCATCTAGGCCGATATTGACTTCATTCCTCAGATAACGCAGTGCTAGGCCGCGCTTTTGAAATTCCTCAATAACTGCCGGCGTTTCATCTGTAGACGCATTATCTGAGATAATCAACTCAACATTCGGTTCGTCAATCAATTGATCGAAGAGAGTTGTCAAAGATCCACGCAGGTAGTTTGCGCGGTTGTATGTTGGGATGGCGATCGTAAGCAAGGGCCGTCCATACAGTTCGCTCGTTTTCTTCATATATGGCTTGATTCCTCGAGGGCAGACGCTTTGTTCCACTGTTGGCGCTTGGTTATAAAGATGAATGTTCCATAGGCGAGGCCGAAGACACCGCTAGTCCAGAAATAGCCAATTGTTACTCCGGGAGCGCCCCAGTATTTCCCAAGCACCAGAGTGCTACATGCTGTTAGAAGGCCAACTGAAATAGAAAGCGGCAAAAATGGCTCGCGTTTGTGTGCGCGCAGGTAGATAGCTTCACTGAGGACGATATGATTGCAAATGGCCGTAACAAGCAAGAAAGCGAAAACCGGCACACTGAGTATTCTCGCAGCCAGGTGTGGAATGTGATAAGTAATGAACTCTAGCCCGAATAGAAGTACGATAGCTCCACTTGCCAAGAGTGTGGTGGATTGATAAAGCGTGCGGAAGAAGAGCCTGTCCAGTGCTTCGTAATCACCGCGCGCAATTAGAGTCCCGAACGGAGATGCCTTGGTGTTCATCCAAGCAATGGCAACGGCGCCCAAGGCTGTGACGATGGTCAGAGACATACCCATCCGCCCAGCCTCCGTTGCACCACGATAGGCAAACAGAACGGGATTGAAGAGCTGATATATGAAGTAACCACAGAGCCAACTGATCGCTATCCGCCACTGGAAAGGCCAAATCTCACGGCGCCAACTTACAACGTGGCCGGACGTATCGTGGCGAAGGAGAGGAATCAGCAGCTTGCGCTGGGAGAAAAGAAAGCATCCACCAGCTATCGCCTGACCGAAAATGATCATGGCTGGAGCGAACAGTCCGTGGTGCAAAACAAGAGCCGTCCAAGCCATCAGGCTCCCTGCAAACGCCTGGGTGAAGCGCATGCGCGCTACTTGATGAATCCGGCCGCAGCCCTCAAGAAACGCAAACAGTGGATCTATCTGAAAAGTCAATGTCGCAGCCACTATGACAGCAATCCAAGGCAGATGCCAGGAAACTGGAACTCCTTGCTGTTTGTTCGCGTGAAAAAACCACCACCCCCCTGGCAGTAAGCCGGAAGCCATCAAGAGTGCCCCTACTGTATACCAACGAACGGTTTTCTGGAGGACTGACGCAAGGCGGGAATAGGCGATTGGGTCACCAACTACAGCCCCATCAAGCTGGATCTGCAGGCGCGCACACTCATGTGCTGCCAACTGCAGAATCACGAACGAGAACCCAAGTTCAAAGATGATCTGCAAAGCGACGAGACTGCTGAACGTATAATAATAGCCCTGTTCGGATAAAGAAAGGAACTTGGCGATTAGTGTAACCGTAACCAAGCCCGCTACACCAGACCATGTTCGTGCCAGAATCGTATAAGCAATTGCCCGATCGATACCAAGAGCCCGACTCGTCCAGTCTCGAAGGTAGCGTATTCGGATTAAGGGCCCATGGTTAGTGGCGCTGCTCTTGCGCTCTACAACCATTCGCTATTTCCTCCATCATTGCGATGGGTCATTTCACGGGCTCCGTGTTCTGGATTGAATCTTCCATCAGCCGCATTCCTTCATCAAGCCTGATTCTTGCAGACCAACCAGGCAGGTACGTTGCGGGCGACCAAGGGATCATGATTTCCCGATCCCGATAGGGCCTCGCACCCCATTCGACCGGAATATTTTTGCCCAAGATTCGAGCATAGAGCGCGACCAATTCTCGGAGTACAATGTGATTGCCAGACGAAACTCCAAAAGCCTGATAAGTGAGCGACGTCTGGGCTGCTAGGTTAAGCTCAGCCTGAACAAACGCCTCGACAACGTCGTCGATAAATACAAGATCAATCTTCTGACCTCCGGGAGACATCTCTAGAGGTACGCCTGAACTTGCCGCGTGACGCAATAGAAAAAAGATCTTTTTGCGCGGATCATGCGGTCCATATGTGTCGAAAAGCTTGAGTGTAGTGGCTTTTATCCCCTTCGCATCAGCGTAGTATTGCAGTATATCCTCGAATGCCTGTTTCGTTGCAGCATAAAGGCAATTGGGGCAATAGCTCTCATTATTATAATTCTGCCAAAATGTGCCGGCATTTATGAACGAATCGACGCCTGAGATTGTCATTGCTTCCAATAGCTGCGTCCCAAGCAAGACATTGCTCAAAATTAACGGCTCGATCTGATCAGATGAATGTGTTGCCATAGACACTGATGCCAAGTGAAACACACAGCGGGGCTGAACTTCTTGAAGAATTCTAATTACGCTTGCTGTAGTGCCATCATATATATGGAGATGGAATGCACCATTTAACCAGTCGAGTTGCTTCAGATTTGAGTTAGGCCTGACCAAGAAGTGCACTGATTGGTTCAGCCGAAGAAAGTGTGAAGCCAAATGAGACCCGACGAATCCCGTGCCTCCTGTAAGAAGAATAGAGTCGTTTTTACGCACAAAAATTCTCCATCCTTGACTTGCGCAAGGATCGAACAAGGATTGCAAAGTTTTCTCCAAGATAGTGCATTACGCCGTCGCTGCCTCTTTGAGAGAATTGAGCATATGCTTGAGCATGTCCTCGTTCAAACCAGGATAAACGCCAATCCAGAAGACATTGTTCATTACATAGTCTGTGTTCTTCAGGTTGCCTACTACTTTGTAATCCACACCCTTGTAAGCGGGTTGCCGGATGAGGTTTCCCCCAAACAGCAGCCGTGTTCCAATCTTTCGCGACTCGAGATAACGTGTGACTTTTTCTCGCGTCAGCCCCGATTCCGGCTTTACTGCTAAGGGGAGTCCGAACCAGCTTGGTTCGCTTCCTGGAGTCGCATCAGGAACCAGGAAAACATCCTGAAGTGATTCCAAGCCGTTCTTCAATGTAGCGAAATTTCTTTTCCGTGCAGAAATAAATTCATCCAACTTATTCAACTGGGAGACGCCCACAGCAGCCTGCATGTCGGTAACTTTCAGGTTGTAGCCTACATGAGAATAGGTGTACTTATGGTCGTATCCGTAGGGAAGAGTCCCCAACTGCCAGTCGAAGCGCTTGCCGCAGGTATTATCCTTACCCGGAGCGCACCAGCAGTCACGGCCCCAGTCGCGAAACGATTCAATCAGCTTGGTAAGCTGCGGCTTGCTGGTCGCAACGCATCCTCCCTCACCCATCGTGATATGGTGCGCAGGATAGAAGCTGAAAGTGGCTATATCTCCAAAGGTGCCAACCCGCCTTCCATTGAAGGTGGAACCCAGGGCATCGCAGCAATCTTCGATCAACCAGAGATTGTGCTTACGCGCAAACTCGGAAACCGCGGCAACATTGAAAGGATTTCCCAATGTGTGCGCGAAGATCATGGCCTTGGTCCGCGGACTCAGCGCTTTCTCCAACTGGGAAACATCCACATTGTAGGTTCCCAACTCGACATCTACGAAGACAGGCACCAGGCGGTTTTGCAAAATGGGATTCACTGTCGTAGGAAATCCCGCTGCAACCGTAATGACTTCATCGCCCGGTTTGAGTTGTCTTTCCCCGAGCGTCGGGGAGGTCAGCGCCGAAAACGCCACCAAGTTTGCAGACGAACCGGAATTCACCAGCCGCGCGTCACGCACTCCCACGAACTTCGCAAACTTGAATTCAAATAGTTCGGCAAATCTGCCTGCTGTCAGCCAGAAATCAAGCCCCGAATCAACAATCGCGAACATATCGCTGTCGTCAAACACTCTCCCCGAGACTGGAACAGGTGACTCTCCAGGCGTAAACGATTTTGCAGAGTAAGCTTCCTTGTAATACTCGGTTGTAAGCTGCTTCATCTCTGCTCGTATTTCATCTTTTCGACTGATGCTCACGCGGGTACTCCACTCTTCTCTCTTTTGATTGAGTCGCTCAATGGCAGGCATTCAACATAGCTTCTGATTTGGCTCTTCGTAAAGACTTGCATATCCTGCCCTTGCAGTCTGGCTTGATACCAGGAAGAAGTCATTGCAAGCGCTTGCTTGAGCCGCAGTTGCGGCCGCCATCCCAGGCGCGCAGTGGCCTTGGAGCAATCCAGCTTCAGGTTTTGCGCCTCATGCGGCTGCACCCCCTCCTCGAGATCCCACTTTGCGCCAGATTCCCAGGTCTCTGCGAGTTCGCGCACGATCCATTCAACCAGCTGCGCATCGGATTGATCTGGCCCAAAGTTCCATGCTTCGCCGTACACGGCTCCCTGTTCGCAAAGCGACTCTGCTACTGCAAGATAGCCGCGTAGCGGCTCAAGCACATGCTGCCAGGGGCGAATTGCATAAGGGTTGCGAATCCGCACCGCACGCTTTTCCATAAAGGCACGCATGATGTCCGGGACAAGCCGGTCTTCGGCCCAATCTCCTCCACCGATCACGTTGCCTGCACGAACCGACGCAACAGCAACTCCATGTCGGCTGTAATCTGCAGGATTGAAAAACGAATTTCGGTAGGCAGACACAACGAGTTCCGCACAAGCTTTGCTGTTGCTGTACGGGTCGAATCCGCCGAGCCGGTCTGTCTCACGATAGGGCCAAATCCACTCTCTGTTCTCGTAGCACTTGTCTGTAGTGATGACCACCACGGCGCGTACCGAGTCGCATCCACGAACAGACTCAAGCACGTTCGCCGTGCCCATCACGTTTGTTGCATAGGTACCGACAGGATCCTCGTAGGACTTGCGCACCAATGGCTGCGCTGCCATGTGGAACACAATTTCGGGACGATGTTCCTGAAGTATCGCCTTGACACGTTCCAGATTACGGATATCCGCAATCTCAGAGCGCATCCCTTGCGCCACACGAGCATCTTTGAATAAGCTGGGATTGGTTGGAGGATCCAAGGCAAGGCCGCACACCTCCGCACCGAGTTGCTCAAGCCAGATAGAGAGCCAACTTCCTTTGAATCCCGTATGCCCGGTGAGAAATACTCGACGTCCACGCCAAAAGCTCATTACCACACCTTCCACGGAGCCTTGCCTGTTGCCCAGAGATCCTCAAGCACCTGCTTGTCGTGAATCGTATCCATGGGCTGCCAGAAACCTGTGTGATGAAACGCTGAAACCTGACCATCGCGCGCAAGCTGTTCAAGGGGCTCGCGCTCCCATATGGTAGCGTCACCCTCGATGTACTTGCCTACATTTGGAGACAGGACAAAGAAGCCACCGTTAACCCACTGGCCGTCGCCACGGGGCTTTTCCATGAAAGTGCTCACATGTAAGCTGGGATCAATCTCTAGCGCTCCGAATTTTCCTCTCGGCTGCGTTGCGGTGAGCGTAACTTGTGTTCTCTGTTGGCGGTGAAACTCGATCAATTTCGAGATATTCACATCCGCTACTCCGTCGCCGTAGGTAAAACAAAACGCTTCTTCTTCGGCAACATACGGCAACACCCTCTTCAGACGACCTCCGGTCATGGTGCTTGCACCGGTATCCACCAGCGTTATGCGCCATGGCTCGCAGTGGTTATTATGAAACTCCAGACTATTCTTCTCTAGGTCAATCGTCACGTCAGAGGAGTACAGAAAGTAATTTGCAAAAAACTCCTTGATGATGTGTCCCTTGTATCCAAGGCAGATGATGAATTCGTTGATGCCATAGGCGGAATAGCTCTTCATGATATGCCAAAGAATAGGTCTTCCGCCTATCTCGACCATCGGCTTCGGCTTGAGGGATGTCTCCTCACTCAAACGACTCCCAAGCCCACCTGCAAGGATTATGGCCTTCATAAGTTCACCTTCCTTAAAGATTCACATACTCACTACGTGGCAACTTGATTCGGACGATTGGCATCGAGAACAGACGTTTCTCCGTCGTCACCGTATCCCATATTCAATGCTACCCTTGAGCCAGCGTTTGCATTTTGACCCATCCCATGGCAGGTCCGCTGGCGTTGGTTTCATGACCTTCAGAACTGCTTATCGGCGGAAAGAATCATCTCTCATGCTAATCGTTTGAAAAACAGTTCCTTCTTTAGGAAGGCCAGTTTGCCGTTCACCTCCGGATCGTCCTTCAGCCGCCGGAAGCCAGCCTGGAATAATGCAGCGAAGAGGCCGATGAAGAAACCAACTGCAGTAGCGCCAATAACGATCAGGCCACGCTTCGGGAATGACTTCCTGTCCGGCGAAACGGCGGGGTCAACGACTTGGATTAATGCTCCCTGCTTTGCTTCGTCGAGCTTGGCAACCTCAAATTGCCGCGCCAGAATATCAAAAATCGTCTCGTTGTATTTCACATCGCGCAGCTTGCGGACGTATTCAAGGCCCGCTTCGGGGACCTGGCCTTTGGGAACGATGATCCCGCCGCTGGCACTGTCCTCAGAGCCTCCCAGTCTGGCTAACTGGGCACGCATGCTTTCCAGTTCCTGCTGCGCTTGCACGACCTGGGAATTCTCGCCGGTTGCATACGTCCGCATGCCTTGAAGTTGAACTTCTTTTGCTGCGACCTGTGCGCGCAACGATGCAGCCGATTCAATCAGGGCGCGCGCCTGGCTATCTAGCTGAATCACGCCCGTCTTTTGTTGGGTCTGTTTCATCGCCTCTTCGGCATTGGCTAGATTATCCTTCGCCTGTTCCAGTTGCTGCTCGAAAAAGAGTCTGCGCTGAGAAGCTTCCGTGATGGCAAGATGCTGAGACTGGAGGCGAAACTGATCGACATAGCCATTGGCAATATCAGCTGCGTGCCGGGGATCGCGGTCCTCGACTGAAATACGGATCAGGCTGTCTTTGCCGCTGCCGTCGACGGTCGCATGAGCCTCAAAAGCTTTGCGTGCATCGGAAGAATACTTCGCGTGGTACTCCTGCATCAAGCCGAAATGCTGCACCATCGCATCTTCAACGGTGCGGCTCTTGAACATGGCGACGAACATGTCGTTGGGGTTCTTGATGCCAAGACTGCCTCCGGCTAGCGCCGCCATGCCACCCATATTTCCAAGTTGGGAAGCCAGCGCTGCACCCATCGAGGAGCTCTGCTGCGGTGCCAAAAGAGTTACTGTCGCGGTGTAGCGTGGGGGAAGGACAAGCGAGACAATAATCGCGATGATTGCGAAGGCTGCAGTAACCGCTAAAATAATGCGTTTCCGCTCGGCAAGAACGATCAGCAGATCCAGCAGAGAGATCTCATCGTCCCCCGTAACTGGCGCGATAGCGGACGGAACGCCTGAAGCATCGGTGTGTTCTTGACGTTCGGAAGGCGAAACATCTAAAGGCATGCATTCCTGCCGGAGTTAGGATTTGACAGCGTTTCTGCCTTCATTCTAAAGGCTGAAACATCGTGTTGCCCACTCTGCTGCACCACCAGAGGTCGGCAGACACAAGCTAAGGAGGAGCACTCTATCAGTCTTGATTGTAGCAAGTGTGCTTTCCTGGCGCTCAAAATACGAAGCGTCTTGATGGAGACGCTCTCTGCGAACAGGAATCCTTGCCGGTAATTTGGAAGGTCTTGGGAAAATTCCGTAACAGGGAGGTTAAACCTATGAAAAATATAAGCTTCCGGTCAACACTCGTGTTCCATGCCTAGCCCTGAGGCATCGAACGCGAGTAGCTACGCGAAGCCGTTCTGCTCAGCAGCGGAGCCGTGTTAGCCACTGGTCCACGGTGGGTGTGTCATTTCCGGGATTGCTGAAACCTCAGCCGAGGCGCAAAGGCCGGAGTCAAGGCTCTTTGTCCGCGAATGCGGCGCCTTGCTCGGCCTTGACGCCGGCCGGGCCCTGCTAGTCTCTGGGTATCAGGGGAATGCCTGCCATTCTTCATCGTTGTTTGTCCAGTTCTGGCCTTGGGTCTCCTGTCCTGACTTTGGATTTTGCAACACGCGCTGTGGATATGCCCACGACCTGAGCAAGGCTGGTACTTGCCAATCAGCGGCGAGATTGCTGGGACGCCATGCAATCAGCAAATGATGGCCATTAAGAAGTTTATAATCAATCACTTGAATGTGCGCTAGATTTCAGTTGGGTCCGTAGTCTCCCCAACGATGAGGTACTATTTTTCGGCCGGCAATTCGCTCATCGATTTGGCTCAGGCTTCGTTGAAAGTGCAATGTCTGTTTTGCGCCATCGCGCCAGCATTTCTTCGACTTTACCGGCGATATGTAGGCGCGCCTCGGCGCGGTCCACACCGCTGGCCAGCAGCGCATCGTAGGGGGTGTGGTTGTGGCGAACGGCTGCTCCAACCGCCAGGATCAGCGCTTTTTCATCCAGGTTGCGCCCCGCCTCCGAACGGCCGACCCGACCACTGCCCCGGACTGCGGTGTGTTCGGCAATGGCTGCCACTTCGCCCGCCGGGCAGCCCGGGAACAACTCCGCGATAAGCCGGATCATCTGCGCAACCAGTTTGCGATCCTGTTCGCATCGCTGCGCCGCTGCCCTTGCCCGCGCCGCCGCTCGCTCCCCGGCATCCTGCACGCATTCCTGCTCGGCCTTCTCCAACGCTGCATCTTCCACCAGAATGCCTTGCCGCTCGTAGCGCTTGCGTGGCCGGTTGAAGCGCACGACGATGGCGGATCGCTTGCTGTACTTGGTGGCGCGCCGCGTCAAAGCAGCGTCGCCTGAGGGAACAAACTCCAAGCCGTCGAGGCGCGCACAAGGAAGGCAAAGCGGCTCGTCCGCCTCCATCAAGAGCATGGAGTCCCGTGTAATCTCCGCCCCGCATTCCGCGCATTGGGCGTCTCGCAGGTTCAGAAACACGACCGGCGGTGGAGCCTTTTCGAGCCTCTCCTGGAGTTTCTGCTGCTTGCGTTCCGAAAGCGCCGGCGACAGGTAATGCGTGCGGTAGCTCTTCTCAATCTGCGGGTCGCCGCTCTCGGAGAATTGCAAGGGCATGGTCCCGGACCGGGCCGCTCGCACGTAGTCGGTTTCGCTCTGCTTCAGGTTCTTTTCGAGTGCCCACTGCCGGAAGATCGCCATGGACGAAGAAATCTTGCTCGGGCTTCCTTGAATCTGCCGTTCAAGGAAATCGATGCGACCCTTGCGCCAGAGGTCGACCGCTGAGGATGCCAAAAGTCCCATCCCACACAGCACGTCGATGGCGCTGACGTAGTGCTGGCGGGCCAAGGCTGCATCTGCCGCGCGATACACGCGCTGTTCGAGCTTTGACCGAGCTGGAACCTCCGTCGTGCGTAGCTCCATGTTGTTGTTCTCCATTGGTGGCGGCTTCTCTGTGCCCGGCGAACAGCAAATCCCCGAGCGGCTGGACGGAGCCAAGGCAACGCCACAGGAGATTGTAAAACAGCCTGCCGTCGACTTTTAGCTGCGGGCAAAGCGCGTTTGGCTGTTCGGGGGAATGGCGGTCATTTGACCTTTGGAATCCTGACACAAGGGAATGTGCCTTCCTGGCTGGAGCTTTATGTCAGGTCTTCTGATCTAGCCACGCAATCGCAAGTCGCGATATGCTGGCGGTATGCGATCTCAGCCTCGTGAGAAGACCGGCAGAAACGATCCTTGTCCCTGCGGCAGCGGCAGGAAGTACAAGCAGTGCTGCCTATCGAAAGCAACCCTCACCTTCCCTGGCCCGGAGACACTCGACACTCCATGGAGCAGGCAGCACGACGCTTCCGATCGCCTCACGGCAGATTTATTGCGGCTTCTGAAGCGCGACTTTGACGATGTCGCTTTCGATGCCTGGGCGGACTTCAACCAGGAGGGTGACCCCGTCTCCTTGGATGAAATGCCGCATGAACTGAGCATATTCAGCCCGTATGTCCTGTTTGAGTGGGACCCGGAAAAGCCTCTCCGCCGGAGCGCGCAGAAGCCGCGGGGCGGCGTGGTTGTCCAGGCTTATCTGAAGAAGGCCGCAAACCGCCTCTCCA
>Ga0255354_1000586_pt1 | contig 22752 bp, 16 predicted proteins | sample HBST50metaG_FD_189942 | JGI IMG/M metagenome (GOLD analysis project Ga0255354, IMG submission 189942) | Peat soil microbial communities from Stordalen Mire, Sweden - H.B.S.T50 | ecosystem: Environmental > Terrestrial > Soil > Wetlands > Peat | place: Sweden: Norrbotten County, Stordalen Mire...
TAGCACAAGAAGTTGAAACGGCTGTTGAACGTTACGGGAAGAAACATCATCCAGTGTATGGAGAGATTTATGCTTACGAGGTTGATGGTTTTGGAAATCAATTTTGTATGGATGATGCCAATGTACCAGATTTACTTGCATTACCTTATCTTTGTTCGTTTATTCCGTATAGTGATCCGGTATATCAAAACACACGCCGTTTTGTATGGAGTGAAAGCAATCCCTACTTTTTCAAAGGGACGGCTGCCCAAGGGATCGGAGGACCACATGTGGGTATTGGATGGATATGGCCGATGAGTTTGATCATGCGTGGTCTTACAACAAAGAACAAGGAAGAGATGGCCTATTGTCTGAAAACATTACGCAACACGGATGCCCATACCGGCTTTATGCACGAATCGTTTTGGAAAGACGATTCTTCCCGTTTCACCCGTAAGTGGTTTGCATGGGCCAACACCTTGTTTGGTGAGTTTATCCTGACAATCGATCGTGAACATCCTGAATTGCTGAAAGGATAAAAGTTGAAAACAAATAGCCCCAGAGAGAATAATCAAATATATAATTGCCGATAAAACATTAAAACTATCATATACAAATACATATCTAAAAAACCCAATTAAAATGAAACACCATTTTTTTACGATTTTAGTGGCCGTTCTATGTCCGCTAATGCTTAGTGCACAGATAGACCGGCGCTCAAGCTACGATTTGAACAAAGACAAGGTATTGTACACCATCGGGTATTCACATCTTGATACGGAGTGGAACTGGACATATCCAACCGTGATTGACAACTTGATCAAAAATACCATGACCGAGAACTTCCATCTGTTTAAGAAGTACCCCGATTATGTATTTAACTGGACAGGCTCACGACGTTACCAGATGATGAAGGAGTACTATCCGAAGTTGTTTAAAGAAGTGGTTCAATATGTCAAACAGGGCCGCTGGTACGTTGCCGGATCCTCTGTTGATGAAGGGGAAGTAAACATCTCCTCCTCCGAATCGATTATCCGTCAGGTGCTCTACGGAAATGATTATTTCAGAAAAGAATTCGGAGTGACGAGTCAAGACTATTTACTGCCTGACTGTTTTGGTTTTGTAGCAGATTTGCCCACGATATGGCATTATTGCGGATTATTGGGATTCTCGACACAGAAACTCACCTGGCATTCCGCCGTCGGCATCCCTTTTAATGTGGGCGTGTGGAACGGCCCTGACGGAAAGGGCGTGATCGCCGCGTTAAATGCAACAAGTTATAACGGAGATGTGGTTCCCCGTCTCGATTTGGATAATGGATGGAATAAAAGAATCGAAGAAGATCAGAAAAAATATGGCATTTCTTTCGATTACCGCTATTATGGCGTAGGCGATCAGGGTGGTGCACCGCGGGAAAGCGATGTGAAGAATGCCGTAGGAAGTCTTCATAACAACGACAGTAAGTTCAAGGTGGTGCTCACTTCTTCCGACCAGATGTATAAAGACATAACGCCTGAATTGCGTGCCAAACTTCCTGTTTATACAGGAGATTTGCTGTTAACAGAGCACAGCGCCGGTTCGTTAACCTCCGAAGCTTATATGAAGCGAATGAACCGCAAGAATGAGTTGCTGGCACAAGATGCAGAACAAGTAGCTTCCGTAGCGGACTGGACAGGAAAGGTCGGGTACCCGTTTGCAAAACTGAATAATGCCTGGAATCTTGTTTTAGGCAGCCAAATGCATGACATCCTTCCCGGAACGGCTGTTCCGGCAGCTTATACCTACGCCTGGAACGATGAATTTATTGCAGCTAACAGCTTCTCTGAAGTATTAAAAAACTCAGTGCGCGATTTATCAGGGCTGCTTAATACACAGGGAAAAGGAAAGAGTATAGTGGTTTATAACCCCATAGCACAAGCTCGACAAGACGTGGTCAGTGCTACATTGACCTATAATAAACTGCCGGAAAATGTTCAGGTATATGACGGTAAAGGGGAAGCCGTTCCTACACAGTTTATCGGATCAAAGGGAAACAAAGTAAAGATTCTCTTTTTGGCTAACGTACCATCGGTCGGGTTAGCTGATTTTGATGTCAGGGAAACGCCTAAACAGGTTGTTCCCAAATCTTCTTTGTCGGTTACTGACAATACGTTGGAGAATGCCTGTTATAAAGTAACGCTGGGCAGTAACGGCGATATCACCAGCATATTCGATAAACAAGCCAACAAAGAGTTGTTATCCTCTCCGGCTCGATTGGCCTTCTTGCACGAAGAACCTACCCAATGGCCCTCATGGAATATGGACTGGAACGATCGGAAAAACCCTCCGATCGGATACATGGATCAATCGGCTACCCTGCATATTGTAGAACAAGGGCCGGTTCGCGTGGCTATCGAAGTAAAAAGAAAAGGAATGAATTCATCCATCACTCAGGAGATCTCTCTGGCAGCCGGAGAAGCAGGGAAACATGTGGAAATAGCCAACGTGGTGGATTGGCAATCAAGCGGCGTCAGCCTGAAGGCAACCTTCCCCCTGACGGTAAGCAATCCGGAAGCCACTTATAATCTGGGTGTGGGGACGATTCAACGAGGCGACAACGACAGTGTCAAATTTGAAGTACCGTCCAAAAAATGGTTTGACCTGACGGATAAAGACGCAAGCTACGGCGTTTCTATCCTGGAGGATTGCAAATACGGCTCTGACAAACCTTCGGATAATATGCTTCGATTGACCTTGCTTTACACACCCCAGGTAAATCCGGGATGGACCTGGTGTGCCCATCAAGCCTCACAAGACTGGGGGGAACACTCATTCCGTTATGGAATTTACGGACATCAGGGAAGTTGGCAGCAAGGGTTATCTTCCTGGCAGGGAAAAGAGTTTAATCAACCTTTGGTTGCTTTTGAGGCTCCCGAACACAAAGGGACATGGGGAAAAGAAGTCTCTTTCTTGTCTTCTGACACACCGGAGGTAGGAATTATGGCCTTCAAGAAGATGGAGCAGGGTGATTATTACATCGTACGGGTGAATGAACTCTTTGGAAAAGACTTGGACAAAGCCACCCTTACCTTGCCGGGGAAGATTGCCGATGCTTATGAAGTGAACGGACAAGAACAGCGCATCGGAGATGCCACGTTTGCGGGCAACACGTTAAGCTTCGACTTAAGTCATTATACGATCCGCAGCTTTGCCGTGAAATTGGAAACACCAACGGCGACAGCTGCTAAAATTGAGCAAATGGCAGTCGTTTTGCCCTATAACCGGGATGTCATGAGCTTTGACGATAACAGAAACGACGGGGAATTTGCACAAGGAGACAACATGCCGGCAGAATTGGTACCGGATACCATTACCAGTGAAGGCATTCATTTCACCATGGGATGCAGAGCCGATGAACAAAACAATGCAGTCAGTTGCAAAGGACAAGAGATTGCGATTCCCGCGGGAGATTATACCACGCTTTACCTTTTAGCAGCGGCATCTGAAGATACACAGGGTGACTTTACCGTTGATCAGCAAGTAACGTCTTTGAAGGTGCAGGGATGGACAGGGTTTATCGGACAGTTTTATAACCGGGAATTTGCGCCAAACGGGTATACCGTCACTGGTATCGAGGCTCCCTTCTCCAAACAGGACAACATTGCCTGGTTTGCCTCGCATATCCATCAGGCTTATCCATCAGCCAACGTAGCGTATCAATACTGTTACCTGTATAAATACGAAATACGCCTGCCTAAGGGAGCAAAGATGATAAAATTACCCGACAATAACAGAATCAAGATATTAGCCATAACCGTGACTAAAGGAACGGGAGAAGTTGTTACCCCGCTACAGCCCTTGTATGATGATTTTCAAAATCAACCCAATACTTTTACCTTTAATCCGAAAGTAAATAATTGATTAAAAGTATATTTAGTAAAATATGGCAGGAGGCAAAGATGACAAATTTGACCTGATTTAATTAGACATAAAAAAATGATGAGGTCGACTTTGTCATCTGATTTTCACCTGTTTATAATTGATTTTTAAATGTCAGATGGAACTCCATAAAAAGAAAATAATCAACTCCTTGTGTGTGTAAATCTTTAGTCATGTTCGTTTCAACCAATCGATTAAAACAAATAAAATAGTTTCCAATGAAGACAAAAACAAATTATGCTCTTGTATTACCGGTGTTATTCGGTTTTTTTGTGATGGGATTTTGTGATGTGGTTGGCATCACCTCAGCGCATGTGAAGCAGGACTTGTTGGGAAGTTACAGCCCGGAGTTCCGGGATACCTTATCCAACATGATTCCGGTTGCCCTCTTCTCCATGTTTCTACTCTTCTCCATACCCACGGGTATGTTGATGAACCGCATCGGAAGAAAAAAGACTGTGATTGTAAGCAATGTACTGACAATGGTGGCCATGTTTTTGCCTTTGTTGGATTATACCTTTAGTGTGACCTTAGTGGCCTTTGCCATGCTGGGCATTGCCAATACCATTTTGCAAGTATCGCTGAATCCATTATTAACGAATGTGATTCATGGCGATAAATTGACCAGCAGTCTGACGGCAGGACAGTTTGTGAAAGCAATATCTTCCTTCAGCGCTCCTTTCATTGCAGCCTTTGCAGCAACCCTGTTAGGTCATTGGCAATATATTTTCCCGATCTATGCCGTAATCACATTGCTCTCCACCGTTTGGTTAATAGCAACCCCGATTCACGAAATGCCGGTTGAAAACAAAGCTAATACCTTTAGCAGCGTTATTGGCATTCTGAAAGATAAACGAATCGTTCTCTATTTTCTTGGTATTTTGTTTGTCGTGGGAGTGGATGTGGGAATCAATACTACCTCCTCGAAGATTTTGATGGAGCGATGCGGGTTAAGCTCCATTGTGGCCGGATATGGGCCAAGTGTCTATTTTGCATTCAGAACCCTGGGAACATTCTTGGGGGCTTTCTTCCTGGCCCGGTATGCTTCAACAAAGTTTTTTAGATGGAACATCATTGTGGCCATCTTTGCTTTGATAGCTTTGATCTTTGCAGCTGACAAAATGGTTGTCTTTGCCTTATTCGCAGTCATTGGGTTTACCATTGCAAACATCTTCCCGATCATCTTTGCATTGGCGATTCAGGCAAGACCGGATAAAGCAAATGAAATATCCGGATTGATGATTACCGGCGTATTTGGTGGTGCAATCATCCCTTTCTTTATGGGATTGCTCTCCGATGCGATCGGTTCACAGGTCGGCGCGGTAATCATTATTCTGGCCAGCGCTCTATATCTCCTTTTCCTCGCCTTTAAACAAAAACAAGTCCCTGCAAATTAAACACATCTGAAACAAGTGATTTGTTTTTTGAAATTAAAATATCTAATCGAAAACCCATTACATAATCACTTGAATATGCAGAAGATGTGAAAATATTGAAATGCATTTCGTTTAATGTAATGATTTATTATTGCTTGTAGGTATGTGTAGAAGAGGCTGATCGTTCCGTTTAGGCGGTTACGGTCAGCCTCGTTTGCGTTTCATTATGAATGGTAGAGATTCGTAGTTGCTTCTCATTTTGAAAATTATTATGTATGTTTGTCTCTCCATAAATATGTAAAAAGAGGAATTTCTGATTGGCATGATCAGAATTTAAGCATTCTCAATTGGGATAGGTTAGTAATAATACAATAACATCATGAACCGATATGTGATCATTGTAGCGGGAGGAAAAGGGCTTCGAATGAATGCTGAAACTCCGAAACAGTTTCTGAAACTTGACGGGAAACCTATTTTGATGCATACGATCGAAGCATTTTCCCGTTTTGATGCAAACATGAAGATATTTGTTGTCTTGCCGCAAGAACATGTGAAAACATGGAAATCGCTTTGCACGCAATTTAAGTTTGATCTGCCCCATCATTTGGTTTTAGGAGGAGATACACGATTTGAATCGGTATCAAACGGGTTAAAAATGATTCAGGATGAAGGAATTATTGCTGTACATGACGGAGTTCGTCCATTGGCAAGCATTGAATTAATAAGCCGATGTTTCGAAACAGCAGCAAAATTGGGATCAGCGATTCCGGTATGCAACATGGTCGAATCAATTCGTCAGCGTATGGGAAATAGCACCAAAAGCGTTGACAGAAATGAATTTGTGACGGTTCAAACGCCACAAGTCTTTGACTCTATCATTCTGAAAACAGCATATCGACAAGCGCCACCGAAGAATTATACCGATGATGCATCCCTTGTTGAAGCCTTTGGTATTGCATTGAACATGGTTGAAGGAGAACGCAGCAACATCAAAATCACTGAACCATCAGATCTGAAATTAGCTGAGGGGCTGCTTGCATCACATTGATTTATGACAGAACGCATTTTCTCATTTCTACGGTATGATTGAGTTAAATTCCAGCGATATTCAGTATGTTCCGGGCATTGGGCCAAAGAGAGCCGAATTGCTACGAAATGAACTTCAAGTAAAAACTGCAGAAGATTTACTCTATTATTTCCCATATAAATATATTGATCGAAGCCGCTTTTACACCATTGCAGAGCTACAGAGTGATGTTGGTTTCGTGCAGCTAAAAGGCAAAATCATACATTTTGAAAAACAAGGGACAGGCCATCAACAACGCCTCACAGCACGTTTCACTGATGGCACAGGCTCCATTGAACTGATCTGGTTTCAGGGAATTCAATACGTGCAAAAACAATGCAACACTGACAATCTCTATACTGTTTTTGGTAAACCTTCTATATTCAATGGCCGATTCTCGATAGCACATCCGGAGATTGAGCCTATTGATCAAAATACATTGCAAGCAAACAAAATATTGCAAGGCTACTACAACACTACTGAAAAGATGAAATCCAATTTTCTGAATTCCAAAGCAATTCAGAAAATCATGTTTACTTTGATCCGTTCGTTGACAACTCCTATTCCAGAAACATTGCCAGCCTATTTAGTGCAGAAATTTAATTTGATATCGTTACATGACGCAATTTGCACCATGCATTTCCCTGCGAATGCGCAACGGTTGGCCAAGGCGCAGCAACGGTTGAAATTTGAAGAACTATTCTACATTCAACTCTCATTACTACGTATTGCAAAGCAACGTGCAGTGTCATCCAAAGGTTATGTATTTAGTCTGGTAGGTGCTTGCTTTAATCAGTTTTATCATCAATGTCTGCCTTTTGAGTTGACCAACGCTCAAAAAAAGGTAATTCGTGAGATACGTGCCGACGTGGGCAGTGGTCATCAAATGAACCGGTTATTGCAAGGAGATGTGGGCAGTGGTAAGACATTAGTAGCTTTGATGATAATGCTGATTGCAATGGACAATGGATTTCAATCGTGTCTTATGGCTCCGACAGAAATCTTAGCCACACAACATTTTGACACATTAACACGCTTTATGCAAGGCATGGATGTCGTTGTGGGACTGTTAACAGGCTCTACGCGCAAAGCAGACAGAACAATTTTGCATGATCAGTTGCGTGCCGGAACGTTACACTTACTGGTCGGTACTCACGCGTTGTTAGAAGATGAAGTGCAATTTGCCAATTTGGGGTTGGTAGTCATCGATGAACAACATCGCTTCGGGGTTGCACAACGTGCCAAGATGTGGACGAAAAACGAGCAAGCTCCTCATATTTTAGTGATGACAGCTACGCCTATCCCACGCACGTTGGCTATGACTCTTTATGGTGATTTGGATGTATCAGTCATCGATGAGTTGCCTCCAGGGCGTAAACCCATTCAAACAGTACACTATTATGAAAAAAGACGAGGTGCTGTCTATCGATTTATTGAAAAGGAAATTGCTGCCGGTCGTCAGATTTATATTGTTTATCCTTTAATTGAAGAATCGGAGAAAATGGATTTTCAAAACCTCACTGATGGATTAAATGCTTTGAAAGAACGGTTTCCGGATTACATCATTGGCATGGTGCATGGACGATTGAGTTCCTCTGAAAAAGAAGAAGCCATGAATCAGTTTTCAGAAGGTAAAACGCAAATTCTTGTAGCAACCACGGTGATTGAAGTAGGTGTGAATATACCCAATGCCTCGGTAATGATTATTGAAAGCGCCCAACGATTTGGGTTGTCACAACTCCATCAGTTACGCGGAAGGGTCGGGCGTGGAGGTGATCAATCTTATTGCATCCTGCTGACGCCTTATGAATTGGGAAAAGATACCCGAAAACGTATGGAAATTATGACGCGCACCAATGACGGCTTCGAAATTGCCGATGCAGATCTTAAATTAAGAGGGCCAGGCGACATTGAAGGTACACAACAAAGTGGAATTCCTTTTACTTTACGAGTAGCTAATTTGGCTCGAGACGGACAAATGCTTCAATTTGCACGCACTATTGCTTCAGAACTTCTCGACGAAGACCCGTTATTACAGCGTCCGGAACACACAATATTGAAACAGCAACTCCAAAAAATGCAAAAAAACGATGTAGACTGGAAAAAAATTAGCTAAAAAAGGTTCAAATAATTTGGTAGTATCATTTATTATTTCTTACTTTGACCTGAAATTAGCGATATAACCCCTAACACAACCATGGAAAGAACACTTATATTGTTGAAACCCTGCGCAATAGAAAGAGCCATCATGGGAGAAATTCTCTCGAGAATCGAGAAAAAAGGATTACTCATTGTAGGCATAAAAATGTTACAACTTTCGGACGCACTGCTTGATCAACATTACGCACATTTGGCCGACAAGCCTTTTTTCCCAATTATTAAAGCATCTATGCAAAGAACACCCGTTGTGGCGCTATGTGTTCAAGGGAAAGAAGCGGTACAAGTGATACGCCAAATGGCCGGCGTTACTAATGGACGAAACGCTGCCCCCGGAACCATTCGAGGAGATTATAGCATGAGCGTGATGGAAAATATCATACACGCCTCCGACACGTTTGAGAATGCTCAAACAGAGATCAACCGGTTTTTTACTGCAAACGAACTCTTCAATTATCAGACTCTGCCGACAACTTCGTTGTATGCACCTGATGAATTGAATTAACCAATAAACACGACAATAAAAATATGAAGAAAGTAATCTTTTTCTCCTTTATTTGGCTATTTTACTACGGATTCGCGCCACAAGCTGTTGCTAAAAAAAGAGCACAACCAAAACACAATCATCCAAGAGAATTAGCCGCCGTGGATGACGTGCAGCGTCAGATCAACGCACTAAATACTTTAATGCTGCAAAAGATGCAGCAAGAAGAAGATCCTAACGCAACGGAAGACGACTCGGATATACCTGCTAGCGGAGTATACGAAACGTGGACAAACAGCCGTATTAATCCTTATCATACACCGATTTACAGATTGCCAGACTCAGTAAGAATTGATGTGTCACAGTTTGTACCTCCTGTTGAATCGTGGATCACATCGCATTTCGGATGGAGAAGCCGTTTTCATCGCATGCATTACGGTACAGACCTGAAACTCAATATTGGTGATCCTGTTCGTTGTGCTTTTAATGGGAAAGTACGTATTACCGGTTATGAAGCTGGTGGTTACGGCAACTATGTCGTTGTGCGACATGACAATGGATTGGAAACTGTTTATGGTCACCTTTCCAAAATTTTAGTACATGAAAATGAACCTCTCAAATCGGGCGATGAAATCGGATTGGGTGGAAGTACCGGACGATCAACAGGACCACATTTGCATTTTGAAGTACGTTATCTGGGAAATGCCATTAATCCTGAACATATATTCGATTTTGCCGAGGGTACACCTATTCATGACATGTACGTCATTAACAAAAGAAGTTCATTTGATTATGAGCTTGGCAAGCTAAAACCATCATCCAATTTTTCGAGAGGACTCGCCAGAGCATCAAAAAGCAAAAGACATTCTCACAGAGAAAGATAGGCAGCTATTATATACTAATGGATAACAGACACAGAAGGTTTGTGAGTGGTTTACTTGCAAGCCTTTTCTGTTTCTCAGCCATCGAAACCAATCCAACATGATCAATAATGCTATGCAATGGGGTACATTACTTACCAACAAAAGGTTAGGTATGGAACATTACCACGAACAGCGTGCTGACGATCGTACCGAGTTTCAACGAGATTATGATCGGCTCATCTTTTCAGCTCCTTTCCGTAGGTTACAAAACAAAACGCAAGTATTTCCACTTCCGGGCAATGTATTTGTCCACAACCGACTAACACACAGTTTAGAAGTTGCCAGTGTAGGAAGGTCTTTGGGCAGTGTAGCGAGTAAACTACTGAAAGAGAAACATTCATACTGTCTACCCTTTATGGATGAAATCGGAGCCATTATCGCCGCAGCATGTTTAGCACATGATTTAGGAAATCCTCCTTTTGGACATTCGGGAGAACAAGCTATTGGCACTTTCTTCTCTGAAGGATACGGACATGTGGTAAAAGATTATTTGGAAGAAACCTCTTTTTGGACTGATTTTATTCATTTTGAAGGAAATGCCAATGCCTTCAGATTACTGACCCATCGTTTCAATGGTCGTCGGGAAGGCGGTTTTGCCATGACTTATGCTACGTTAGCCACTCTAATAAAATATCCTTATCTGTCTAATCACGCGGATAACAACAAGACTAAATTTGGTTTTTTTCATGCTGATGAAGCGATTTATCTCCGTATTGCCAAAGAGTTAGGAATTCTCCATCATCCTCAATACCCACAGCGCTATGTGCGCTATCCATTAACCTATTTATTGGAAGCTGCCGACGACATATGTTACCAATTAATGGACATGGAAGATGCACAAAAGCTGAAAATCATTTCTGCAGATGAAACCAAACGTTTATTGCAACTCTTTTTTCAACCCACACGATTAAAACGTATCTCCGAAACACTATTAATTGTATCAGATGCAAACGAACAAATAGCTTACCAACGCTCCTCTGTTATCGGAGTCTTAGTTGATGCAGTCGCACAAGTCTTTGTAGAACATGAAGAAGAAATATTATCGGGTACTTTTCAGGGTTCATTGATTGACAAACTGCCTGATCCTTTATTTTCAGCCTACCGAGAATGCGCCAACATGGCAAAACATAAGATCTATTGTGCTTCGGAAGTATTGGATGTAGAATTAGCAGGTCATAAAATCATTACAACATTGCTTCAGGAACTGACACAAGCTGTATTATTTCCGCAAAAAGCTTATTCACGTCAATTGTTATTGCGAATTCCGACACAATATGAGTTGAACAGCGCAACATTTTATGAAAAGATGCTGGCTATGCTCGACTTTGTATCCGGTATGACAGATATATACGCTTTGGATTTATACCGTAAGATAACCGGTATGAGTTTACCAACTCTATAAATCACGCCTAAGAAAAGATTGAAGAAACGTTTTTAAGAAGGATATACAACGAATAAGAAAAAAGCGTATCTTTGTGGCGCTTTTCGGGTAAAAGCGAGTTAGGCTTTTTATATTATTTAATCCAACATTCAATGGCAACAAAAATCAGATTACAAAGACACGGACGTAAGCGGTATGCCTATTACCACATTATAGTCGCCGACAGTCGTGCCCCTAGAGATGGTAAATTTATCGAACGAATTGGATCGTATAATCCCAACACGAATCCGGCAACTATTGATCTTAACTTCGATCGTGCATTATATTGGGTAAACGTTGGAGCAGAACCAACTGATACAACACGTAATATTCTTTCCGACGAAGGTGTATTATTGATGAAGCACCTACAAGGTGGTATCAAAAAGGGTGCATTTGATGAAGCAGAAGCTAATAAACGTTTTTCCGAATGGAAAGCATCACATATAGCAGTCATAACTTCGTTGCAAGAAAAGCTGTCTTCGGAAACGAAAGAGCAAGCCAAAAATCGTCACGAAGAAGAAGCTGCTAAAAATCAAGCAAAAGTTGCAGCAATAGCAAAAAAACAAGCTGAAGAATCAGCTGCACTTGCTGCAAAAGCAGTGGATGCAGCAAAAGAAGCTGCAGCAGCGGCTGCTCCTGCTCCTGAACAAGCTGCCAATTAAATCTAAAAAAACACATTGTGTTTTTTGTTTTTCAAACCGCCTTTTCTTCCAGAAGAAAGGCGGTTTTCTATTGTTTATTAGCCAACCAGTTACGCATTCAGCACAATCGAAAGTTGGTTGAATGCAGAAAAAAGAGTACCTTTGAAGCTGATTTTTAGTTCAAAACAGCCACTCCAATATCCATATTATTGAACCTGATTTTCGTGAAGAATTGACTGTATTTACTCCTAAATGTCTGCTTATGCTCAATACTGATCAACAATATGACAATGTAATTCATCAATGTCGCGATATCTTTACAAAAAAACTGACCGACTATGGTAGTTCGTGGCGCATTCTACGTCCCGCTTCCGTTACTGATCAATTGTTCATCAAAGCAAGCAGAATTCGGTCACTGGCAACAAAAAAAGAAGCAATGGTCGATGAAGATGCGCGTAATGAATGGATTGCTATTGTCAATTACGGTGTAATAGGATTGATCCAGTTAGAAAAAGGCTATGCTGAAGATGCCGATCTTTCACCCCAAGAAGCTTTAGCTCTTTATGATGTCTATGTGCAACGGGCAAAGACTTTAATGATGGCAAAAAATCATGATTATGATGAGGCGTGGAGAATGATGCGCGTAGAATCATATAATGATCTGGTTTTGATGAAACTCTATCGAACTAAACAAATTGAAGATCATAGCGGACATACTCTGATTTCGGAAGGAATTGATGCAAACTATGTTGACATGATTAATTATGCTGTCTTTGCATTGATAAAAATAGAATTTGAAACCGAATTAACAAATACTTAATGCATGATTATTTTTTGTGTTTTTTCTATCTCACCAATTTAATTTTCGCCACATGAAAGCTCTCCTAACTTATTTGTTAAGGCTTAGCTGCTGGGTGCTTGGCGCAGTGTTTGTCTTTTCAGGATTTGTAAAACTAATTGATCCATTAGGCACAGCTTACAAATTTCAGGACTATTTTACACCTTTGGGATTGGAACACCTGACCCCTTACGTCATCATTTTTTCTGTAGCATTGTCTGTCATTGAATTGTTGATTGGACTAAATCTGATTACAGGTATTCGATTAAAATTATCACTGTTGATGGCAGCCATTTTTATGGCTGTAATGACTCCGCTCACTCTATGGATTGCCCTGAAAAACCCCGTCAGTGACTGTGGTTGTTTTGGTGATGCGTGGATCATCGGAAACTGGACTACATTCTATAAAAATATCGTTTTGTCATTGATGGTAGTAACAATTGCTCTGTTGATGCACTATCACGTTTCTAAATTGAAGCCTAAGACAGAATGGATTTTGATGGGATTTTCCCTGTTTTTTTTATTAGCTATTGCTCATATCAACTACTATTATTTGCCGATGCTCGATTTTCGCCCTTACAAGATTGGAAACAATCTTTCACAGGGAATGATAATTCCACCGGGCGCTCCGACTGATGTTTATGCTTCAACATTCATTTTAGAGAAAAACGGAGTAAAAAAAGAATTTACACTTAACAACTATCCTGACACAACCTGGAAGTTTGTCGATCAGCATACACAACTAATAAAAAAAGGCTATACACCTGCTATTCATGATTTTTCGATTCATGACTCTAATATGAATGATTTGACAGATAGCCTTTTGCATCTCAATAACTACTTATTTTTGGTTGTTGCATACGATTTGAATCAAATGCAAACTAACCACCTCGATGATATACAGAATCTATATCAATATGCACAGCAACATCATTACGCCATTTATCTACTTACCGGATCAACGGAGTATGATGTAGCCAATTTTATTCAAAAGACCGGACTTCACATTCCTATCTGCACTACAGATCCCACGACATTAAAAACCGTTATTCGCTCCAATCCAGGCTTAATGTTGTTGTATAATGGGTCAGTGCTCAACAAATGGGCAAATGCTGCATTACCTCACTTCTCAAGACCGCTGAGCAATAATCCGAAAGATGAAATGCCAAAGATTCCACCTGCATGGGAGGTTGTCGGACTAGCCTTGCTATACATTCTGCTCTTTTGGATAATACGGCATCGGCTTACAAAAGGATTTACACATAAGAAAAGAGGAAATATGTTTTATCACACTACTACTAATTATTCAAACAAATGAGAAAGAACATCGTAGCAGGGAATTGGAAAATGAACAAAACCTTGCAAGAAGGATTGACATTGGCAACAGAATTAAACAGAGCTTTGGAAGGAAAAAGCTTAAACTGTGACGTGATTATTGGAACACCTTTTATTCATTTAGCATCTGTTGCATCTGCTATTGAAACCAAAAAGATTGGAGTTGCAGCACAAAACTGTGCCAACAAAGAATCAGGCGCTTATACCGGCGAAGTAAGTGCTTCAATGGTAAAATCAACCGGAGCAGACTATGTGATTCTAGGTCATTCGGAGCGTCGCGCTTATTATGGCGAAACATTCGAGACGTTGAAAGACAAAGTGCTTTTAGCCCTGAAAAATGATTTGAAACCTATTTTCTGTATCGGTGAATTATTGGCCGAACGCGAAGATAACCGTCAAAACGAAGTAGTAAAAGCACAGTTGGAAGGCTCTGTTTTCAACCTGTCTGCAGAAGATTTTGGCAAAATAATTTTAGCTTACGAACCTGTTTGGGCAATTGGAACAGGGAAGACTGCATCTCCCGATCAAGCACAAGAAATACATGCCTTTATTCGTAGCTTAGTGGCTCAAAAATATGGCAAACAAGTGGCTGATAATGTTACCATTTTGTATGGTGGAAGTTGTAATGCAGGGAATGCTAAAGAACTGTTTGCTAATGCTGATTTAGATGGAGGTTTGATTGGCGGTGCTTCATTGAAAGTAGCCGATTTTGTCGCTATTATAAATGCTTTTTAAGCATTAACACCATAATCAGTAAGATTTGATAGAGGAGCAATCGACATCGGTTGCTCCTGTTTTTTTTAGTAAAGAACTATTTCCTCACTTTTTATTTAAGGAAACATTGGAGGGAATGACCCCGAATAACTATCTTTACTTACTTTTGAGTCGTTTTACCCCTTGTTAGCTTCTTATGATAACTTTGCAGCAATTAGTTGATCAACTAAATGATAATCAACGTGAAGCCGTTTCTTACAACGATGGTCCATCGTTGGTCATTGCCGGAGCAGGTTCGGGAAAAACACGTGTATTGACTTATAAAATTGCCTATTTATTGCTGAGTGGATACCATCCATCTTCTATCTTAGCTCTTACATTCACCAATAAAGCAGCTCGCGAAATGAAACGACGTGTTGCCGATTTAGTAGGTCATGATAAGGCAAAATGGTTATGGATGGGTACGTTTCATTCAATTTTTTCACGCATGTTACGCTCTGAAGCCGAACGCATCGGGTTTACGTCTCAATTTACAGTGTACGACAGCTCAGACTCGCGCAATGTACTAAAAAGCATCATTAAAGAGATGCAATTAGATGATAAGGTCTATAAACCGGCGATGATTCAGGGTCGCATCTCGTTTGCCAAAAATAACTTGATCACTGCCTCCGCTTATGAATCACACGGTGATTTATTGAAATCTGATGCCGGAGGACGAATTCCATTGTTCAGCACCATTTATACCACGTATGCAAAACAATGTCATCAGGCTAATGCCATGGATTTCGATGACATGTTACTCTACACGAACATTCTTTTACGCGATTTCCCTGATGTTCTGGAAGGATATCGACAACGGTTTCAATTTATTTTAGTAGATGAATACCAAGACACAAATCTTGCACAGCATATTATTGTGAAACGCCTGGCAGAAATTCATCAACGTATTGCCGTCGTTGGCGACGATGCACAAAGCATATACTCATTTCGAGGTGCCAACATTGACAATATCCTCCAATTTAAATCTCATTTTCCTGATAGTAAACTATTCAAGTTAGAACAAAATTATCGCTCAACGCAAAACATCGTTGCAGCAGCAAATAGTTTGATTAAGAAAAACAAAGGACAAATTCAGAAGAATGTCTTTTCAGAAAAAGACAAAGGAGTGCCCATTCAATTGCTTACTGCTATGACTGACACAGAGGAAGGGTATATTGTTGCAAAAGAAATCTCCGATCTCTATTATCAAGAGCATCACCCTTACAACGAGTTTGTTATCCTCTATCGAACTAATGCCCAATCGAGAAACTTTGAAGAAGCGCTGCGCAAACGCAACATTCCTTATCGCATTTATGGAGGCTTGTCGTTTTACCAACGCAAAGAGATTCGCGATGTTCTTGCCTATTTCCGGTTTATTGTCAATCCGTTAGATGGTGAAGCGTTGAAAAGATGCATCAATTATCCGACTCGCGGCATTGGAGAAACAACCATGAGCAGAGTCATTGAATGTGCCAACCACAATCAGGTTTCACTTTGGTCTGTTATTGGCGATCCTGTTTTTTTTCAACTGCCTGTTAACCGACCGACAGCAACAAAATTGATCAATTTCCATGCCATGATTCATGCTCTTGCTGATGAAATGACAACACTCGATGCCTATGAAATGGCTGTTAAAATAGTCAAGACTGTTGGTATTAGTGCAGATATGACAGAAGATCTTTCGGTTGAAAACATAAGCCGCCGTGAAAACATTCAAGAATTAGTGAGCGGAATTCATACGTTTTGCGAAGATAAAGCAAATGATGGTGAAACGAAAATTAGCTTAGCTGATTTCTTATCCGAAGTCTCATTGCTTTCCGATCAGGATATGGATGCCGATGATGCCGCCGATGACAAACTGACCTTGATGACTATTCATGCAGCTAAAGGACTGGAGTTTCGCAATGTATTCATAGTAGGGATGGAAGAGGAACTTTTTCCTTCAAGTTACATATCATCCGAACGAGAACTCGAAGAAGAACGACGATTGTTTTATGTGGCATTGACTCGCGCCGAAGAGCGCTGTTACATCAGCTATGCCAGAAGCCGCTTCCGAAACGGGCAACTGAATTTCACCAACCCAAGTCGCTTTCTATCGGATATTGATCCCGGCTTAATTGATCTTCCTGCAGATTTTCGACAACCAATGTCTGCTTCTGCCTTCACACCAAAATGGCAGAAAGAAGATGTAGTTGAAAAGAAATCATTCGAACAACCAAACAAGACGACGAATTCAATACATGCCACCCCGCATGTTGCAGCATCAACGTGGAAAAAGCTTACTCCCACATCTGCACAAATGAGTAATAGTGCTGAAGCATCCATTCAGTCCGGGGGAGGGATAACCGTAGGCAACAAAGTATTTCACGAAAAATTTGGACAAGGAATCGTCATCTCGTTAGAACAAATGGACGGAAATTGGAAAGCAACTGTTGATTTTGGCAGCAACGGACTACGAGCACTGCTTCTGAAATATGCTAAATTAGTAATTTTAGAGTAATGACCTAGAATCAGCTATAGCAATCGCCACCCAAGAGTGATGAAAATGCCGTGTCCACCGTTACTCGTACTAAAAGTTTGATTATTCAACGTGAATGTAGTGGGTGACGCAAAATAATCACAATAGCGCACATCAATGCTAAGAGCAAGAATATCGACCCCGGCACCTACTTCCCATCCCCAATTATTGCTTTTTACCTGTTGCGTGACTGATGAACTAAACGAACCCCAATCATTGCTTTGCGTTAATGAGGAGCCGGAATTAAAAATAAATCTTGGCCCGGTAGTGACATGTAAATTCATCAGTTTCAAATCAATCAATTTATAACCCAGCATCAATGGCACTTCAAAAGTACGTGACTTGAAGGAGCTTTGTAATGGTGTGCTGCCGTCGATATAGATCGTTTGTGTACTATTTTTGAAGTTAAACAACAACTCAGGTTGCAAATAAAGGCTCTTTGCGCCGATGCGCATCCACCCTCCTAACTGATATCCATTGGCAAATCCTGATTTTAATTGATCAACAACATTGTTGGCAAGATTCATGTCCTTAAACTGATTGTAACTTGAAGCGGCTTCGTATCCTGCCTTTACCCCAACACTAAATATTTGAGCTATCAAGAGCTGCCCTGTAAAAAGCAAGAGACTTAATGTGAGAAATTTTTTCATGGATATCTTATTATTTTATTTGTTTGAATAGTTCGATGTTATTCTTTTAGTTAGCATTAATGCCGCAAATTCAGCCTTTTTGATCCGAAAGGATCAACGGACAGCCTCACATACCTTTAATAATCAAAGATAGATATAACAAATTTCAATCCCATCATTTTTTTCTTATTTAACAAAAATAGAAACGGATCAAATACCATTCTTATGTTTGACACAGCTTATTGAACAGACCTGATTAATTTGATATTCACCTGCCGCGGACCTTGACTTTTTGGCGCAAAAAAGCAAGCAAAAAACAAGTGATAAAGCGAAAAGGATAACTCCTGTGACTAATAAATACCACATTTATGCGATTGCGGGGTAATAAAACAACCCTTACCTTTGTTAAAATTAATAACCGTAACAATTACCATTATGTCTAAAATTGCTAAGAAACTAACAGATTTAGTAGGAAATACGCCTCTGTTGGAACTATCGAATTATAATGCAAAACATGCGTTGGAAGCAACTGTGATCGGCAAATTGGAATATTACAATCCCGCCGGAAGTGTAAAAGACCGTATAGCCTTAGCTATGATCGAAGATGCCGAAGCAAAAGGCCTGTTGAAAAAAGGTTCTGTAATTGTTGAACCCACCAGTGGAAATACCGGTGTCGGGTTGGCTTTTGTGGCGGCATCCAAAGGATATCGCCTGATTATCACTTTACCCGAAACATTTAGTACAGAACGTCGCAACCTGTTGAAAGCATTGGGTGCGGAGCTCGTACTTACCTCCGGACAGCTTGGAATGACCGGTGCCATTGAAAAAGCAAAGGAAATTGCCGCTGAAACTCCCAATTCGTTTGTTCCGCAACAGTTTGAAAATCCGGCCAACCCCGATGTACATAAACGTACAACGGCAGAAGAGATCTGGAAAGACACAGACGGAAAAATCGATATTTTTGTCTCAGGTGTCGGAACAGGAGGTACTGTCAGTGGAGTTGGAGAGACTTTGAAAAAACACAATCCGAACATTAAGATTATTGCAGTAGAACCGGCCGAATCACCTGTGTTGTCAGGAGGAGCAAAAGGCCCGCACAAAATTCAAGGTATCGGCCCGGGATTTGTTGCTAAAACATTTAACCGTGACGTGGTGGACGAGATATTGCTCGTAAAAGGTGATGACGCCATCAAAACCAGCCGCGAATTGGCACAAAACGAAGGCTTGTTGGTGGGTATCTCATCAGGAGCAGCCGTTTATGCTGCTGCCGAATTAGCTAAACGTCCTGAAAACAAAGGTAAAATAATTGTGGCCATCCTGCCCGATACCGGTGAACGCTATTTGTCAACCGTATTGTATGCTTTTGACGAATATCCTCTATAAATCAATTTTTAAAATCAGAGAACATCAAGTTGTAGCTTCCCGTTTCACAGTTATCTTGTGGAACGGGATTTTTCTTTGAAGTGAAAGGCACTCAGTTACCCGTTACCAGTTGTTCTGTTCAGTTACTCCTTTGTAAGGAACTATTTACTTGTAACGCCAAACACTTCTTTAATTGCTTTTAAATAAGCATCCCCACATATTTTTTCAGGTAATAAATAACTACCTTCCGTCCATTCGTTCCATGCATTAATAACCAAGATTTTATGTTTGGGATTATACTTGTCTAAAAATTGTTTGGCATCCACTAAAGCTTTCTTAAATGCTATAGGTGTGTTGCCAATTAACACAGGTGTCCATGGATAATCTTTTTGTCCAAACTTGTCGCTTTGCATACAACGCGGACTTGCATCCCAACCCATTGAAATATTAGGTGTATAAAGCACATCAGGATACTCCTTTATAAAATAATTCCAATATTCTTCGTTTGCTGCCAATGCTTTACTGTAAGGTACTGTTGGAAATCCGGCTCCGCTTATGTTAAAATGATGTATAAAACAATAAGTTGACGAGCTTTTACACCCTAAATATTCAATCATTTCTTTTGCACTATGAGGAGCCTGAGGACCTTCTATTTGTTGAACAGCTTGATCATTTATCTGCCAATCCATAATATTAAAATATACACCCGGGAACCCTGCTTTTTTTGTTTTCGCATCTAATAAAGCAATCGCTTTTTTTGCATTATCAATTCCTCCTAATCCGTTGATGAAATTAACAATTTCATAAATAGAAAAATACGGCTTCTCATCAATTTTCCAATAATTGGGCTGTTTAAAATATTTTTCAACAATGTAAGTGGAAATCGTATCCCACAATTGCCATGTTACTTTTCCATCTGTAAGTTTTATTCTATGATTATCATAAGTTGCAGGTTGAATATTTAGCCAATCATGATTCGCCCACATTATTGCAAATTTTAGTCTATTGCGGTTGGGAGCTTTTAAAAACCCCTTCTCCAACCCTTCCTGCAAATACTGACCGGTATTTGTATACCAATACCAGTCATAAATAAAAACATCAATGCCATTGTCTGCGGCCAGATCAATTTCTTTAGCTGCCCATTTTGGATCTGCTTCATTAAAATAGCCCCAAGAGGGTATCTTTGGTTGCTCATGTCCTGAAAATCTTTGTTTTGCAGCTTTCACTACATCCCATTCCGTCCAGCCTTTTCCATGCCATCTTGCATTTATGCTATCCGGATGATAGTTGGGAAAATAATATACTGCTACTTCGTATTCTTTGGTTTTCTTCTTCTTATTATTCAAATAAGTACTCTGTGCATTTAAATCAAACAAAATAAAAAACGCTGTTGCAAGAGTAATGAATGCTTTGATTTTCATAGGGTTAATTGTATTTTAAAATGGTATCTATCATTTCTTTACTAATAAGACCCAATCATTGTTATCCGGTTTTTCTCCAATAGTATAACTGCCATATGTAATTACAATGGTTGTTTGAATGTTATAAATGCCTGCAATAGGAGTATACCATTGAACAGTATATTGTGCGTTTGCAAGATTTATTAAAGTGCCTGTATTTCTATTTATATAGTTGAACTTGTCTTGACTTTTTTATCTACTGACCCTCAACTCACGAAAGGGGGGTAACTATTGTGAATGGAGCAATATTTACTCGTTTTACAGGCATATTTCTCTTTCTTTGGGGGAGGTTAGAAGGAGGTTAATAAATAAAACTCAACAAATAACCCGATAGCCCATAGTCGGAAATTATTTGTGTTCCCCATTCATTGGGTGACTTCAAGTCATTCTGTGAATAAGAAGGTTATTCTTCTTTTCCCCCACAAACATACATATATTTTTTAACAAGATCTTCTGTTTCATGGAAATAGTTACATGTTATCAAAAACAAAGCATTAAAATAAGGAAAACACATAAAAAGAATATCCCTTCATAACGTGCCTGAGAAGATCGTGACATCTGCCATGTTGAGTCTGTTCAATAAACTGTGTCAAAAAGGGAAAAAGCATATATTTACCCTATAAAAACAAGTTAGAATGAATAAGACAGAAGAATTTGATTACAAGGAATTTGAGAAAGAAGCCTTACTTAAGCTCAAGCAAGGAGTAAGTTTAGAGGGTCAGAACGGGATACTTGCTCCCTTGTTAAAGCGCTTATTGGAAGCTGGACTTCAAGGTGAACTGGAAGGTCACTTACAAAGTGAACCAAGTATACTTACACGACAGAAGAATCGTCGTAATGGTTTAAGTACAAAGAACGTCAAGACTCATTACGGGAATATCGAGATATCAACTCCCAGAGATAGAAATGGGAGTTTTGAACCTGAATTGTTGCCTAAAAGACAGACTACCCTTGGGGAAGGATTAGATCACAAGATTATCAGTCTGTATGCTTTAGGAATGAGTTATACAGATATTTGCGATCATTTGAGTGAAATGTATCAGTTAACGATATCTCCGGGCACTATAACCAGCATAACAGATAAGATACTCCCAGAGATAGAACAATGGCAGACACGCTCATTAGAAAGTGTGTATCCCATTGTTTGGATGGATGCAATACATTATAAAGTTCGGGAAGATAATGCCATAAAAACGAAAGCTGTATATTGTCTGATAGGTGTAAATCGTGAAGGGATCAAAGATTTGCTGGGGATGTATATCGGTCAAGCTGAAAGTGCCCATTTTTGGCTGTCTGTTCTTAATGACATACAACGTCGTGGCGTGCAGGATGTATTGATAGCCAGTATTGACAATCTGAAAGGGTTCTCTCAAGCCATTGAAGCTGTTTTTCCAAAAACGGGGATACAGCTATGCATTGTTCATCAAATAAGAAACTCGTTGAAATATGTTCCTCACAAGGATCGCAAAGCAGTGGTTGCCTCATTGAAAGAAATTTATCAGGCTAATGATAAAGATCAGGCAGAAAAAGCTTTATCGAAATTTGATCAAGAGTGGACAAAAAAATATCCATATATAATTAAATCATGGTTAGAGAATTGGGATAAGCTTTCAAAAATGTTTGAATATCCGGATAAGATAAGGAAGCTGATTTATACAACCAATATCATTGAAAGCTTTAACAGCCAATTACGTAAGGTCACTAAATCCAAACGTGTTTTCAGCAATGAACAGGCACTTATGAAATTACTTTACTTAGTACAAAGAAAAATCTTTGAAAATGTTGGACCTATTTCCGGATGGAAGCAAATTATGGCCCAATTTATTATTATTTTTGAACAAAGATGGAATATCAATTAATTATCCTTTTTGACACAGTTTGTTGAACAGACCC
>Ga0255354_1000587_pt1 | contig 22746 bp, 20 predicted proteins | sample HBST50metaG_FD_189942 | JGI IMG/M metagenome (GOLD analysis project Ga0255354, IMG submission 189942) | Peat soil microbial communities from Stordalen Mire, Sweden - H.B.S.T50 | ecosystem: Environmental > Terrestrial > Soil > Wetlands > Peat | place: Sweden: Norrbotten County, Stordalen Mire...
GCTGTCCAAGGTGCTCGCGTGTCTGAGATTTACGCCATCCTCAGCCAACTTCTGTTCCAGGGGAACTTCAGCGGCTCAGGATGGAGCTTACAGACTGCTTGAAAATGACTTTTTCAGGATCGACTACGTCAGCCCGGTGCAGTTCGAACAAGACTGGACGGCGGCCACAACGGAGATCGCGGCCTGAGTGCAGGGGCCGAAGAATGAGGCCGTGGAAATGCCGGTTTATGGAAAGCCCGGAAAACGATAGTGCTGTTTTCCGCCCTTCCCACAAACCTTGGAAATCGCTGCGGCGATTCCCACATTACCACCGCCACGACTACGACGGGGATGAGTGGAAATCCCCCTAAACCCGCCGGTTAAGGGATACGCATTCTGAGGGCAAGGTCAGTAAGCGTGCCCTCAAGCGGATCTTCCACTTGGTCCATTCGTGGAAACCAGAGGGCTTGATTTTCTATCAAATTGACAAATTCGGCGAAGTCCATATAGCGCCATAGAACAGTGGCATCATCAGGGGTCGTCAGTCCGTCGTGAGGCTCAAAGGGCATAGTCGAATTCTATGCCAAAATGAGGAGGCTCAATCCGGTTTTAAACGTGAACTGTGGTAGGAACACCATGGATCGCTTCATCACCTCAGAAACATACAATCCCCATAACTGAAGAACCGGTACTTCTGCTCGACGGCGTGCTCGTAGGCGGCCAGAACCCGCTCCCGGCCGGCAAACGCCGAAACCAGCATCAGCAGGCTCGATTGCGGTAGGTGGAAGTTGGTCAGCAGCGCCCGGACAAGCCGGAACTGAAAGCCCGGAGAAATAAAAATCTCCGTCGAACCGGAATGCGCTTCCAGCGGGCATCCCTCAGCCTGAAGGGCGCAATGTTCCAGAGTCCGCACCACCGTAGTCCCGACAGCAACAATGCGCCGTCCTTCCCGGCTGGCGCGATTGATGGCTTCCGCGGTCTCTGCGGAAAGCGTGTAGCGTTCGCGGTGAAGATGAACCTCGTCCACCCGTTCCACGCGCAGCGGCGCAAAGGTACCGAGTCCGACGTGCAGCGTGACGCGGGCAATTTCCACCCCCCGCGTGGCGATGGCCTCAAGAATTTCCGGCGTAAAGTGCAGGCCGGCGGTGGGTGCGGCCACGGACCCTCGATCATGCGAGTAGACGGTCTGGTAGCGCTCGCGGTCGGCGCCGGCATCGTCGCGGCGGATGTACGGCGGCAGGGGCATGTGCCCGATGCGGTCCAGAACCGCAAAGAAATCCTCCACCGGCTCGAAGCGCAACAGCCGCTCCCCAAATTGGCCGCGCTCCAGAACTTCGGCCTTCAGCACAATTTCGCCGGAGGGCGCAGGAAAAACCAGAATCTCGCCGATGGCCACCTTCCTGCCCGGCCGTACCAGCGCGCGCCACTGGTTTTCGCCCGTGCTTCGCGTGTCCTGTTCGGTGAGCAGGACTTCGATTTGCCCAGTCGGCTTCTCACGGTCGCGAAGCAGCGTGCGCTGTGCATAGAGTCGCGCCGGAATCACCCGTGAGTCGTTGAGCACCAGCAGATCGCCAGACTGGAGCAGCGAGGGAAGATCGGCAAACAGGCCGTCGCGCAACGCGCCCGTGGAGCGGTCGACGGCCAGCATCCGGCTTTGCCCCCGTTGGGCGGGCGGCTGCTGCGCAATCAGTTCCGGAGGCAAGTGGAAATCGAAATCGGCGACGCGCAGCCCAGGCTCCGCTGCGGTCGAGCCGGGCTGGATAGATTCTGCGGTACTCATGGGTTGACCCTTCCAAAATGGGCGTAGGCGCGCAGCCGGGCCCGCTCGATGGCGGCGTTGAGCTCCGCTCTCTTTCCTTCAAACTCCTCTGCCGGCAAATCGGTGGGGACGCTCGTCCATTGCGCCCAACTCACGCAGATGCGGGTAAAAGGCTTGGGAATCAGGAACCGGTCCCACGATCCGATCACCCAGGCGTGTTCGGGCTCCAGGTGGAAGGCGCCGATGGGTGCGCCGGTCATCTGCGCCAGCTTGATGGGGCCCATTTTGGTCTGGTAGATCGGCCCGAGGGGGCCGTCGGCGGTAAAGATGGCGGTGCGGCCGCTTTCCAGTACGTCCGCCAGCCCCATCAGCCCGCCGCGCCCGCCCCGTGAACTGGAACCGCGCACCGCGTCGAAGCCGAACTTTCTGAGGATGCGCGTGATCAGCTCGCCGTCGAAGCTCCGGCTGATGAGGATGACAGCGCGGGAGCGGCGGAAGTAGACCGTGCAGGGCAGTACGCACTGGTGCCAGAAACAGAAAATCTTCGCCGGCGACCTCTGGCCAAAAACGATGGGCACAACGCCTTCCTCGGCGATGACCTCGAAGCGCCAGGTGAGACCGCAAAGCCAGACCAGCGCCGACACTACGGGAGGAGCGATGGCCAGCACAAGGCGCTGAACGAAGGTGAAGCGAGGAGTAGAGTTGGCAGTCACTCCTCTGATTTTAGCGGAGGCACCACAGTTGGCGTCGTTGGCAAGTTGGCGTGTCCGGAGGGAGGCGGGGGTTTTAACCCCCGCAATCGGCCGAGAGAAACAACGCGGGCTTTAGCCCCGGAAAAATGCTTCCCGCCAATCCAGCCGAGTCTCTCCGCCGCCCGTCTAGCTGTACCTCAACCACCGGATCAATTCCGGCAGCGTGGCGCGCTTGCCGTACATCAGGATCCCCACGCGATAGAGCCGCGAAGAGAACCACAGCAGCCCCCAGATGCTCAGCATCAGCAGCCCAATCGAAGCGCCAATCTGCCACAGTGGAGGCATCTCCGAACCCATGCGCAGGAACATGACGATGGGCGCGGTGGGCGGAAACAGCGAAATGGCGATCGACCAAACGGAGTTGGGGTCGTTGACGATCAGCCAGATCAGCGAGAAGCTCAGCCAGATGGGCACGGCGGCCAGCGGCGTGTACATCTGCAGCTCCTGCTCGGTCTCGCAGGTGGCGGCCAGCCCGGCAAAGAGCGAGCTATAGAAGAGATAGCCCAGGATGAAGTAAATCGGAAAGAGAATCCCCTCGGTCCAGGAAAGATGCAGGGCAAGGCTGCCGGAGAGCGTGGCAAGAGCAGCCGGATAAGCCGCGATAGCCGCACCGGCCACGGCCCAAATGCCGATCTGCGTCAGTCCGACGGCGCCTACACCGATCAGTTTGCCCGCCAGCAAATCGCTGGGCTTGGCGATGGCCAACATCACTTCGAAAATCCGCGAGGTCTTCTCCTGAATGATGGAGCGGGCCACGTTCAGCCCGTAGATCATGGTGGTCATGGAGAGCAGGAAGGCCATGATGTAGCCCTTGATGTACGAGCCGGCCGCGTTGCTCTTGGTTTCCTTGCCTTCCTTGGTCACCTGTTCGGTATCGATCTTGATGTTTTTGAGGAGTTGGTCGACATCCCCGCCCTTGATGCCCTGCGCGGTCAGCCGCTGGCGTACGACAGCCCGGTTGAGCGCTCCGCTGAGCCGGGCGTTGGTGATGAAGTCGCCCGAATTCTGTGACTCGTAAAGAGCGGTGGGCACCTTGCCGGCCGTGGCGTCAATCCACAGAAAGCCGTCGATCGTCTTGGCTTTCACGCGGTTCACGAGGGCGGCGCGGTCTTCAGCCTGCGCCGGGGCCATCATTTCCACGCTGGTCTTGGCGTCCTTGTCGGTGGCCAACTGCCCCACGATGTCGTTGGCCAAAGCCGCATCGGTCGACGCAACGACAAGGTGCTTGCCGATCCCCGAGCCGCGGCCTGAAAGGTACCCCACGCCGATCAGCCCAACAAAGAGCAGCGGCAGCAGGATAGTGGTCAGCCGGAAGGCGCGGCCGCGAATCTGCTCGAGATACTCGCGCTTGGCGACGAGAAGAGTGTTACGCATCGACTTTGCCTCCCACGGTCTGGATAAAGATCTCTTCAAGCGAAGGTTCGACCAGCTCAAAGCGATAGATGGTGGCCATGGAAGCGGCCTGGTGAAGAAGCTTCTGTGCATCGCCATGGGGATGAAGCTTGATTTCAGCGTGGCCGGAGTAGTTCTTCGCCTCCTCGATCTCGTCGCTCTTCAGGAACTCGGCGCTTCCTTCAAACTCGACAATCACGCGGTTGCGCTCGTAGGTGGCCTTGATCTCGCGCACCCGCCCGCTGAGCACTGCCGCGCCGTTGTTGATGAGGCAGATGGAATCGCACAGCTTCTCCACCTGGTCCATGCGGTGCGTAGAAAACAGAATCGCCCTGCCCTGGTCCTTGAGTTCCAGCAAAGTGTCCTGCAGCAGCGCCGTGTTCACCGGATCGAGCCCGCTGAAAGGCTCGTCCATCACGATGAGGCCCGGCTCGTGCAGCAGCGAAGCGATGAACTGAATCTTCTGCTGCATGCCCTTGGAGAGCTCTTCGGTCTTCTTGAGCAGTGAGTCGGCAATCTCCAGCTTTTTGGCCCAGGCGATGGCGCGTTTACGCGCCTCTTCCCTGCTCAGATTGTGCAGTTCGCCAAAGAAGACCAGCTGATCCAGGACCTTCATCTTCTTGTAGAGACCGCGCTCCTCGGGCAGATAGCCCACGCTTTCCAGGCTCTTGCGGTCGAAGGGCTTCTCGAAGAGGCTGATCTTCCCCGAGTCCGGCAGCGTGATGCCCATCATCATGCGGATGGAGCTGGTTTTTCCCGCCCCGTTGGGGCCCAGCAGGCCAAACATCTGGCCGGCATCGATGGACAGGCTGAGTTTGTTGACGGCAACCTTGTTCTCGTAGGCCTTCGTGACTCCCGCGAGCTCGACAACTGGCATGGATTCTCCCGCAGTTCAAATTGCAGTTCGTTGCAGTTGGAATCGTTGAAAACCGGGGTCCGATCTTTGGAGAAGTGTAGCAAACAGAGCCGCAGGCACACTTTGCCCTGAGCGTAATACGCGGGCAAACACGGGAAAGTTCCCAGGGGAAAAAGCGCTGACGTAAATGCGCACCGTTCCGCCGGCCAACTGTCGCGCTCCGCTCCCGGTTCAGATTGCGTCGCCGACGAGCCCGAGAACATACATCTGCACGTCCTTGGGCCAATCGGCAATCAGCTCTTCCAGGCGGTCGCGGTCTTTCCGGTAAAGCGCCCGTGTCGCCTCCTCAAATCCCGCCAGGTTGCCCGCCATCGCAGACATGAACCGGCTCGCCGCCTCCAGCGCATGTCGCGCGCTGTCACTCCCCTGGTCCAGGCCCCGGGCTTGATCCACCAGCCTGCGGAGCGCCGCCGATGCGCCGTTCGGCTGCTCCTCCAGCCACTCCCAATGCCGTGGCAGCAAGGAAATCTCGCGGCTGACCACGCCCAGCCTGGGACGTCCCGGACCCGTGCGCGGCGCCGCTGGAGCCACCCGCGCCAACGCGTTCTCTAGCTTTCCGCGCAGGTCGAAATCCACCTGGCGGCCGCTCCCGTCCTCAAAAACCAGAATCGCAGCGCTTTCGCCCCGGTCGAATCGATCCTTTAACACGGGAAGCACTCGGTCGAGCGGGCCAGAGGCAATCCTCGCCTGGTCCGCAAATGCGGTGTACTCTGCAGATTCGCTCATGGATAAAATTTACCCGGACAAAATTGGCATGTCAATAACCTCCGGGTAAAATTACTTCCGTACACCTCGCCGATCTGCCAAATCCGATAGAGTATTCTTCATGAGTTCCTCGTATTTCGATCAAGTTGCAGAGGCTGCGGCCTTTCTGAAAATGCGCCTGGGTTCGCTCGCGCCCCGCGTGGGCATGGTGCTCGGCTCCGGCCTGGGAGCGGTTGCGGAAGCGGTGAAAGAGCCGGTGATCATTCCCTGCGGTGAGATTCCGCACTATCCGCAATCGACCGTTGAGGGACACTCCGGGCGGATCGTGGCTGGGTTCCTGGGCGGAGCTCCGGTAGTGATTCTGCAGGGCCGCGTGCATTTCTACGAGGGCTATCGGCCTGACCAGGTGACCTTTCCGATGCGGGTGTTGGGGGCTCTGGGCATCCAGTCCGTGGTGCTGACCAATGCGGCCGGCGGCATCAAGGAAGGCTATCGTATGGGGCAACTGGTGGCCCTCGCCGACCATATCAACCTCATGGGCTGGAATCCGCTGGTGGGACCCAACGAGGCGCGATTCGGCTTTCAACCCGGCGCAGGACTCCGATTTTTCGACATGACCGAGGCCTACTCGAAGGTGCTCCGCACTCTGGCGAAACAGGCCGCTGAAGCCGAAGGAGAAACGCTCGACGAGGGAGTCTACCTCGCCGTGAGTGGGCCGAGCTTCGAGACGCCGGCCGAGATTCGCGCCTTCCGGACCATGGGAGCGACGCTGGTGGGCATGTCCACTGTGCCGGAGACGATTGTGGCGCGGCACATGGGAATCGAAGTGCTGGGCCTGAGCTGTGTCACCAACCTGGCCGCGGGGCTGAACTCGGCGCCGCTGAGCCACGAAGAGGTCTTCGAGACCGGCCGCCAGGTGGAGCAGAAGTTGGCGCGGCTGCTGGAACGGCTGACGCCGAAGATGGCCGCGCGGGCCCAAGCGGCTCCCGAGGCGCGGAGTTGAGCGCGGCCGACGAAAGCGCGGCGCGGCTTCCCTTTCCGCCGGTGGTGGTAGCCATTGCCGGCTGTTCCGGGTCGGGCAAGACAACGCTGGCCGCGGAGTTGGCGCGGACGCTCCGCGGCGTTCCCTTTCCTCTCGACAACTACTATCGCGACCTCGGCCACCTGCCGCAGGCCGAACGAGCGCGGCAGAATATGGACGACCCGGCGATCATTGAGAGCCCGCTCCTGGCGGCCCACATTGCAGCCCTGGCCCAAGGCGAAGCGGTGGAGCGGCCGCTCTACGACTTTGCGACCTATGAGCGGATTGCAGGGCGCACGGAGACGGTGCGGGCCGGAGCGTTTCTGGTGGTGGAAGGAATTTTCGCCCTTTACTACCCCGAGATTCTGCCGCTCTGCGATCTTCGGGTCTACGTGGACACTCCAGACGAGCTTTGCCTCGAACGGCGTCTGAAGCGGGACGTCGAGCAGAGGGGAAGGACGCCGGAATCGGTACGTCGCCAGTACGATGCAACCGTGCGGCCCGCGGGTTTGGCCTTTGTACGGCCTTCGGCGGTGAATGCGCATCTTACCGTGGACGGGACCGAGGCGTTGGACTGGAAGTTGGAGCAGGTTCTGGCGGAGATGGGGAAGCGGGGATTGCGGCGCTTTCCGGGTTAAAGTTCGCCGGTTTTTTGCTGTCCGCTGCGATTCATTCACCCGATTTTCATTTGAGAACTATCCCCACGAGACATTCGTACTCCTAAGGTAAGCATGATGTGGCAGAGAGCCATGGCAACGATGAAGCGCAACGCGGCCGTCTGGCTGCGGCAGGGGATCTCGCCCCGGCGACTGGCGCTGACGCTGGCCCTGGGCTTTGCCATCGGCTGCATCCCGGTGGTGGGGATTCCCACCGTCTTGTGCGCAGGCTTGGCGCTGGCTCTCAAGCTGAACCTGCCCGCCATTCAAGCAGCCAATTACGTGGTGATGCCCTTGCAGATCGCGCTGATTGTGCCCTTTGTGAGACTGGGCGGCTGGCTGTTCACCTTCGGGCCGAGCCGGGCCGCGCAGAGCGGGTCGTTACTGCATACATCGCCGCTCGGCCTGGCCCTGCGCATGGGCGGGTTGGCCGGGCAGGCGATGCTGGGCTGGCTGGTGATTGCCCTGCCTGCCGTAGCGCTGATGACGGCGACCTTGACCCTGGTATTACGCAGAGTCCCGGCCGTGGCGGCAGCAGAGATGGCGGACAGCTAACAGCGAGTGATTCGCACAGCCGATTGGCGGTGGACTGCAGACGACACCTTTCGCACAAACGTCACCTCCCTACTCCCTATTCCCTACTCCCTGCCTTTCACTTCCCGGCATACGGATCGGGCACGGCAATTGCGCTCTGTTGCCACGCGGAGTAGATCATGTCGCGCAACATGCTGGCTCCGGCGGCCAGGCGTTCGGCGGTAAACTCGCGCGACTCGGCCGTGCCCGCGCCATTGAAGCCTCCGGCCTTTTCCAGTTGATAAACCTTCTCCACATAAGTCGCCGTGTGGCGTAGATAGGCAACGTACGCATCGAAGACATCGCCATCGATGGCTTTGGCCGGAGCCATCCTGGCGCGGACCTCGGGCTCATGAAGGTTGGCGGCAACAAAAGGCCCCTCGAACTGCCAGTGAATGCGATGTTCCGTGGTGTAACCATTCGGATTGGGACCAACCCATCCGTTGTACTGAACAGTGGTGTGCAACGGCTGGGAAGCGTCGCCGGCATAGTGCCCCAGCCAGCCTGCGTAGAACAGGACGGCCTGCTCGACCGGGCGGGTGTCCTGATGTTCCGCGGCCAGATGGCGATACTCGCGCAGAGCGGCCTTCAGGCGTTCCCAAACTTCAGTTGCCTCCCACGGTTGGAGGCCGATCTTCTCAGGACGCTGCCCGGACGCAAAGACCTTGGCTTCAAAGTCCAGACGGCGGCGCGGCAGAGGGCCAAGCGCGTCCGCGGGTTCCAGGTCGATAAAGTGCTCGGGCGCCTGAGCGGCATTCAGTTCCGGCTCGGCGGCTGAGCGCCAGCGGTCCGGCTCGGGTCCCAGGTACTCGATCTCCTCGACGGCCTCCTGAGAGCGCAGAAAAGCCGGCACATCGGCGGGCAGGGAGGTTGCGGCCAGCCGATTGATCAGGCGGTGGCCCTCGTTGCCCCAGGCGCGCGCCGTGGGCGGTTGAAGAAGCAGGCAGGCAAGACCGGTGGCGGCCACTACCGAGGAAAACAGGATGCGCGAGGTCGAGATAGGCGGCATCGGGTCAGTATAGGTTCGCGGCGATGAATCAAATGTGAAAAATTCCCTTTCCTGGATTTACCCGAACCGGAACCAGAACTCTCTCGCAAATTCGAAGCTTTCTGCAATAAAATGCAATAAAATCTGTGCAATGCAGAGGTCACACCCTCCATCCATAAGGGAGGCCCGCGTGACGTTCAAGGTTCAGCCTTGTGTTCGGGAGTAACATACAGTCCAAAAGGGTGTAGCGTAGTTGACAATAGCAAGCGCTTACTCTCCATAGACGCCCTGGTGACCGATTCCGGCCCCCGGGAGGTCTCGGACCCCTTGAGATTGGGATCGACTCCCTGGGGTTGAGGTAGCGGTGTGAAATGCGGTTTTCTTTTTCTCGAGCTTCTCATCCCGCGCGCGAAGGAGTGCTTCCAAGTCTTTTCTCGGAACGCCAGGGGGTAGGGCGGTAAAGAAAATTCCTCCTCGCGTCGGCCAGAAACGGATCGTTCTCCGGTGGACGCGATGGGGAGGAGAAAACCTTCAGGAGACGCATGCAAGACGGGGTCAACGGCGAGAACACGACCGGAAGCAAACGCCCCATGGAATCGTCGTGGGAGGCTTTCCTGAGCTGGACGGGGGCGGCAGGGCTGTGGCTGCTATTGGCCGCGGTGGCCGTTGCGGCGCGCCTGGCGGTTGGGCCACAATTCGATGGACTGCTTCTGGCAGCAGCCATCGCCGGAGCCGCTCTGGTCACAGTACGCATTTATCTGGGTACGAGAGAAAGCCGAGCCTCCGCGGCCGGAAGACAGATGAAGGAACTGCTGGACTCGGCCGGCCCCATGGTGATGGCCGCGGACCTTGAAGGGCGATTCACATATGTAAACCCGGCCATGGAGCGGGTTCTCGGCTACCACGCTTCCGAATTCATGGAGATGGCGAACGCTGGGCTGATTCTTGTTCCAGGGGAAGACACGCGCCTGGTTCGCGGCCTTATGAAGGTTGCCGGTGCGCACCACGGCGAGCCCTCCTTGAAGGGCACATTGGCGGAGTTTCTGGAGAGTGTTCAAGCGCTGCCCCCCAGCCAGGTGCCAAGCTTTGATACCCAGATGCGCCGCAAGGACGGCACCTCAGTCCCGGTAACCCTCCACATGTCCACCATGCGCGACAGCGCGGGCACGCTGATGGGGATGGCGGCCGTGGCGTTGGACCAGAGCGCTACGCTCCATCAGGAGCAGGCGCTGCGGGAGTCGCAGGAACGCTATCGCGACCTGTTTGAAAATTCCAGCGAAATGATTGCCACGCTCAGCCCGGCGGGCCAGTTTCTGTATGCAAATCCGGCCTGGAAGCGATGTTTCGGAATGGACACCCCCGCGCTGCTGGCGCTGGGCACGTTTGAGGAAGTTTTTGGACCGGGATGCCGCGCCGAGGCCGGGACGCTTTTCCGCCGCGCGCTCGCCGGAGAAGCGGTTGACCGTGCCCCGCTGCGCAACCACACCGCGGACGGGCGCGTGATGGAACTGGAGTTGAACCTGAGCCAGCGGCAGAAGGCCGGCAATCCCCTGGCCGTGCGCTGCCTGCTGCGCGACGTAACCCAGCAGAAACGGCGTGAACACCGGCTCGCCCTGCAACTGGTGGTGAGCCAGATTGTCGGCGAGAACACTTCCCCGGAACTGGCGGCGATGCGCATCCTGGAGGCCCTGTGCGTTTCCCAGGACTGGGATGTGGCTGTGAGTTGGGCAGTGAACGCCGAAGAAGACCGGCTGGAATTCAGTTCGGCCTGGGGGACTCCAGGCTGGCGCGCGGAAAACCTGATTCACGAGACCATGGGACTCAAACTGGACAAGGGCGTCGATCTGCCGGGACGGGTTTGGAAGGAAGGCCGCACGGTGTGGATCGCTGACCTGGCCTCCGCGTCGTCCACTCCCCGTATGGAGTGCGCCCTGCGCCAGGAAATGGTCTCCGGCTGGGCCGTGCCGGTCCGCGTAGGCAACAAGGTTCTGGCCGTCCTGGAGTTCTACTGCCACTTCTGTTATCGCGAAGACCGGGAGGCCATCGCGGCCATGGAAACTGCGGCATCTTCGCTGGGACAGATGCTGGCCCGCACCCACGAGCGGGGCCGGGCCGAGGGTCTTTACCGCCAGCAGGAGATTCTGCTGGATTCGGTCGCCGACGGCATTTGCGGAGTGGATCGCCGGGGGCTGGTCAGCTTTGCCAACCCTGCCGCAGCCCTGCTGCTGGGCGCCGACGCCTCAAGACTGGCCGGCAGGCAGGTGCACGAATTGCTCCACGGCGCGGCCGGACCGGGGCGCAAGTGCGGCGAGGATTGTCCGCTGCGGCACGCCACCGAGCGCCCCCTGGCGTCGGCTGGCGAAGACAGTATCTTCCGCGCCGACGGAACCAGCTTCCCCGCCGAGTATTGCCTGACGCCGATGCTCGATCAAGGACGGTTTACCGGCTCGGTTCTGAGCTTCCGCGACATCAGTCAGCGCTTCGCTCTGGACCGCCTCAAGGATGAATTCATTTCCACCGTAAGTCACGAATTGAGGACGCCGCTGACCTCCATTCGCGGTGCTCTGGGGCTGCTCTCCTCGGGAATTTTGGGTGAAGTCAATCCCAAGGCGGCCAACCTGCTGCGCATCGCCCTCACCAACTCTGACCGCCTGGTGCGCCTGATCAACGACATTCTGGACCTGGAGCGGATTCAGAGCGGGCGCGAGCCTCTCGCCTTCCGTCCCGTGCAGTTGGGTGAGATCGTGCGCCAGGCCATTGACGGCATGCAACCGGTGGCCGACGCCGCCGGCGTGCAACTGATCCACGACACGACACTCGTGGAACTGGCTGCCGACCCTGACCGCCTGGTACAGGTGCTCACCAACCTGCTGTCCAACGCGGTAAAGTTCTCGCCGCCAAATTCGACCGTCTCCGTCATGTTGCAGCCGGGCACAAACGGCGTGACTCTTTCCGTCATCGACCATGGCCGCGGAATTCCGGCCGACAAGCTGGAGGCTATCTTCGGACGCTTCCAGCAGGTGGATGCTTCGGACTCGCGGCAAAAGGGCGGCAGCGGACTGGGTCTCGCCATCTGCCGCACCATCGTTCTGCAGCACTCAGGGCGGATCTGGGCTGAACGCAACCCGGTGCGCGGCTCCACGTTCCGCGTCTACCTGCCCTACGCGCCAGTGCCAACCGCCGTGCCCCCGGTCAAACCTGACTGCGCGCAGGGGCAAGGTACGGTCTTGCTGGCCGACGCTCACAACTCGACCCGGCCGCTGATCGCCGCCAAGTTGAGCCGCCACGGCTACGGCGTGGTAGAAGCTTCCACCGTAGAGGAGACCCTGGCCGCGGCCCATGAAGGCGTACAGGCCATCCTGCTGGATACATCTCTGGACGGCATGAACGGCTGGGAGATTCTGCCCCTGCTGCGCCAGATGGACCCGGAGGCCCGCACCCCGGTGGTCCTGTTGAGCATTGAAGACCGGAACAGCTCTGCCCATCTGCCTGCCACCGCCGAGGGCCTGGTGACCAAGCCTCTGGATGAAAGCGCGCTGCTGGGCGAGCTGGCCCGTGTCCTCTGCGGCCCTGGAGAAACCGCCCGCATCCTGGTGGTCGAAGACGACCAGGACCTGGCGCAGGTCATTGCCGGAGTCTTTTTGCACGACGGCATCGATGTCCAGATCGCGCATACCAGGCAATCGGCGCTGGACGCATGTTTTGCCTTTCAGCCGCACCTGCTGGTGCTGGATATCAGCCTGCCCGATGGCGACGGCTTCAATGTGGTGGATTGGCTGCGCCAGCACGAGGACCTGTCCCGGCTGCCTCTGGTGGTCTACTCCGGCCGCGAATTGACGCTGGCGGAGCGCCGCCAACTGACCCTCGGCCCCACCCACTTCCTGACCAAGGCGCGGGTACAGCCGCAGCAGCTCGAAGCCCTGGTTCTGACCATGCTGCGCACTTCGCGGCAGATGGAAGAGATTTCCGCCGTGGAACCGACAGGGTAGCCAACCAAGGCGGGTACTGAGACCAAGCGGCCTGTTGCTTCCTCGGGCTTCCCCTGACGAGGTGTTTTCAACGGCCTGGTACTACATTTGTACTTCGGAAAACACGGAGGGAGCAGGGGGCTTTAGACCCCTGAAACAGCCGCTTTTTGACGGGGCCTTCAGGCTCGGGCCGGTCAGAAATCGCTTTCAATCAAGAATCCACAACTGTAGTACTGGGCGCACCCGTCATCTGGATGCTGCAAAATGACAGTAGAGGGACTTCCGACGTGCCGCATCGCATTCTGATCATCGACGACGAAGAGGATATTCGCGAAGTGGCCGCACTGAGCCTGGAGACCGTGGCCGGCTGGGACGTGGTCATGGCCAGCTCCGGAGCGCAGGGTCTGGCGCGCGCCCTCGAGTTCCAGCCCGACGCCATTCTGCTGGATGTAATGATGCCCGGCATGGACGGCCCCTCCACCTTTCGCGAGTTGCGCAAGAATCCCGCTACGGCGAAAATCCCGGTCTTGCTACTGACCGCCAAGGTGCAAGCTTCCGATCAGCGCCGCTTTGCCGATCTGGGCGTGGACGCTGTGCTCTTCAAGCCCTTTGACCCAATGACCCTTTCCACGCAGATTGCCAGCGTGCTGGGATGGAACTGAGAAATGCAGGAGGCGTTCGCCATGGAACCAATGGCCAGGCCCGACCTTACCGAGGCCCTCGACAGCTTATGGGCCAAATTCCTTCCGGAACTCCAGGAACGGGTTGCCCTCCTGGAACGCGCCAACGCCGCGCTGGCAGCCGGCACACTCAGCGTGGAACTGCGCGCCAAGGCCAACGCAGCCGCGCACAAGCTGGCCGGCGTCCTGGGCACCTTTGGGCTCACCAAGGGCACGGTTCTGGCCCAGGAGGCGGAGATCATCTACTCCGGCGAACCGGATACGGACCCTGCCGACGAAACCCACCTGCAGCAGATCGCCGCAGGGCTACGAGCTGTTCTGGCCAGCAGGAAATAACGCCGCAGAGGCTCCGCTCCCCCACTCTGGCCGTAAAGTCAGCACCGCGGCGAGGGTCGTCCAAGGGTTGCGGCAAGCCGGAAATGGACTTCTCCGCGCCCCAAGCAATTACACTCGACACTTGTGAGTTCTCACCATCCATTCGCGCCGCAGCTTGACCTCAGCTTTGAGGAACCGCGGAGCTCCCGCCGCATCTGGCCAGTGCGGGAACTGGTCGGCCAGGTTCGCGAACTGGTGGAGCAGGAATACGGCGATGTGTGGGTGGAGGGCGAAATCTCCAACTTCCGCCCCGCCCCCTCCGGCCACGTCTACTTCACGCTGAAAGACGCCGACGCGCAACTGCCCATCGTTCTCTTCCGCCGCCAGGCCATGCTGCTCCGCTTCCGTCCCGAGGACGGGCTGCACGTGCTGGTGCGAGGCCGGGTCAGCGTCTATGAGCAGCGCGGCCAGATGCAACTGGTGGCCGAAACCATGGAGCCGGTGGGCGCGGGCTCTTTGCAACTGGCCTTTGAACAACTGAAGGCGCGGCTCAAAACCGAGGGACTTTTCGAGGCGGACCGCAAGCAGCCACTGCCCGCCTTTCCCCGTACGGTGGGCATCGTTACCTCCCCGACCGGCGCCGTGATTCGCGACTTTCTGAACATTGTCGGCCGCCGTCACTCGGGACTGAACGTGCTGCTCTACCCGGTCTCGGTGCAGGGCGAGCAAGCGCCCGCCGAGATTGAAGCGGCGCTGGCCGAGTTGAACGCCTCGGGCCTGGTCGACGCCATCGTGCTGGCGCGCGGCGGTGGCTCTCTCGAAGACCTGGCCGCCTTCAACAGTGAGCGCGTAGCCCGCGCCATTGCGGCGTCGCGGCTACCCGTGGTTTCCGCCATCGGCCACGAAACGGATTTCACCATCGCGGATTTTGTTGCCGATCTGCGCGCGCCCACGCCGTCGGCTGCCGCCGAACTGATTACCGAGGCGCAGCACAAAATCGCCGAATACCTCGCCGACCAGTCGCACCGCTTGGAACGCGCGGCCCGCTATCAAATACTCCAAGCTCGGCAGCGGCTGACGCGCGTCCCTGCAACCCGCACCGAAGGCCGGATGGCGGCCCTCCTGCATCGCCTGGAACAGCGCCGCGACGAACTCGCATTCCGTCTGGAAGCGGTCGTAAGCGGTCAACTTCGCCAGCGGCAGCGCCAGGTTGCGGAGTTGACCGCGGCGGTTCTGCGCCACGATCCAAGGCAGAACCTGGCCCAGGCCCGCGAGCGTCTGCAGGCCTGCCGCACGCGTCTTGACCACACCATGGAGCGCATGCTCCACACCGCCGCCTCCACCGTCAGCGCCCTCGATGCGCGGCTCAATTCCCTCTCACCCCTGGCAGTGCTGGAGCGCGGCTATGCGCTGGTGCTCGACGCCGAAGGCGGGCTGGTGCGCTCCACGGCGCAGGTCGCCGCCGGCAACCTCGTCACCACGCGGCTCTCCGACGGCGCTTTCACCAGCCGCGTGGAAGCCACCGCTCCCAACCAGGGCGCAAATCAGTCTACAAGTCAGTCGGCCGGCCCCAGAGCACCGCGCAAAACCCAAAAGAAATGAGACTATGAGCACAACCACGAAACGCAAACTCTTCGGCACCGACGGCATTCGCGCCGTGGCCGGCGAAACTCCCCTGGACCCCACCACCATCTTTGCGTGCGGCCTGGCGCTGGGACACTCGTTGCCCAAGGACGGCGCAGCACCCAAGGTGATCCTGGGCCGTGACACGCGCGCCTCCGGCCCCTGGATTGCCGCCACCATGGCTGCAGGCTTGCGCGCCGCAGGCGTACACGTCGAGAGCGCCGGCATCGTGCCTACCCCGGGCGTCGCCTATCTCGCACGCACCCATGGCTTCGACGCCGGCGTGGTGCTTTCCGCCTCCCACAATCCCTGGCAGGACAACGGCATCAAGCTCTTCGGCGGCGACGGCTTCAAGCTGGCCGATGCGGTTGAACTGGCCATCGAAGACGAGATTCTGCACCACGCGGCGCAGATCGAAGCGCCCGATCCGGCTACCCTGCCCCTGGTCGAGGACAACCCAGCCTTTCAAGCCGATTACATCCAGTTTCTGATCGATTGCGTACCCGGACTCAGCCTGAAAGGGCTGCGCATTGTGGCCGATTGCGCCAATGGCGCCTCGGCGGCGGTGGCGCCGGAGCTCTTTCGCCGCCTCGGCGGCAATGTCACCCTGCTCAACATCGCTCCCGACGGCGAGAACATCAACCTCGGCTGCGGAGCTCTGCACCCGAAGTGGGTAGCGGCTGAAGTGGTGGCGCGCGGCGCGGCGCTGGGCCTCACCTTTGACGGCGACGCGGACCGCTGCATGTTGACCGGCGCTCACTCCAACGTCGTCAACGGCGACGCGATCCTGCTGATGGCCGCGCGCGACCTGAAGACCCGCGGCATGTTAACCGGTAACCTCGTGGTCGCTACCACCATGTCGAACATGGGCCTGGAAGCCGCACTGAAGCGCAGCGGCATCAAGATGCTGCGCGCCCCGGTGGGCGACCGCTACGTTCTCGAACAGATGCAGAAGCACAACGCGGCGCTGGGCGGCGAACAGTCGGGGCACATTCTCCTGCCACACTTGGCCACCACCGGCGACGGCCTGCTCACCGCTCTTGTGGTTCTGGACTTGATTGCCCGCTCGGGAAAGAGCATTGAGGAACTCACCGCGGATTTGAAGGTCTTTCCGCAGGTGATCGTGAACATCAAGGTGCGCGAGAAGAAGCCGCTGGAATCGATTCCCGCTGTAGTCGCAGCCATCCGCGCCGCCGAAGAAGAGCTGAAGGATTCCGGCCGCGTCGTCATTCGCTACTCCGGCACCGAGCCTCTGGCCCGCGTCATGATCGAAGCCGAAAGCGACGAAGCAATGAAGCGGCTAGCGGATTCCATCGCCGATGCGATTCGCCAGGAACTCGCCCTTTAGATTCACTCCCGGTTTGTACCCGCGCCCGTAAGCCATTTAGCATCCGGAGTGTGGCTGGCCTCGATACTCCGGTAATGTACGTGCGCGGCGTGGGTCCGCGCATCGCGGAGATGCTCGCCCCCAAGGGCATCGAAACCGCCGAGGACCTGCTCTACCACCTGCCCTTCCGCTATGAGGACCGCCAGCATCCGCGCAGCCTGGACGAGCTGCAGCCGGGCGAGACCGCCAGCGTCATTGCCGAGGTGCGCGGTTCCGCTCTTCTCCGCACCCGCCGCATGCCCATCTTCGAGATGACGGTGGGACAAGGCCGCCTCTCCCTGAAATGCATGTGGTTCAACGGCAGCTATCTGGAAGGCAAGTTTCATGCCGGGCAGACCGTGGCCCTTTATGGGCGCGTCGAGCCTTCGCGCTCCACTAACAATCTCAAGATGATTCAGCCCCAGTTCGAGGTGCTGCCCGACGACTCGGACGACGCCGAGACGCGGTTGCTCGAAATCGGCCGCATTACGCCGGTCTACGAGTCGTTGGGCGGCGCGCGTCTGGTCTCCCGCTGGCAGCGCAAAGTGATTTTTCGCCTGCTCGAATCGATGCGCGGCGCGGTGCCGGAGTGCCTGCCGCAGTCCATGGTGGAGCGGCTCAGCCTGCCGGACCGCGAGACGGCCCTGCGCGAGGTGCACTATCCCCCCGAAGGCACGGCCTTTGCACAGTTGCAGGACTGGTCCACACCGGCCCACCGCCGCCTGATCTTCGAAGAGCTTTTCTTCCTCGAACTGGGCCTGGAACTCAAGCGACGCCGGATGCGGCAGCGCGCAGGCATCGGCTTTGCCACCACAGACAAGGTGCGCGAAGCCATCCGCGAGGTGCTGCCCTTCCATCCCACCACGGCGCAGAAGCGCGCGCTGGGCGAGATTGTAACCGACATGCGCGCCCCCAGCCCGATGCGCCGCCTGCTGCAGGGCGACGTGGGTTCGGGCAAGACGATTGTCGCCCTCCAGGCCATGATGGTGGCCATGGAAAACGGCTACCAGGCCGCGCTGATGGCGCCCACCGAGATTCTGGCCACGCAGCATTTTCTCAGCCTTCGCAAACTGCTGGAGAAGTCCTCGCGCAAGCCGCGCATTGTGCTGCTGACCGGCTCGCTCAGTGAGGACCGCAAGCGCACCACGCGCCGCCAGATCAACAACGGCGATGCGCAACTGGTCATCGGCACTCACGCCTTGATCGAGGAAAAAGTCGAGTTCGACCGCCTGGGCCTGGTGGTCGTCGACGAGCAGCACCGCTTCGGCGTCCTGCAGCGCTTCAAGCTGATGAAGAAGCCCAATATGGCGGAGCCGGATGTGCTGGTGATGACGGCCACGCCCATTCCCCGCACCCTGGCCCTGTCCCTTTACGGCGACATGGACGTAAGTGTGCTGGACGAGTTGCCGCCGGGCCGTACGCCCATCGTCACCCGGCGCGTTCCCGGCGAGCGTTCCGAAGAAGTGTGGGAGTTTGTGCGCAAACAGGTGGCGTTGGGCCGCCAGGCCTATATCGTCTATCCGGTCATCGAGGGCACCAAGGACGACCAGCCGGAGCTGGATTTCTCCCGCGACGACGCCGAGGCCGGCCTCGCGCCGCCAACTCCACCTCGCAAAAAAGCCTCCAAAAGAGGAAAGGCAGCGGAGCTCTTCCCGAATGCCGAGCAGGAAGCCAATCCGGCTGCGAAGTCGGGCCTCAAATCTGCCGTCGACATGCACGAGAAGCTCAGCAAGGGACCACTGGCCGACCTCCGCGTGGGCCTCCTGCACGGACGTCTCGACGCCGACGACAAGGAAGTCATCATGCGCCGCTTCCAGCGCGGCGAAATCGACGTGCTGGTAGCCACCACGGTCATCGAAGTCGGCGTGGACGTGGCCAACGCCACCGTCATGGTGGTCGAGCACGCGGAGCGCTTCGGCCTGGCGCAGTTGCACCAGTTGCGCGGACGTGTCGGTCGCGGCGCGGCCAAGAGCTACTGCATCCTCATCACCGGGCCCCGGGTCTCCCCTCTCGGCGACGAGCGGCTCAACGCCATGGTCCGCACCCAGGACGGATTCGAGCTCGCGGAGTTGGACCTGGCGCAGCGCGGCCCCGGCGAGTTCTTCGGAACGCGGCAGGCAGGATTGCCGGATTTCCGCGTCGCCAACCTGGTGCGCGACCGGCAGTTGCTGGAGCTGGCCAAGATGGAGGCTGCGCGCTTTGCCAATGTCCCGGCTTCCGGCGAGGGCGCCGAGGGAACCGAAGCCGAGCGGGCGCGCGTCTGGGCCCGCCTCAAGGATGCGTGGCAGCGTCGTTATGGGCTGGTCGAGGCCGGCTGAAAACAGGCCCTTAAGCCACCGGCACAGTCCGCGAGTCCTGCGAGATTTCCGTGGGAAAGGTCTGGATCTCCAGGTCCACGCTGGCGATCTCTGTGCCGCATTCCCTGGGATGGCTGCGCGTACATTGGCAGAGTTCGGTAAACCGGATGTGCCCGGTCTGGCTCAACTCCACACCCGCCGCAATCAGAACGCTATAAATGTCCACGCAGGCCTGGCGCTCGAACTCGAACAACATGCTGATGGTGCCGGTGTCGCTGGCGCCGCGGCTCAGAACCCATCCCCCGCAGCCCAGAATCGCGCCGGTCAGCGTCCGCACCAGCCGCGAAGGCTCCTCGACGGAGATGGCCTTCATCTGCATCGCCCAGGGTATCGAGATGTCTTGCGCTGCTTTTGTATGGGGAGCCATCTGCATCACACCCATCTTATCGGAGCCTTACTGCGCAGCATCAAGATTGTTGCGGAGTTGAACGCCGCCTGACCGGCTTTGGGACAGGAAACCGGAGAGCGCCGCCTGAACCGCCTGCGCTGGTAATTGGAGACGCTCCAAATCACCCCCCTGCAGCACCAGAAAACACCCCCTGCCACCACAAAAAACCGGGAATGATGTAGCTTGAGAACAAGCATGATTGTCGGCAGCGGTATCGACCTGGCGGAAATCGGACGCATCCAGCAGTCCATGGAGCGCTATGGAAAGCGCTTCCTCGACCGCGTCTATACGGCTGCGGAGCAGGCCTACTGCCTGCGCAAACGCAAGGCCGCAGAGAGTTTTGCCGCCCGTTTCGCCGCCAAGGAAGCAGGCGCCAAGGCCCTGGGAACAGGCATCAGCTACGGCGTGAACTGGCTGGAGATCGAAGTCGTGCGCGAGCCCAGCGGCCGCCCCACGCTCAAGTTCCACGGCCGCGCCGCTGAAATGGCCGCTCACTTGGGCGCCACCCGCGCCGCCCTCTCCATCACCCACACCAACGACCTCGCCATGGCCAGCGTGGTGCTCGAAGACGGGCGATAAACCCCCTGTTCTGCTATTCTCAAGGCGTCTGCCTGCTCATTTTTGAACGAGGGGAGCGCCGTGCCGAGCCGCAAAGAAATTCAGTGGTCGCAACTGAGAGTGGGAGCGCTGGTCCTGGCGGCCATGGCCGTGCTGGTCGGGCTGATTTTTCTCATGTCCGGTTCCTCCGGCGGCCCGTTCGCGCACAAGCTGGTCCTGCGTGCCTATTTTGAGAATGCGGCGGGCCTCAAGGATGGCGCGCCCGTCACCCTCGAAGGCGTCACCGTCGGCAATGTCATCAAGGTCCGCGTCATCCCCGAGCGCAACCCCACGCCGGTCGAAGTCACCATGCGGGTTGGCCACGAGTTTCTCCCCAAGCTGCACGTCGATTCCACCGCATCCGTTGCCCAGGCCGGCGTGCTGGGCGATAGCTTTGTCGACATCACCTCGGCCCGCGCCATCGGCCCGCAACCGGGCGAAAACGCGGAGCTACGCACCACCGGGTCACCCAGCATTCAGGATGTGGTGCGCAATAGCAACGAGTCCATCGTGCTGACGCATGGAATGCTGGCCAAGATCGATACCCTTCTCGATTCGCTCAACGCCGGCCACGGCACCGCCGGCACTCTCATCAACGATCCCCAGTTGGCCCGCAAAATCAGCTCCATCGCCACCAATCTCGACACCGTCACCAAGGCCATCGCCAGCGGCAAGGGCTCGCTCGGCAAGCTGGTCAACGACGACACGCTCTACACCCGCGCCAACTCCGCCATCGACCGCCTCGACCGCATCACCACCGATCTGGACGAAGGCAAAGGCACTGCCGGCAAGCTGCTCAAGGACGACTCGCTCTACAAGAACCTGAACGCCGCCGTCGCCAACACCAACCAACTGGTGGCAGAGGTCAACCAGGGCAAAGGCGCACTGGGCAAGCTGGCCAAGGACCCCGCCTTCGCCGCCAGGTTGGACGACACGATCTCCCGCCTGGACTCGATCCTGAAAACTGTGGACGAGGGCAAGGGCAGCCTGGGCCAACTGGTGCAGAACCGCTCCCTTTACGACCACGCGGACGAGACCCTGGACCAGACCCAGCAGCTGATCAAAGGCATGCGCGAAGACCCCAAAAAGTATCTCGTGATTCGCCTGAAGCTGTTCTAGTACTACAGCTGTACTGTTCTTTACTAAAGCTGTAGATAGGCGATTCCGGAGGGCGCAGGGGGGTTAACCCCCTGAAAATGGGCAAAAACTGTGGGCCTTTACAGGCTGCGGAAAATTTCGGCGCGGAGGGAGGCGGGGGTTTTAACCCCCGCATAAAGCCCCAGAATCAGTGTGGCTTTAGCCGCGGAAGGATGTTTCTCGTGGGTTCTATCCAGAAGTTGGCCTTTTTCCGCAGCCTGTTTAGGCCCGGGTATGCGTCCCATTCCGACAACTTGAACGAAATACAACTGAAGTACTAGTGTGGTGTCTCTAAAGTTCATATCAAATGAAATGTCATCCTGAGCGTAGCGAAGGATCTGCATTTTCAGCGCTTTCCGCCGAGCAACCAGGCCTCAAGCTCTGCCGCGAACTTCAGACTCACCACACTAGAACATCTCGCCAATTGGTATCGAGCCTTTCCGTCGTCGATAGCCATTGCCAATACATGCAAGAATTTGTAGCGCTGACCTCCTGGTCGGCTGTAGCGTGGACCTCCAGGTCCACGCTCTACGCTACTCCAGCACGAGAATTGTTCAAGCCAGACGACAGGTTCCACCTCGTCTTGTTTTCTTCCACCCCACCTGTGCCGCCCAACACCGGAAACTACCTCTAACTTACAAGGTCGAGTGTCTCAACTTGGCTTGCGTAGAAGATTGCTCCGGAGTAACCAACGAAAGGGCGACGATCTAGTTATCCTATTCTTGGACCCTGCGGCGTTTCAGGGTACCTATCGTGAATCCCGTGACTCGCAGCAGCGGATTTGCGGCTTCGAGACCCAAGTCCTAGCTGTATAATCCTGACGTTATTACAAATCAATCTGGAGAGATTCTATGCCTGTTCTTTTGACGTACGATCTTCAGGGTGCAGAGACTGCAGAGTTCAACAGACTTCAAAGTATGTTTGAACGTCTCGGGTGGGAAAAACTCGGCGGAAGTTCTTACCGCTACCCTCGCCTCGGAACAACAGACCAACCGGTAGAAGATTGGTTGAATCACGTTGTACCTGCATTGATGCTCTTTCGAGCCTTCGCAATCAAGAGTGCAGCAGAGCTAAAGCAATTCACACTTGATATTCAGTCGTCTTCTGGCTACCAGAAATCCACGGACTTCGGGTGCACACCACTTTCGGGAACTGAAATGAAGACGCTGACCAGGCAAGCAGAGAAGGCGACAGGTAAGAGTAAGAAGCTTGGCAAAAAACTCTACAAGCCAGGAAATACAAGTTTCGGGGAAAAGAACCTAATTGAATGGATTGATGAGATCGAGTTTCCATATTAGCAATAACAATGGTTGAACGAATGGCTTGGCTTTGAAAGGTAATAAGACTGCAAATAGTGGGAGACCCAGGTCTCGATTCTGAGACCTGGGAGACACAAACTATCAAACTGAAGAATATTACTCCTGAAAAGTCGCCTTTTCGACAGTTTTCCCGAGCCTCCCGGCCCACGCCCACTCTCCACCGACGGAAGAGATGCTCCAGCCCCACTTCACCGCTCATGAACCGCCAAAATCTCACTTCGCCAAATTACAATTCCCGCTTGGTATCCTTGGGCC